>TARA_R110000765_G_scaffold41435_5_pt1 | contig 21947 bp, 18 predicted proteins | sample TARA_R110000765 | Tara Oceans TARA_R110000765 (sample SAMEA4398168) | marine metagenome | biome: Polar Biome; feature: [MES] marine water layer (ENVO:01000295) within the mesopelagic zone...; material: water (ENVO:00002006), including particulate matter (ENVO:01000060) such as...... | reverse complement strand
GGTGATAAACAACATAAATTACATAGGTAGCACTAAGCAGTACAAAAATCGCTAAATAAAGCTACAGAACATAATAACTAACAAAAAATTTTAAGATAATTTGTCTAGTTCAAGCTTAACTGCATCGATTATTGATTCAGGATTTTCTAAATACAAATTGTGATTAAGTAACACTAAGCTTTCGTTACATGCCAGTAATAACGCCGGAATAGCTTGAGTACCAATAATCTCTTGAATTTCGATAATATCGTGAATGGCAAATTCTGCATCTTTAGTCAGTTTGTTCGACTGTAGGCATTTTGCTGGCGGAGACAGCTTCAATTCATCAATAATATCGCTAACGCTTTCATTGTCAGTTAATTCGTTGCCTAAAACAAAATGGGCATATTGTAATTTTGTTAATAACTCAAAAGCCGACTTTGCAGATTTGTTTTGAACCCACGCCATTAAATTAGCAACTAATGTAGAGTCTTTTGTGTAATTGAGAGTGTCAACATAGTTGGCACCAAATTTTACCTGACTAAACTCACCAACAGCGCTTAAGGTGATAGGTGATACTTTATTGTCACCATCGTAATAACCTATGTGCATAGCTCTAAGGGTAATATTTGGAAAAGCACTTAATACTTTTTCAACTAAAACCGCAGAGGCGTAGCTCCAAGGACAATGACTATCGTAAATATAAAAGAGTTCTGCATTTGGTGTATTCAATGACATGATTTAACTAGCTTGATATAAAAAGTAGAGTAATTTTAACTCGCTGCTATTAAAGATCCTAGCCCTTAACACAATAAAATATTTTTAGGGTGCTTTTATCTCAAAATGCTAGTTAATTGAGTGTGTTTATGGTATAAAGTGCGCCGTTAATTTGTTTGTCTTAATCTACAATGTTCTCATTGCAAATTTTTCAAATATTTTTAACTTTAAACGGTATTGAAAAAATTCAATACATTAAAACTAAACTCACATACATCTAGCAAAGATATACCGGGGTGCTCAGCGAATTTACGATAAGTAAAACGCAATAAGGGTCGTGTATATTGGATGTATGAACGCTTAACCCCACAAAGGAAAAAACATGCCAAACGTTTCTATGCGCGATATGCTTAAAGCCGGTGTTCATTTCGGTCACAAAACCCGTTACTGGAATCCAAAAATGAAATCATACATTTTTGGTGCACGTGATAAAGTTCATATCATCAACCTTGAACAAACTGTTCCTATGTTCAACGAAGCTCTTGCTGTATTAAGCAATGTTTCTTCGAAGAAAGGTAAAGTTTTATTTGTTGGTACTAAACGCGCAGCAAGCGATGCAATTAAAGATGCAGCGATTAAATGTGATCAATTCTACGTAAATCACCGTTGGTTAGGTGGTATGTTGACTAACTGGAAAACAGTTCGTCAATCAATCAAACGTTTAAAAGATCTTGAAGCTCAAAGCTCTGACGGTACTTTTGAAGCTCTTACTAAAAAAGAAGCTTTAATGCGTACTCGTGAAATGGAAAAACTTGAGAAAAGCCTTGGTGGTATTAAAAACATGGGTGGTTTACCTGATGTTTTATTCATCATTGATGCTGATCACGAGCACATCTCTATTAAAGAAGCTAACAACTTAGGCATTCCAGTAATTTCTGTTGTTGATACTAACTCAAACCCAGATGGCGTTGACTACATCGTTCCAGGTAACGATGATGCGATTCGCGCTGTGACCTTATACTTAGATTCAGCTGCTAATGCTGTTCTTTCTGGTCGTGAGCAAAACATCGCAGTACAAGCTGAAAAAGACGGTTTTGTTGAAACTGAATAAATTCAGTTTTACGTAACGTTTTAAACTGCTATTGCCACAACAGCTTGTGTTGTTGTGGCAAATACTGAATACATTTATATTGAGGAAAATTTCATGGCAATTACTGCTGCACAAGTTAAAGAATTACGTGAACGCACAGCTGCGGGCATGATGGATTGTAAAAAAGCTTTACAAGAAGCTGATGGCGATATGGAACTTGCGATTGAAAACATGCGTAAGTCTGGCCAAGCAAAAGCTGCAAAAAAAGCAGGCAACATTGCTGCTGAAGGTGCTATTTTAATTAAAACTAACAACGGCGCTGCTGTTTTAGTTGAAGTTAACTGTCAAACTGATTTTGTTGCAAAAGACAATAACTTCTTAGGTTTTGCTAACGAAGTTGCTGACGCTGCTCTTGCTGCTAAAGTAACTATCGAAGAGCTTCAAGCTCAATTCGAAGAAAAGCGTATTACGCTAGTGACTAAAATTGGTGAAAACATCAATGTTCGTCGCGTTGAATACATCGAAGGTGCTGCTTTAGCTTCTTATAGCCATGGCGCTACTATCGGTGTTGTTGTTGCTGGTGAAGGTGATGCAGAAGCACTTAAGCACATCGCTATGCACGTTGCTGCAAGCAAGCCAGAATACATCAACCCTGCAGATGTTCCTGCTAGCGTAGTTGAAAACGAACAACGTATTCAATTAGATATCTTAAAAGCTGAAAACGATGCGCTTGAAGATAACAAGAAAAAGCCAGATGATTTGCTTGAAAAAATCATCATTGGCCGCATGAAGAAATTTACTGGTGAAATTTCTTTAACGGGTCAAGCTTTCATCATGGAGCCTAAGAAAACTGTTGGCGCCATTTTAAAAGAAAAAGGCTTAACAATTTCTTCATTCGTTCGCTTAGAAGTTGGTGAAGGTATTGAGAAAAAAGAAGAAGATTTTGCTGCTGAAGTTGAAGCACAAATCGCTGCAGCTAAAGCTTAATTCATAGCTTGAATTAATTATTAGCTCAAATGAAAAAGCGCCAATCGGCGCTTTTTTTATGATAAAAATTTAAAGACTGTTTAATGACAACGTTATAATATTTTAACAACGCTATCAATATTGATTGAAATTTAAACTATTTCATCGATATAAAACGATAAATAGCTTCTACTTTAGACTTTTTTCATATTTGACTTTCGAACCGTGGCTAAACGTATTAAAATAGCCGAGGTCGATCAGGCCTAGACTATTTTAATTTCAAATTCTTAAGGAATGTTTATTACATGAGCATCAATCCCAAACCAATGTATCGTCGGATCCTTTTAAAACTTAGTGGTGAAGCCTTAATGGGCGAAGAAGGTTTTGGCATCGATCCAAAAGTACTGGATCGTATGGCGCAAGAAATCAAAGAATTAATCGAAATGGGCGTTCAGGTCGGTTTGGTTATTGGCGGTGGTAATCTGTTTCGCGGCAAAGGCCTTGCTGAAGCAGGTATGAATCGCGTTGTTGGCGACCAAATGGGTATGTTGGCAACCGTTATGAACGGTTTAGCCATGCGTGATGCATTGCATCGTGCTTTCGTTAATACGCGTTTAATGTCAGCAATTGATCTAGCTGGTGTTTGTGACCGTTATAATTGGGCTGAAGCGATAAGCTTATTAAAATCTGGTCGTGTTGTTATTTTTAGTGCTGGCACAGGTAACCCGTTTTTTACCACTGACTCTGCAGCGTGCTTACGTGGTATTGAAATTGAAGCAGACGTAGTACTAAAAGCGACTAAAGTGGATGGGATTTACTCAGAAGACCCTGTTGCTAACCCTGATGCAACATTATACAGCCGCTTAAGCTATCAAGAAGTTTTAGAAAAAGAATTGAAAGTGATGGATTTAGCTGCCTTTACTCTCGCTCGCGATCACAGTATGACACTTCGCGTTTTTAACATGAATAAACCCGGCGCGTTAAAATCTGTCATTATGGGTGGCGATGAAGGTACAACTATCGATCACGCTGAAAATTTAAATTAATTAGTGCAGGAATAACATAGTGATAAACGAAATAAAACAAGACGCTCAAGAAAGAATGGCGAAAAGTATCGAGTCATTAAGAATTAGTTTGAACAAGGTTCGTACTGGACGAGCACATCGTTCATTATTAGATAATATTGTTGTTGAATATTACGGTATGGATACTCCACTTAACCAAGTGGGTAATATTTCTGTGCCAGACGCACGTACTTTAGCGATTACGGTATTTGACAAAGGCATGATTGGTGCTGTTGAAAAAGCTATTTTAAAGTCAGACTTAGGGCTTAATCCTTCTTCACAAGGTACACTAATTCGCATTCCTTTACCTGCATTGACAGAAGAACGTCGTAAAGATTTAGTTAAAGTTGTTCGTGGCGAAGCAGAGGGCGGTAAAGTCGCCATTCGTAATATACGTCGCGATGCCAATACAGATATAAAATCGCTAAATAAAGAAAAAGAAATTAGTGATGACGAAATGCACCAAGCAGAAGACGAAGTGCAAAAAATTACAGATATATATATTAAGCAAGTTGATGAAGTTTTAACTTCAAAAGAAAAGGAATTAATGGAAATTTAAAGTTTTCATTGCTTAATCCATAGCGCCGTAGATAATGACTACGGCGTTTTTGCATATAAAGTTAAAACTATTACCCGAGTATCGTGACATTATTTGGTTTTTGGGCAAAACGAATAAAAACCAAATTGATGAAAAGATATAACCATTAGCTTTTTTATTACTCGGCGTTAAGCTTACAAATGGAGAATATGTGAGTAAAACAGATAACCAAACTAATTACCTCTTAGCAGCTGATGTAAAAATACCTCAGCATATCGCTATTATTATGGATGGTAATGGAAGATGGGCCCAGTTGATTGGTAAAAAACGTGTGGCGGGGCATAAAGCTGGCGTTGATTCAGTAAAATCAGCCGTTGCATCAGCAGCAAAATATGGTGTAAAAGCGATAACTCTATTTGCTTTTAGTAGTGAAAATTGGCAACGTCCTGCCAGTGAAGTTAGTGTTTTAATGGATTTGTTTATGTTTGTGCTGACTCGTGAAGTTAAGCGTTTACATAAGAATGAAATAAAATTTAAAGTTATTGGTGATTTGAGTAAATTTTCCAGTAAATTACAGAAAATGATCAAGCAATCTGAAGAGTTAACCGCTCAAAATACCGGTATGGTGTTATCTGTTGCTGCTAACTATGGTGGTCGCTGGGATATTACTCATGCAGCCAAACAACTGGCTGAACAGGTATCGCGTCAAGAAATATCGGTTGATGATATTACCGAAGCATCATTAAATGATCATACAAGTTTGTCTGAACTACCTGAGTTAGATTTACTCATTAGAACAGGCGGTGATTATCGCATTAGTAATTTTTTACTTTGGCAAGCCGCTTATGCCGAGTTATATTTTACCGATGTACTATGGCCTGACTTCAATGAAGCAGAGCTAGTTAAAGCAATTACTGTGTTTGACCAACGAGAACGACGTTTTGGTCAAACTGGTGAACAAGTAAATAATAAAAACTAAAAATACTTAACACAATTTAAGGAATATCGTTTGTTAAAACAACGCATTATAACTGCATTAATCCTCGCGCCTGCTGCGATTTTGGCGATTTTTTACTTATCTCTCATTAACTTTGCAGCAGTCATGTTAGTCGTTATGGCGATAGGCGCTTGGGAGTGGGGTCCGCTCATGGGCTGTGCTAGCAAACGTTACCGTATTGCTTTCGTTAGTGTTACGAGTATTTTAATCGCTACGTTATGGTACTTCTTACCTTTAGATGGGTTATGGGATGCGCCTAAGCACTTAGTCGAACAAGCTAACATAGTGCTGTGGTTAGCCGTTGCATGGTGGTTACTGTCAGCAGGTTTAACATTTTTATATCCGCGATTCAGTAAGTTTTGGTCAAGTCATCGCTCAGTACGTGGACTTTTTGGCTGGTTAACTTTAGTGCCTACATGGCTTGCATTTATGGCATTAAGAAGTAGCGATTATGAAATTGATGCTTATCACGGTGCACAGTTATTAATGTTTCTATTTCTGATGGTTTGGAGTGCTGATGTTGGTGCCTATTTTGTTGGAAAATCTATTGGTAAACATAAGTTATTACCCAATGTAAGCCCAGGTAAAACACTTGAAGGCTTTTTAGGTGGCGTTATTTTTGCCTGTATCATGGTGGTAATTGCTGGTTATTTCATCGATTGGACAATGGCACAATATCGCATTGTTATTCCTGTAACCATTTTAATCACCACTATTTCTGTGTTGGGTGATTTAAATGAAAGTATGTTTAAACGTCAAGCAGGCGTTAAAGACAGTGGTACGATATTGCCAGGGCACGGTGGTATTTTGGATCGTATTGATAGTTTAACGGCTACAGCACCAATTTATGCTTTATGTTACGCATATTTAGGTTGGTAAAATAAATGCAAACATTGTGTATTTTAGGCTCTACTGGTTCAATCGGTAAAAGCACCTTGGATGTTGTACGTTTGCATCCCGAAAAATTTGATATTGTCAGTTTATCAGCACATTCAAGTGTTGAACTCATGTTTGATCAATGTGTAGAGTTTAAGCCCAGCAAAGTTGTTATGGTTTCTAAGCAACATGCAAAAGCGCTTATTAGTAAACTTAAAGCAGCAAACCTTAATGACATTGACGTAACATCAGGTACTTTAGCACTTGAAAATATAGCACAAGACGATGCAACAGATACTGTGATGGCAGCAATTGTAGGTGCTTCGGGTTTGTTACCCACGTTAGCTGCAGTTAAAGCCGGTAAGAAAGTGTTGTTAGCCAATAAAGAGGCTTTAGTGACTTCAGGTGCCATCTTTATTGAAGCCGTTAAGCAATCGGGTGCTCAGCTATTACCTATTGATAGTGAACATAACGCAATATTCCAGTGTTTACCCTTAAACGCTCAGCAACAACCGGGCTATTGTGATTTATCTCATGAAGGCGTTAGTAAAGTGTTACTCACTGGTTCAGGTGGGCCTTTTAGAACATGGGACCTTGATGACCTTGAGCATGTAACACCTTCGCAAGCTTGTGCGCACCCCAATTGGGATATGGGCCGTAAAATCTCAGTTGATTCCGCTACCATGATGAACAAAGGTTTAGAGTTTATTGAAGCTAAATGGCTGTTTAACCTTCAACCTGATGATATTCAAGTGGTATTACATCCTCAAAGTACTATTCATTCTATGGTGCAGTACAAAGATGGCTCGGTAATCGCTCAAATGGGTAACCCTGATATGCGTACACCTATTGCTCATGCTTTAAGTTTTCCAAAGAGAATTGAATCGGGTGTTGAACCTTTTGATTTTTTCACTGCCAAATCTTTTGAATTTCAGGCTGTAGATTTGGTAAAATATCCTAATTTAAAATTGGCGATTGACGCATGTAAAAGTGGTCAAGGGGCATGTACAGCCTTAAATGCCGCAAATGAAATAGCTGTTGATGCTTTTTTAAACGAAAAAATTAAATTTACTGATATTGCAAAAATAAATGAAACTTCTGTGAATAAATTTGTCTCAGAAAAGGTGACTTCAATTGAAGAAGTTGTTGCGCTTGATAAAAGTGTCAGAGTTTTTGCTCAATCATTAATAACTAAATCCAAGTATTAATAGAGTAGTAGCATGATAGAGTTTATATGGAATCTTGCATCTTTTGTCGTTGCATTGGGTATTTTAATTACCGTTCATGAATATGGCCATTTTTGGGTTGCACGTAAAAATGGTGTGCAAGTAGATAGATTTTCTATTGGTTTTGGTAAAGCTATTTGGCGAAAAGTTGATCGCCATGGCACTGAGTTTGTCATTGCTATGATACCGCTGGGTGGCTACGTAAAAATGCTCGACAGTCGCGTTGATGAAGTTAGTGAGTCGCAAATAAGTCGAACATTTAATGCCAAGTCTGTTTATCAGCGAATTGCCATTATCGCCGCAGGACCATTTGCTAATTTTGGTTTTGCCATTGTAGCGTTTTACTTAATGTTTTTAATTGGTGTACCAAGTGTTAAGCCGATAATTGGCGAGGTTAATGTCGGTTCAATAGCTGGCGTAGCTGAACTGCCTGAAAAAGGTGAAATAGTTGCTATATCAGGGCAGAAGACAGTGGATTGGCAAGATGTAAATCTAGCACTTGTCAGCTCGATAGGTGATAAAGAGATCACTTTTACCGTAAAACAGGCCAATAGAACTACAAACCAAGATTTTACATTAAATACTGAAAACTGGGCGTTTTCACCGGAAAAAGAATCGCCAATGACAAGTTTAGGTTTTATGCCTTTTCGCGCTAAGGCTCAAGCAACCTTAGCCTTAGTGGCAAAAGATAGTCCGGCAGAAAAAGCAGGATTAAAGGCGGGTGATAAATTATTGTCTATTGGTGATGAAAACATTGATGGTCAGTGGTTGAAGTTTTCAGAAAAAATTAAATTATACCCTGAGAAAAACGTTGATATCAGAGTATTACGTGATGGCGAGACATTAACGCTTAATGTTTTCCCAGAAGCTAAGAAGGTTAACAATAACGTTGTTGGGTATTTAGGCGTGCAGCCAATATCAGAGCCATATCCAACAGAATACTTATTTGACCAAGCTTATGGGCCCATTACGGCACTTGAGCAAAGTGCCATAAAAACATGGAATTTAGTGGTACTAAGTTTTGATATGATCGGTAAGCTAATTACCGGTGATGTGTCAGTTAAAAATTTAAGTGGGCCAATATCAATTGCACAAGGTGCTGGTAATAGTGCAGATTATGGGTTTGTGTACTTTTTAGGCTTTTTAGCCTTAATTAGCATCAACCTGGGCATTATTAACCTTTTACCATTACCCGTATTGGATGGAGGACACTTATTTTATTATTTTATCGAGCTTTTTACGGGGAAACCCGTGCCAGAAAAAATACAAGAAATAGGTTTTAAATTTGGTACTATAGCGCTACTAAGCTTAATGAGTATCGCCATATTTAACGATTTATCGCGACTATAACTAAAAGAAGTATATAAAGTTAATATTTTATGATTATTAAAAAACTTGCCCTGGCGGTATTATTAGGTAGTTTGGGAGCAACAGCACATGCTGCTGATGACTTTCAAGTGGAAGATATTCAAGTTAAAGGTTTGCAGCGTGTAGCGCTGGGAGCAGCATTAACCCATATTCCATTCAATGTTGGCGATAACTTAAATGAGTTTCGCGTTTCACAATCAATTAAAGCACTTTATAAGTCAGGTCACTTTAGTGACGTTGTCGTGTCAAGAGATGCCAACACCGTTATTTATCGTGTACGTGAACGAGCGACGATAAGTGCTATTACTTTTGATGGTAATAAAGACTTAAAAGAAGAGCAATTAACAGAAAGCCTTGATGGCAGTGATATCCGTGTTGGTGAAACACTTGATATGACCGTTATTTCGGGTATCGAAGTCGGTTTGGAAGATTTCTACCATAGCGTAGGTAAGTACAATGCCGACGTTAAAGCCAATGTGACTCATTTGCCGCGAAATCGTGTAAATATCGATTTTGTTTTCAAAGAAGGTGACGCTGCCGCGATAGAACAAATCAACATCGTAGGTAATGAAAAGTTTTCAGATGCTCAGCTATTAGAGCGCATAGAGTTAACATATGACTCGCCTTGGTGGGACTTTATGGCGCAAGATCGCTATCAAAAGCAAACCTTGCAAGGTGATATGGAAACCATACAAAGCTATTACCTTGACCGAGGTTACTTGCAATATAAAGTTGACTCTACTCAAGTTTCAATGACACCGGATAAAGAAGCGGTATATATCACCCTCAATGTGACTGAAGGCGAAATTTATACGGTTAGTGAAGTTGACTTTATAGGTGATATGGCTGGCTTTGAGAAAACTATTCGTGCGATTACGCCGATTAAAACCGACACATTATACAATGGTGCGTTAGTTACTTACTCTGAAGAATTAGTCAGTAAATTTTTAGGAAGATATGGTTACGCTTACCCTAAAGTTGTCACAATTCCAGAAATAGACGAAGAAAATAAAACCGTAAAATTAGTTTTATCAGTAGATCCTGGTAAACGGGTTTATGTTAACCGCATTAATTTTAAAGGCAATCATGTTACTGCTGAGCATGTTTTGCGAAGAGAAATGCGTCAAATGGAAGGTGCTTGGCTATCTAATAACTTAGTCGAAGGTTCAAAGGCTTGGTTACAGCGTTTACCTTACATGGAAACAGTTGAGTTTGAAACCAACCAACTTCCTGGTGAAGACGACCTTGTTGATATTGACTTTGAAGTTAAAGAGCAGCCTTCTGGCTCTTTTACCGCAGGTATTGGTTATGGTTCACAAACCCAGTTAAGTTTAAATGCAGGTGTACAGCAAAACAACTTTTTAGGTACAGGTAACCGCTTAGGTTTTAGCATAAACACTTCAAGCTACTCAAAAAGTGCTAATGTTTCATATACTGATCCCTACTTTACCGTTGACGGTGTGTCACTCGGCGGCAATATATTCTATCAAGAGTTTGATGCAGGTAACGCAAACCTTGTTGAATACAATAACAAAACTTATGGTGTAGGCCTTACATTAGGCTTCCCTATTAATGAATATGTTCGTTTAAGCTTTGGTTTAGGTTATAAAAGTAATGGTATTACGCGCTTAGAAACTTACGAACAAATTCAGAAGTTTTATGAATTATATTCAGATCCAAATGATCCAGATGGTGGCTTAAGCTTTGAAAGCTTTGATGTTAATGCGGCTATATCTCGTTCGACGTTGAACCGTGGTACTTTCCCTACGGACGGATCGCAGCAAAGTTTATCTTATAAGATGACTACGCCTAACTCGGATGTGAATTACTTTAAAATTAATTTAGATACTAAATGGTATTTCCCGTTAACACGTGATCAACGTTGGACTGTTTTAGCTAAATTTCAATTAGGTTATGGTAACGGTTACGGCTCTATTGATGGTAATGATCAAGTGCTTCCTTTCTGGGAAAACTTTAGAGCAGGTGGCTCAGGTACATTACGAGGTTTCGAATCTAATATTGTCGGACCACGTGCTATCTATCGTAGATCAACCTCAATTCCTGGTACGCCAGATGCTGTTGGATCTGCTGGTGGTTGTTGTTTAGGTCCTGATCATGACTTTATTCAAACGTCTAGACGTTCTGTTGGTGGTAATGCCATTGCAATTGCAGGTTTAGAGCTTATCGTACCAACGCCATTTTTAGATGAAGGTTTCAGTAACAGTGTTCGTTCAAGTATATTTATTGATGCGGGTAATGTTTGGGACACAGAATTTAATTTAGATGATTATAAAGATTTAAATAGCGTTGAATTTGATAAAATTGCTGACTACTCTGATGTGGGTCGATATCGAGCATCTGCAGGTTTGTCTGTTCAATGGTTGTCTCCAATGGGGCCAATGATTTTTAGTTTTGCTAAAACGTTGAAAGAAGAAGAAGGTGATGACACCGAGTTCTTCAGTTTTAATATCGGACAAACTTTTTAGATTTATTAAGATAAAGCCTATTTATTGCTCAAAATGAGCAAGCTTTAAATAAATAGGCTTGAACCAAGTTAACTGAGGCGGTATAACTACCGCATAACAAAATTATATAAAAATATTAGAAAATATTTTAGGAGTAAAATTTGAAAAATTTGATTAAATCTATTGCAATCGCTACAGCAGCATCAGGATATATTTTAGCCAGTTCAGCTATGGCTGCAGACCAAAAAATTGGTGTAGTAAACTTCCAAGAAGTTATGGGTAAAATTCCACAAACTGCAGCAGTAATGAAAAGCTTAGAAGAAGAGTTTAAAGATGAAAAAGCTGTACTTGCCCAACTTGAGCAAGACATCAAATATCTTCAAGAAAAGCGTAAGCGCGATGGCTCTTTAATGAGTGCTAAAGAAATTGAAGAGTTAGAAGGCAAAATTGGCGTACTTTTTCAAGATTACCAAACTAAAGGCAAAGCTTTTCAGCAGAGCACTGGTGCTAGAAAAAATGAAGAAACTAACAAAATCATCGCATTGGTTCGTCAAGCAATTGATAACATTGCAGCCAAAGGCGATTATGATTTAGTACTTGAACAAAGTGCAGTTGTTTACTCTAAGCCAAAAACAGCGATCACAGAAGAAGTTGTTAAGCAAGTTAGCAAACTGAAATAATCCTTTGTTTTCAGGTAAATTGAATATAAATCACCATGATTTATATTCAATGCCTTCTCGACCATTTAATATTCCGAATCAAGTTGATTCGGAATATTGCGTTTAGCCCTATGGTGGTTAGCGCTTGTCTTTAAACCTGTACTTTAAAATTTATACTTTAGAGCACATTTAAAAGAAGTTTATTCTTATGAGTTACATTCTTGCCGATATTGCAGAAAAAATAGGGGCTGTTGTTCAGGGAGATGGACAATGTAAAATATTAAGTATAGCTACCTTAGCCTCAGCCACTTCCGGGCAAATCGCCTTTTTAGCTAATAGTAAATATAGTGAACAATTAGCAACAACTAATGCCAGTGCGGTTATTGTTACCCCAGCAGAAGCAAAAAAGTGTCAATCTAATGCCTTAATAATGGATAACCCTTATATGGGCTATGCTTTAGTGGCACAGTTACTTGATACAACACCTAAACCGGCAAACTGTATTCACCCTAGTGCTGTTATTGATGATAGCGCTATTCTCGGTGATAACGTGACGATTGGTGCTAATGCCGTTATTGAAGCCGGTGTTAGCCTTTGTGAAGGTGTTAGTATAGGTGCTGGTAGCTTTATCGGTATTGGTGCAACAATTGGTGCTAATTCTACTATTTGGTCTAACGTTAGTATTTATCATGGTGTGGTTATTGGTAAACAATGCGCAGTGCATGCAAATACAGTGATTGGTTCAGACGGTTTTGGTTATGCAAATAATAAAGGTATTTGGGTTAAAATACCGCAATTAGGCACAGTGGTCATTGGTGATAATGTAGAGATTGGTGCGAGTACCACAATAGATCGCGGCGCTTTAGGTAACACTATTATCAAAGATGGTGTTATTTTAGATAATCAAATACAGATTGCTCATAATGTTGTGATCGGTGAGAATACCGCTATGGCGGCTTGTAGTGTTATAGCAGGCAGCACTGAAATAGGTAAAAATTGTGTTATTGCTGGCCTTGTCGGTATCAATGGTCATATTAACATTGCTGACGGTTGTGTATTTACTGGCATGACAATGGTCACAAAGTCATTAAATGCGCCAGGTGTTTATTCATCGGGTATGCCATGCCAGCCAAATAAAGAGTGGCATAAAAATAACGCTAGAATACGTAAGCTAGAGTCTTTAACTAAGCGGTTAAGTATTTTAGAAAAATCTAGCAAGTTGACGTCATAGTTAAGCAAAAGAGGAAGTCATTTTGGAATCGCAAAATAATATTATCGATGTTGAAGAGATCAAAACACTCATTCCACACCGTTACCCGTTTTTATTAGTTGACCGTGTGCTTGACTACACCCCTGGTAAGTCAATTCATGCGATAAAAAACGTTACAGTTAATGAACCCGCATTTATGGGACACTTTCCTAGTTATTCAATTTTCCCTGGTGTTTTGATCCTTGAAGCTTTAGCTCAAGCAAGTGGAATACTTGGCTTTAAATCTGTTAAAGATAAAAGTGAAGGTGAGTTATTTCTGTTTGCGTCAATTGATAAAGCAAAATTTAAAAAGCCAGTTCACCCTGGTGACACCATGCATTTGCATCTAGAGTTTATAAAAGAGCGTCGTGGTATGTGGAAGTTTTATGCTGAAGCTAGAGTTGACGGCAAGGTAGTCTGTTCAGCAGACTTAATGTGCGCAAGAAGAGCATTGTAATATGGTGAATTCAACGTCATTGATCCATCCACAAGCCATTATTGAAGATGGCGCGATTATCGGTAAAAATGTAAAGATTGGCCCATGGACGCATATAGCTGGGAATGTGGTCATTGGAGACGATTGTCATATAAGCTCACATGTTGTAATTAACGGTCCAACAACTATCGGTAAAGGCAATCGCATATTTCAGTTCGCTTCAATAGGCGAAGACTGTCAAGATTTAAAATATGCGGGTGAATTAACCGAACTAGTGATCGGCGATAACAATACTTTTCGTGAAAACTGCACCGTGCATCGTGGTACGATTCAAGATAAAAGTTTAACTAAAATTGGTAGCAATAATTTATTTATGGCTTATACCCATATCGCTCATGATTGCATGGTGGGGAGTAACTGTATTTTAGCTAATGGTGCTTCACTAGCCGGTCATGTTCATGTTGGCGATCATGCCATTATTGGCGGTATGGCTGGTGTACATCAATTTTGTCATATTGGGCCACATTGTTTTGTTGCAGCCAATTCACTTATTCTTAAAGATGTACCTCCTTACATTATGGCGTCTGGTCAACCTGCAAAACCTTTTGGTTTAAATAGCGAAGGCTTAAAACGTCGAGGTTTTGATGCCGATGTTATATTGCAAATTAAACGTGCCTATAAAGCGATTTACCGTCAAGGTTTAACTGTTGATGAAGCGATAGCGAAAATTAACGATACTGCACATGGCTTGATTGAATTAGATGTATTCACTGATTTTATTAAAAACTCTAGTCGCGGCATTGTCCGATAGTTTATGGTGATGTCAGTAAACTCAGAAGATACTTTGCCCGTGAATAAATCACTAGAGCCCGTGTTAACATTTGCTATGGTTGTTGGAGAGCATTCTGGTGACACCTTAGGTGCAGGATTAATGCAACAACTGCAGCTAAGCTACCCAAACGCCAAGTTTATCGGCATTGGTGGCCCTAAAATGTTAGCGCTAGGCTTTGAAAGCCTGTTTGATATGGAAGAGCTATCAGTCATGGGCGTGTTTGAAGTGCTTGGTAGATTGCGCCGATTACTCTATATACGAAAATCATTGTATGAATATTTTGTCGCAAACAAACCCAATGTTTTTATTGGTATAGATGCTCCTGACTTTAATATTGCCCTTGAAGCAAAGCTTAAAGTACAGGCGATTAAGACAGTTCATTATGTTAGCCCTTCAGTTTGGGCTTGGCGAGAAAAACGCGTATTCAAAATTGCTAAAGCGACTAACATGGTTTTGTCGTTATTGCCTTTTGAAAAAGCGTTTTATGATAAACACCAAATACCTTGCACCTTTGTAGGTCATTCACTTGCTGACGACATTCCTTTAGTTTCTGATAAACATAGTGCCAGAGAAGCTTTGGGCATAGAAGATAATGCCAAAGTTCTAGCGCTAATGCCGGGAAGCCGAGGTGGCGAACTGTCACGATTAGTTGAGCCATTTTTACATACTGCACAAAAACTACTCAGCAATAATCCTGAAAAAGCCGCGGAGTTGATATTCGTGGTACCCATGGTAAGTGAAAAAAGAGCTCTGCAATTTCACCAATTACATCAACAAATAGCGCCAGAGCTTTCGGTACAAGTTATCGTCGGTAAAACTCAGCAAGTCATGGCTGCTAGCGATTGTTTATTAACTGCGTCGGGTACAGTAACCCTTGAAGCGGCCTTAATAAAACGTCCTATGGTGATTTGTTATAAGTTTAATCCGCTGACTTATTACATGTTCAAAGGCTTTGTAAAGTTGAAGTGGTTTTCATTACCGAATTTATTGGCTAATAAGGGCTTAGTGCCTGAACTTCTACAAACTAATGTTACGGTTGAAAATATATTACCATTAGTTGAAGAGCGACTGTTTGAAGATCAGTCAGCTTTGAATCAAGCTTTTACTGAAATTCATTTAGCACTTAAGCAAAATGCCAGTGAACAAGCTGCCAAAGCCGTAATCAACTTATTATAATTGTTAAGCAGAGTTTTTATGCCTGTAGTTAAGAAAATTTTTCCACCATTTGAATATCCCATTGCTTATTGTATTGCCGGTGTTGATGAAGTTGGGCGAGGGCCTTTAGTCGGTGATGTAGTGACTGCTGCGGTTATATTAGATCCGGATAATCCTATTGAAGGATTAATGGATTCAAAAAAACTGTCTGAAAAGAAAAGACAGCAACTGTCATTAGAGATTAAACAACGCGCTATTGCTTGGTCAATTGGGCGAGCTTCTCCAGAAGAAATAGATACGCTTAATATTCTTCATGCCACTATGTTAGCAATGCAACGCGCTGTTCAAGATTTAAGTGTTACACCTGATTTCGTGCTAGTTGATGGTAATCGTTGCCCCACATTTGCTCATCAAAATGGTCATATTGCCAGCCAAAGTGTTGTTAAAGGTGATGCACGCGTATCTGAAATAAGTGCTGCGTCGATTATAGCTAAAGTGGCAAGAGATGATGAGATGGTGGCCCTAGATAAGCTTTATCCTTATTATGGCTTCGCACAGCACAAAGGGTACCCAACAAAAGTTCATTTAGAGAAGATAATTGAGCAGGGTGTGCTTGATTGCTACCGAAAAAGTTTTAAACCTGTCGCCAATGTACTCGCTAATGCAGCAACGCATAATAAAAATAATTAGAGCACTAGATGTCTGAAACCGAGTTAACAACAATTACCACAACTGATCCAGCGCCTAAAAACGGTAATAATCCAGCGTTTATTCACTTGCGAATACACAGTGATTATTCTATGTCAGATGGCTTGAAAAAAGTGAAGCCAATTGTCGCCCGAGCTGCAGAGCTCAATATGCCTGCCATCGCACTCACCGATCAAACAAATTTATGTGGGCTGGTTAAGTATTATCACGCGGCACATGGTGCAGGTTTAAAGCCTATTATTGGTTGTGATTTTTGGGTTCAAAGTGAAGCTTTAGAAGGTGAATTGTCGCGTTTAGTCGTATTAACCACCAATAATATTGGTTATAAAAATTTAACTGAATTAATTTCTAAAGCTTATTTACGTGGACATGTTCAGGGTAAAGCTGTCATTGATAGAGACTGGCTTATTGACCATGCCGAAGGATTGATTTTACTTTCTGGTGGCCGCGAAGGCGACGTGGGTAAAGCGTTGCTTAAAGGTAACCAAGAGTTTGTTGAAAATATGGTGGCATTTTATCAGCAATATTTTCCAAACTGCTTTTACCTTGAGTTAATTCGAACGGGTCGAAATGACGAAGAAAACTATATTCACCTTGCCGTAGCGCTTGCTGCGAGTCATGACTTGCCTGTTGTTGCCACTAACGAAGTTATGTTCTTAAGTCCTGTAGACTTTGATGCGCACGAAATTCGTGTCGCCATTCATGATGGCTTTACTTTAGATGATAAACGTCGCCCAAAAAAATATTCTAAAGAGCAATACTTGCGAACCGAAGAGGAAATGGTCGCACTTTTTGCTGATATTCCTGAAGCACTTGCGAATTCGGTAGAAATCGCAAAACGTTGTAATGTTACTGTGCGTTTAGGTGAATATGTACTACCTGATTTTCCTACCGAAGGCTTATCGATAGAAGATTACTTAGTTAAAGTATCAGAAGAAGGTCTACAGGAAAGGTTAGAGTTTTTATTTGATAAAGACGCGCCTGATTTTGCTGAAAAACGTAAACCTTACGATGAACGTTTAGCGATTGAATTAAAAGTTGTTAATGGTATGGGCTTCCCCGGTTATTTCTTGATCGTGATGGAGTTTATTCAGTGGAGTAAAGACAATAATATTCCTGTTGGTCCTGGCCGTGGTTCAGGGGCTGGCTCATTGGTGGCTTACGCTCAAAAAATTACCGATCTCGACCCCTTGGAATACGATCTGCTTTTTGAACGATTCTTGAACCCTGAACGTGTTTCGATGCCCGATTTCGATATCGACTTTTGTATGGACAGGCGTGACGAAGTTATTGATCACGTTGCAGAGTTATACGGCCGAGATGCGGTATCACAAATCATTACCTTCGGTACAATGGCAGCGAAAGCGGTTATTCGAGATGTAGGTCGCGTGCTTGGTCACCCGTACGGTTTTGTTGATCGCATTTCTAAACTTATCCCGCCAACACCGGGTATGACCTTAGCTAAAGCATTTGAAGAAGAGCCAAAACTGCCTGAAATTTACGCCCAAGACAGTGACGTAAAAGATTTGATTGATATGTGCCGTATTTTAGAAGGCACAACACGAAATGCGGGTAAACATGCTGGTGGTGTTGTTATTTCTCCAACAACAATCACCGATTTTGCTCCGCTTTATTGTGATGAAGAAGGTAAAAACCCGGTAACACAGTTTGATAAAAATGATGTAGAGGATGCCGGATTAGTAAAATTTGATTTTCTCGGTTTACGTACCTTAACCATTTTACAGTGGGCCATAGAAATGGCTGATGCAAAACTGCTAAAAGAGGGTAAAGAACCCATCGATTTACCTGCGATTGACTTGGAAGACAAAGCCAGTTTTAAAGTGCTATTAAAATCAGAAACAACTGCGGTTTTCCAGCTTGAATCTAGCGGCATGAAATCATTAATAGCAAAACTAAAACCCGATTGCTTTGAAGATATTATCGCTTTGGTAGCGCTGTTCAGACCTGGCCCTTTACAGTCAGGCATGGTTGATAACTTTATTGAACGTAAACATGGTCGTGAGGCTATCAGTTACCCGGATGAAACTTGGCAACATCTCGATTTAAAACCAATTCTTGAACCTACTTACGGTATTATTCTTTATCAAGAGCAGGTAATGCAAATAGCGCAGGTGTTAGCCGGTTACTCGCTTGGTGGTGCCGATATGTTACGTCGTGCCATGGGTAAGAAAAAGCCTGAAGAAATGGCTAAGCAGCGTGCAGGCTTTGAAGCTGGCGCTGTTGGTCGTGGTGTTGATGGCGAGCTGGCGATGAAAATTTTTGACTTGGTTGAAAAATTCGCTGGTTATGGTTTTAACAAATCGCATTCTGCCGCTTATGCTTTAGTGTCGTATCAAACTTTATGGATGAAAACCCATTTTCCTGCGCCATTTATGGCGGCGGTTATGTCTGCTGATATGGACAATACCGATAAAATTGTGACGTTAGTTGATGAGTGCAGCAACATGGGGCTTGATTTATTGCCGCCTGATGTTAACCGAGGGCAATATAAGTTCACTGTTAATGATGACGATCAAATTATTTATGGTATCGGCGCTGTAAAGGGCGTTGGTGAAGGTCCGATTGAAGCTATCATTGCCGCGCGTGAAAGCGATGGTGAGTTTATTGATTTGTTTGATTTTTGCGCTCGGGTTGATTTGAAAAAGATCAATAAGCGTGTGTTAGAGAAATTAATTAAATCTGGTGCAATGGATGCCCTTGGGCCCAATGCTAAAGATGGTCCTCATCGTGCAGCTTTATTTGTGTCATTACCTGAAGCATTAAAAGCAGCAGAGCAACATGCAAAAGCTCAAGCCATTGGGCAAAATGATTTATTTGGTTTAATAAATGAAGAACCTGAAGATAACAGACAAACATATAAAGAAGTGCCAAAGTGGCCTGAACAACAGTGGTTAGATGGCGAAAAAGAAACTTTAGGTTTATATTTAACGGGTCACCCAATCAACCGTTACTTAAGTGAAATCAAACGCTATTCAACGGGACGTCTAGTCAGCTTGCAGCCAACCAATAAAGATAAGACAACGGTTGCCGTAGGCTTAGTGCTAGGTGTGCGGGTATTAGTCAATAAACGTGGTCGTCGATGGGCTTTGGTCACATTAGATGATAAAAGTGCCCGAATGGACATCCGCTTATTTCCAGATGACTACGATAGGTTTGCAGAATTGCTTATTTCTGACGCTATTTTGGTCTGTAGCGGACAGGTCAGCTTTGATGATTACTCCGGTGGTATTACAATGACCGCTCGAGACATAATGACTATTGCTGATGCACGGGAAAATTATGTATCGTCGTTAGATTTACAAGTCGATAAAAATCAGCTTTCAGGCCAATTTATCGAACAGTTTACAAAGGTACTTACACCCTATAAAGATGGTATTTGCCCAATTCGCGTTTTTTATCAAAGAGATGAAGCGCAAGGTATGCTAGAGTTAGGGGTACAGTGGCGCGTATCGCCAAGCGACATGCTATTATACGATTTGAAAACCCTTTTGGGTGATGAGCAAGTCGAGTTAAAATTTAAATAAGTAGTGTTTTTTACTAACGGTACTCAAAGACAACATAGGTAAGAAAAATCATATGTCATTAAATTTTTTAGATTTTGAGCTTCCAATTGCGGAACTTGAAGCAAAAATTGAAGAATTACAATTGGTCAACAATGGTCAAGATCTTGATCTTGATTTAGAAGATCAAATTTCTCAATTACGTGAGAAAAATAACGAGTTAACAAAGAAAATTTTCTCTAATTTGGATCCTTGGCAAACGGCGCGCGTTGCACGTCATCCTCAACGTCCATATACCTTAGATTATTTACCTCGTATTTTTACGGAGTTCGATGAATTGGCAGGCGATAGAGCTTATGCTGATGATAAAGCTATTGTTGGTGGAACCGCGCGTTTAGATGGTCGTCCAGTTATGATTATTGGCCACCAAAAAGGTCGCTCAACTAACGAAAAAGTTAAACGTAACTTTGGTATGCCACGTCCTGAAGGCTACCGTAAAGCTTTACGTTTAATGAGAATGGCAGAACGTTTTAAAATGCCAATTATCACATTTATTGACACGCCAGGTGCTTATCCGGGTATTGGCGCAGAAGAGCGTGGTCAAAGTGAAGCTATAGCCATGAATTTAAAAGTGATGTCACGTTTGAACGTGCCAATCATTTGTACGGTTATTGGTGAAGGTGGTTCTGGTGGTGCACTAGCTATTGGTGTTGGTGATAAGGTAAATATGCTTGAGTATTCAACTTATTCAGTAATTTCACCAGAAGGTTGTGCTTCAATTTTGTGGAAAACGGCTGAGAAAGCGCCAACAGCAGCAGAAGCCATGGGTATTACGGCTAAGCGTATTAAAGAATTAGGGCTTATCGACAGTATTGTTGAAGAACCATTAGGTGGGGCTCACCGCGATATGGACCAAATGGCGGCATTCCTTAAGCAAGCATTAAAATCTGACCTAGCAGAACTAGATAAACTGTCTAACGAAGAATTGATTGAAAGTCGTTATGATAAGTTAATGTCATTCGGTTATTGTTAGATTCAAAATAAGCGACCTCTACAGGTCGCTTTTTATTGTCTTTATGATAACTATCGCTACAACACTCTTACCTAATATTGCTTGAACCTGTGAATAAAATTGAATCAGCCTTGGTGCAGTTTTTTAAACATACACCAGAAAAAACTATTATTATTGCCTATAGCGGCGGTGTAGATTCACAAGTGCTATTAGTGGCATTAGCTAAGTTAAAACAACAAGAGTTATTACCTAACCCTTTAGTTGTTTGTCATGTCAATCACGGTTTAAGTTCTCATGCTGATGAGTGGCAAGTATTTGCGCAGCAACAATGTGATAGCTTTTCACTGCCATTATTCACCCATAAACTACATTTAAAAAAACAAGCGCAGCAAAGCCTAGAAGCAATGGCGAGAGATGCGCGCTATAAAGTACTAATACAAACCAGTGCAGAGCCTGCGATTATCGTTACTGGACATCATCTTAATGACCAAGCAGAAACATTTATTCTTGCATTAAAACGTGGTGCAGGGGTTAAAGGTTTATCTGCAATGCCGCCAAGTGCTAAATTAGCGCAACATACAGTGGCTCGCCCGTTATTAGCGATTTCGCGATCAGAAATAGTCGATTATGCAAATCAACAGCAGCTTAGTTGGATTGAAGATGAGTCAAATAACGATGAACACTTTGAGCGGAATTTTTTACGTCATCAAATACTGCCTAAATTAAATGCACGTTGGCCAAGTATTAATAAAACAATTGCGCGCAGTGCTGAGCATTGTTTTGAAGCGCAACAATTACTTGACGAATTAGCACAGCAAGATTTAACGCTTTGCCAGCTTTCAGCTTATCAACTTTCGGTGCCATGTTTAACTAAGTTAAGCGATGCACGACTTAAAAATCTTTTACGCTATTTTTTATCGAGCCATAATGTATTAATGCCTTCGCGCCAGCAGTTAGCACAAATATGCCAACAACTTAACGCTGAGGCTGACAAATCACCGGTTATTCAACTATCGAGTCATTGTGTTAGGCGCTTTAAAGATGAGCTTTATCTAACCACTATTTACCAAGATATTTCGGATTGGCAAC
>TARA_R110000765_G_scaffold18506_1_pt1 | contig 21960 bp, 18 predicted proteins | sample TARA_R110000765 | Tara Oceans TARA_R110000765 (sample SAMEA4398168) | marine metagenome | biome: Polar Biome; feature: [MES] marine water layer (ENVO:01000295) within the mesopelagic zone...; material: water (ENVO:00002006), including particulate matter (ENVO:01000060) such as...... | reverse complement strand
AGGTCGCAGGTTCGAATCCTGCCACCCCGACGAACCTAGAAATAGGTCACAACAAAACACTGTTAATCATTTGATTTTCAGTGTTTTTTGTTTTTTATGCATTCAATTGATTTCATTTAAAACCAAATAAAAGGTGTGCAATTCGGTGTACAACTATTAATCCGAAATGTACTAACTTTAAAGGACTTTAGGGTACGATTTGACTTTCGTCTTTACAATTTATTGTTTAACCAAAGTCATGTACAATGAAATCAAAACACACTTTCACCGTAATTTTCTTTACCAGAAAATCAAGGAGCGTCCCAAACCAATTATCCATCTATGTACGGATTACTGTGGATGGTCAACGTTCCGAGATCAGCCTAAAAAGAAACATTCCTTCCAAGGAGTGGGACAGTTCACGGAACCGGGGCAGGGGAGGTTCACAGAGAATAAGGACATTGAACGCGTATCTGGACAGCGTTTATCGTGGACTGTTGGACTGCCATAAAGAACTTTTGGAAGAGAACAGGGTCGTTTCATCAGATGCCATCAAGTCCCGTTATCTTGGCGAAGATGACAACAGCAAGACCTTAAGGGATCTTATAAAGTACCATAATGGGAATATGTCGATTGTCCTGAAAAAAGGGACGATGAAGAACTATTATACGACGGAAAAGTACCTGTATAGGTTTTTAGCCAAGAATAGAAAGGTCAACGATGTCCGCCTCAAACAGTTGAACTATGCCTTTGTAACGGATTTTGAGCATTTTTTGCGCAATTACAGAGATTCAAAGAAAAGGCTCTTATTGGGCAACAATGGGGTAATGAAACATCTGGAAAGGTTCAAGAAGATGCTCAACCTTGCCGTCAAATTGGAATGGATGGACAAGAACCCGTTCAACCAGTTCCAGTTGAAATATAACAAATATGACCGCCAGTTTCTGGACGAAGAGGAACTGGAGCAATTGGAAAGCACTGAAATGGGTAACGAACGCTTGGAGAGGATAAGGGACTGCTTTGTGTTTTCCTGTTATACAGGTCTTTCCTATGTGGATGTCAAGGAGCTGAACAGTGACAATATCGTGAAGGGGATAGACGGAAACCATTGGATAAGTACCAAGCGTGAAAAAACGGACAAGCCCGTGAAAGTCCCTTTGCTCCCAAAAGCACGGGAAATCTTGGAAAAGTATATGCAATGTCCAGAAATGGAAAATAAAGAAAGCCTGTTGCCGATCAGTTCCAACCAAAAGACCAACGCCTATTTAAAAGAGATAGCGGATTCCTGTGACATTGACAAAAACCTGACCTTTCATGTTGCAAGACATACCTTTGCAACAACCGTCATGTTGTCAAATGGTGTACCCATCGAAACAGTCTCGAAACTTCTCGGGCATAGCAAACTATCCACTACACAAATTTATGCCAGGGTCGTGGAATCCAAGATAAGTGAGGATATCGGAAATCTTTTGATTAGGTTCAAGGAAAAGACAACCAAAAAAAGTGCAGCTACTTAACTAAGAAGGGAGCGTATTTTTCGCTCCCTTTCCTTATTTATATAACTGAAATCAAACTTTAAAAAAAGCGAACGAAGCAGAGCGAAGTGCTGCAAGGCCCAAATCTTACCGAAACTAATTTACTGGGCGAGGCAGGATATCTCTACTTTATCTGCTTTTGTACCGTGAAAGTAGGTTTGACCGAAATGACTTGGAGCAAATTGTTTTGCTTTTCTCCTGCCATATTTTATTGATTTTCTTTTTTCTTAGAAATCTATACTTTTACAACGGTTACTTGTGTTGTGTACAGTTATTTTTTACGATTAAATTGTATATCCGTCTGCCCTTTGCGGATATTTGCATAAGCCCAAGGCACACCCTCAGCTTTGTTTTGTTCAGTAAAGAATTCGAAAAACAATACTTTACCTTCATTAAATAAATTCTCTTTCAGATAATTAATTAAATTTTCTAATTCCGACTTATTTAATTCTTGTTTCAATAATACTTTAAACTCTCCTATTCCACCATAGTTGAAAATTTTACTTTTCAAGATTTCAAATTCTATAATCTTCCCATTAGAAATAGTAATTGGTAATTGCTTTAAATATTTAGATTCATGAGAATTATCGGACTCAAGTTTTACTGCTTTAAAAGAATAGCTGTTCTTTTCTAGTTCAATTTGATAGAATTGAATTCCTCTTGATTTAAAAAGGTTTATAATTTTACTTTTATCTGATTCCTTGATTTTTAAACCAAAATAGATTGATTTCAGGGCTTTATGATAATAGGAATTAAGTCCAATTTTACTAGTTACAATTCGATGTTCTTGCTCATATTCCCACCTTTTTGATTTATGAAAAGCGAACTTTTTTATATAGTTGTTTTGTTTGTTTTTTATAATGTCCAAAAAACCAATGCTAGGAGGCTTTTTTGAATATATAACAGGAAAGGAATGAACGTGATTTTTTCCGTCGTTTTTGAGTAAAATATCCAAATCATATTCTATGCAGAATCCTTTATGAGAATTAGCATAATGAGCCCAAAGTAATTCGTCTAAAGGAGTTTTAGAAAGTGAATAAATACCCATCTTATTATCCATTGACAAAACGTCGTCAGTATTATCATTAATTAATTTGACACCCTCTCTTGTTTTGGCTGCAACTTTTTGCCCAATGTAATTCAGAAATCTTTTTACTCGTTTAGCATCGGTAATGGCCTCACAAGGGTCATTTAATTGCTCAATAGAAGATGACCAATATTGATTGTTTTCAAGAGCTTTTAAATCATTCTCTGTACCACTTCTATACTTAAATACGAGCATTGATTTTGAAGGTTTTGGTAATTGTACACAGCGCCCTGCTAAACGCAGTGACGTTCTGGGTTTTGAATTATGTGAATTTATTTGCAAATAATTTAAAAGACAAGTAGAACGTTGCCAAATTGCCTTTAGGTGCTGTTGGGTCGGGTTTTTGGTGTTTTCGATCGTGGGGCCGTAGGTCTCGGGTCCCGACCGCATTGGCAATTTGGTTTAGCAGGTCATTGTAACACGTTTTTTCTCCGATCTATTTTTCAATTCCTGCTCCTTAATTTTTGAGATTTTCATTTAGCTAGAATTACTTTTCTTGAGATTCATTTATTTTTTCCATTCGTGAAATCGCCTCGGTCAAAAGTTCAATAAATTCCATTTGTTTATTTACAATGGGTAGTTTTCTATTGTAAATTCTTTCTGGATTAATTCCGTCACTTGGGTATCTAGTCAATGAACTATGTTGAATTGTTAAAATAGCACAAATATATAATGTGAAATTAATGAACATTATATCAAACATTGGATATATGACTGTCTTTAATGATTCAAATAGTTTTTCAGATTCTTCTATATTTAGAAAATCCTGTATTTCCTTTTTAAATGTTTTTGCCTTTTCAGTATCGAATTGACCAATCCAATTGCTAAGTGCAATCATTTGAGTTCTTAAGATTGAATTAAAATCTTTAGGCAACTCTAGTTTAAAATTTTTGAGTTCATTAATTTCATTTATATAGTAGTCTAGGTCTTCACTAGTAATATTGATTAAATCGCAATTTCGTAAACTATCTATAAATCATATGCTTTTTTTAATTGAGTCGTGACGTATTTTTAATTGTTTTGGTGATAATAACTCTAAGTTTTTATGAATTTCAATCTGTTTAAACAACTCAATTGATTCCAAAATATTTTTTTCTTGCTTAACAATTGCTTTCCTATAAATTTTAGTTTGGTCGTGCTGTATAGTTTTGAGTTCTGTTTCAGTGAGTATTTCAGAAATTAATGCAAAAGCCTTATTTGCCTTTTCTGTCGTTTGCTGAAACAAAAAATAAGAATTTCTATAATGTCCATTTTCGTGAAGGATTTTGGAAGAGTTCAAATCACTTTTTGAAAGGTCAATCCATACTTTTATTGTGCTATACATTCTTTTTTATACGTAGCAAGATAGGAATCTTTAATGCTTTTGAAGGAAGTTTCGGCAACATGGGTGTAATCATTTCTATTTTAAAATAAATGGAAATGCCATAAAAAAACCTCAATCCATGGCAAGATTGAGGTTCTTTTAATTTAAAATAGGGGTGCTTATTTGTTCTTCAATAGTTGTTCCAAATAACTGACCTTATCTTTTTCTGCTTGAACAAGACGTTCATAAAGTTTTTTATTCTCCTCATAAGCTTCGACCAATTTATCCAAAGGGTTGAAAGTACAAGTATTGTTGTGGCCAAAGTTACTGCTTGACACCTTATCATTAAAGGTGTTGAAATAGTTAATCATTGATTCCTCCGAAAAATTCTCAATCGCCTCCTTGGTCACACCCAATGCCTTGGCGATCTCCTCCAACTTGGCATCGTCCACCTTCTCGCTGTTCTCAATGTTGGAAACGGCCTGTTGGCTGATACCCAGTTCCTCGGCAAGGGTCTCCTGTTTCATGCCCCGTAGTTCGCGGATGCGGCCTATCTTTCTTCCTATGTGGTTTTTGGTCTTGGTCTCCATACCTCAAATATAGGGTGTTTCGCACAATAATCCGATGGTAAAATACAAAACTGGTTCAATAAAATACAAACGTCCATGGTGGGATACTTGGAAATGTGGCCTTAATATGATCGTTGATTCTCGAACCCTTTAAAACACGTTCCCATGACACATTACACGAACATACTGGAAAACTTTGAAAGAGCGGAAGAGCTGTCCGAACTGCTCAATGGCATCCTGAACATCATTACCATAGACAGGGCCTTCCTGTCCAGAAAACAAAATGAGGGAAATACCGAATATTATTTCCTGACCCTTTTCGTGGACGTCAACAATGACCCGTTGCCCAACGAAATCCGTTCACTAGTTGCAAAGAAAGCAAAGAAGCACCCCGATTTCAGGATAAGGGTCTACACGGAGAGCCAATCCGAAACCGGCCTTGAAAGGGGTTCGCTCTATTTCCTGGAACATTGCTGTCTCGGGGAAAACATCTTCGCCCATCCCGAAGGGGAGAACATTATGGATTTTTCGACCATGGCATACCGGAACCTCATGAAGCGGGCTTCCCGCTATTACAAATCTGAAATAGCAAAAGTAAATGCCTTTGCCAATATTGCGGAGATACTTATAAAGGAAGGGGATTATGCCATTGCCACCTTCAACATGCACCAGGCCTTTGAGCTTGCGTTCAGGTTCATCGAACAGATGTGCATCGGAAAGGGCATGGTGACCCATAGCATCATCAGCCACATCAATTACTGCAAACACTACTTTCCCACCCTCCAACCCTTTGTGGAACCTTCCGGAACGGAAAACAATGAACTTTTGCTCCTATTGGAACATGCCTATAGCGTTGCCCGTTACGGTACCGAGTTCGAGATTACAAAGCTACAGACCAAGGCCATCCAAAAACAAATGAAGGATTTCATCAAAGAAGTAGAGTCCATTTTCCAAAGGCATCTTGATGAGTGCAAGGCCCAAATCGATGGAATCGGAAAGGATTCTAAGAAAGCTTTCCCGAAGGTAACGGAGAACATAGAAAACAATGATAAAGAATCATTTTTTAATGAGTTAAAAGAACTGGAAAAAATGCATTTCCATGCCCTGAAGCCCTATCTCCCTGAAAAGGGATTGTACGGCATCCAACTTATAACCGAGGGGTATGAGGAAACCTCCTTTATGATGTCCAATTTGATCAAGGTCTGTATCGTGGCTTTGGAAAATGAATATATCCCTACGCGAGCAGTTGCCCGACCCCACCACAATGTAAGTGAGGTGCTTGGATATATCCTAGATCTGATCCCCCATGAGGAAATGGAGTTCCTGGACACGGTCAGAAAACTGCTTTCGGAACAAAAGACAACCACAGCGCAATAAATCCATTCACATGAAATCAAAGAAGAAAAGGTTAAGGATCTTGGAGGATATCCAACAGCTCAGGAACAATCTTTCGGGACTGTTGGGAAACAAAAAGGCCAATGACCAGAAGGGAAATTATGTGACCTTCGAGGTCAGGGACAACAACCAAAAGTAATTTCAGATCATGACAACGGTATGTCAGGAGTCTTGAATTTTTTTTCTTTTTCAGCCAAATACTCCTGTAATATGAGCGTATGAGGATTAAACTTTAATTTTGTTTGATGAATTTTCAGGATTCTGTCCAACCGAAACATTCTGTGTTTGCAGTTGGGTTAAAATTGCAGCCAGTCTTGAAATTCTCATAATGTCATTATCTTTCATTGTAGGTGTGACGTTTTATTTTTTTGGCGTTACCGCTAACGGTCTCGGCTCGTATGTTTACGAGCGTATTATCTATTATTTATACATATAGTAGTTTCACTATAATTAATAAGAGCTAGAATAGAAGGGACAGCGAGGTCTCGGCTAGATATGGAAACGCCGCACCTAGTATAGCACTCTCGCCGGATTAAATTAAGCACCTTCCATCATAATACAAAAATCTGACTTTCAAATCACTAAAACCAAATATTGCATGGCTCGAATATTCCGTTTTCGGAGGTCACAACCATCCGGTTCATCCAACTGGTGAACATTCTTTAAAGATTTACATATTTTTTAACTCAAATAGTTTTGTTTTTAGTAAGCTCATTTAACGTTTTTAACCCTTTTACCGACACCAACCTATGCAAAAACAATGAGTTTAAAAACTTAAGTACATTTTGGTTTATTTCTGGATTGACGAATCCATCCAGAAAAATAATTTTAGAAATATCATTAAAAGATTCACAAAATTCTTCTGTGTTTATATCCATTTTATAAAATCCTTCTTCTTTGCCCTTGCTGATATTTTCTATAAGAAAATGGGTTATTATAGTGTTTTTGTGTTTTATAACTTCTAAGAAAATTGTTGGGTAGTATTTTTTTAATTCCTTACCAAAGGAAGCAGATATCTTAAAGGAAAGCTCTTTTATATAGTCAAAAAAAAGTATTAATTCTTTTAATGCGTTCTCGCTTACTTGTTTATTTTTAAAAATTTCTTCTTTTAGTTCTTTTAGCTGCACTCCTATAACTTGATGTACTAAATCATCTTTATTTTCAAAATATTTATAAATTGTTTTTTTAGATACTCCACATTTTTTTGCAATATCATCCATTGAGATATTTTGAATTCCATAATTGAAAAACATATTGGCAGACCGTTCTAAAATGATATTTTTACTATTGTTTCGCATAATGAAAATTTAAAAAACGGATATTTTTTACCATTGTATGTGCTTTTAAGGTTACTCTGTATTTATTTAAAATCTCCAATTACTTTTTTATAATTGGCTTTACTTATTCTATGATTCGCCTTAGCATCGCTAACGTCTGAATGGGCTTTCTGCCAAAGTACCTGGGCTTCTAAAACATCTTTTCCGGTTACGGTTCCTGCATCGAATCTATCTTGATTTAATCTTAAATTTTCGTCGGCTTGTTGCAATGATTCTGTGGAGATGTCAACTTTTTGTATGGACTGTTGAAGCTCTAAATAGGCATTTTGAATTTGAAGTGCCACCAATTCTTCTGTCTCTTCCAATTCTAATTTTTGTGCTTCAATTTTGAAGTCTTGCTCCTTCACTTTTTGCTTTCTGCTTCCCCAATCAAATATGGGTATATTGACATTCAACAAGCCGTAATAAGAGGTCAAATCATCACTTCCGTCCGTGAAATTAACTTGTTTACCGTTGGCATAGACTCCACTTACATTCAGTCCAATTGTCGGCTTTCTGTCTGCTTCTAAAACTTTAGATTGTAATTCTTCAATTTCAATAGCGCTTTTAAGCATTTTTACTTCGGGTCTATTCACAATAGCCATTGATGGCGACACCTCTTCCAATAAAACAACATCATTACCAATAGTATCTTTTACAAAAAAATCGATGTTGGACATACCGGTTAATTGTGCCATCTTAAGCTTTAGCAGTTTTAGCCCATCGTTTGCCTTTGTTAAATCCAGTTCTGCTTGGTTCAGTTGCACTTGAACACGCAAAACATCGTTCTTATATATAATGCCAGCATTGTATGAATTGGTTAAATCTTTTAATAGTTCTGTTAATAGCGCTATATATGTATTAGCCAGTTCAACTTTACTTTTTACATTTATTAGTTGCCAATACGTTGTTTCAACCTCCAAAAGCACTTCGCTATCGGTTAATTCTTTTTGTGAAGTATACAAATCCACTGCTGTAGCACTCATTTTTTTAGCCGTGTTTATTTTGCCACCTGCATAAATTACTTGGGTTACGCCTAAAGATGCATTGGCAAAAAACTCTGGTAGTAGTGTATTTAATGGGTCTCCAACATGAACTCCCATAGCACTTGCCTCCACAAAGGGTTTATTTGATGCATAAACCGATGCCTTTTTAGCCTTGCTGGCTTCAATAGTTTTATCTGCTTTTTTAATTTTTTTATTATTGGATAAGGCCATTGATTTTGCTTCTTCTATACTCAATAACCGATCTTGGGCTATGGCTTGCTGAAAAGAGGCAAAAACCAGCAAAAAAACTACCGATAGCGTATATTTATATGTACTCATAATTCATTTTATTTTTTTCCAAAAGAACTATAGAAACTACTGCCTATTCAAAAAGGGGGATTATTTGATTAGATTAATTGCGATTAATCTTTTTAAACAGTAGCTCTATAGTCTTTCTTTTTATTTCTTGATTCGTTTTTTTAGTTTATGCTTCATCACTTCCAATTTGCGAAGTGTTCTACTCTTCTTTTTAGGTTTATACAAAATGGTTTCAAATACTTCTGCATCAGGATGAGGATGTACTTCATCTGGTTGCGGATTAGCAAATTTGTAATAGAGTATAGGTACTATAAATAAGGTTAATACCATAGAAACTATTAAACCAACTGCTAATACACTTCCTAAAGGTGCCCATAGTGGTGATTTACCAATAATCATAGGTACAACACCAATAGCTGCTGCTGCAGATGTTAAAAAGATTGGACGCATTCGTCTTTTACCTGAAGCTTTAGCCGCAGCTTTTACGGTATAACCGTGTTCTAACACCAACTCATCTGCATAATCCACCAAAATAATTCCGTTTCTTACTACGATACCTATTAAACTGATAATTCCCATAAAAGCCGTAAAACCAATTGGATTACCTGTAAGTAACAGCCCCAAGAATGCTCCTAATAAACTCAACGGAAATGTTGCTAAAACAATTAATACTTTTGTAAAATCCTTAAATTGAAATAAAAGCACTAAAAAGATGAGTATTAAACTTATACCTAAAGATGCCATCATGTGTGGTGCAGTTTCATTGGTACTTTCGTACTCACCTCCATAGTTGATTGATATGCCGTCTGGTAATTGTAATGCATTAATTTTAGGCATAATATCATTCTGTATTGTGGCAGCTTTTATACCCAATTGTGCTTCAGCTCTAACCGTTAATGTTCTTAAACCATTCCTATGTGTAATAGCTCCTGTATGCCATTCAGGTGTAATGTCTGCCACTTCTCTTAAAGGCACTTTTGTACCAAATACTGTAGGTATGTTTAAAGCTCCTAAATCGTTAAAATTTTCACGGTTTTCAGCATCAAAACGTAAAAGAATATCAATAGCTTTATCTCCTTCATATAACGTAGAAACTGGATATCCTTTTAAGCCTGCTCCCAAAGTTTGCGAAACCATTGCATTTGTTACTCCTAAACGATTTGCCTTATCGTCATTTAAATTTACTTTTACTCCATAATAATCATCTTGATACGATGTTCTTACCCAGTTTGTACCTTGTGCATCTTCTAAAATTGTTTTTACTTGCTCAGCTACTTGTTTTTGCTTGTTTAAATCCGCACCTACAATTCTTACTTCAACAGGTGCTGGTGTTTCTTTCATTGAAAGTTGCCTTATACGTATATAACCATCTGGAACAAAACCTTCGAATTTTTTAATGTATTCATCTGCCAATTCTTGTGTAGCTTCTTTACCTGTTGTAGTGATAAATATTTGGGCAAAGTTTTTACGAGGAAATTCTGGTGCATACGTAGAATGAAATCTTGGGGAACTCGTACCAACAAAACTTGCCACACCTAAGACTCTCTCATCTTTTTTTATTTCATTCTCAACACGTGTTACTACATCTTCCGTTTGTTTTAAATTTCCTCCATTAGGTAACCAAACTTCTATGTTAAACTGATTTCTTTCTGCAGTTGGAAATAACTCTTGGTCTAATCCCATTGCTACTAAAACTGCTAATACAATAGATAAAAAACCAATAAATAATGTTGCTTTTGGCCATCTAAAGCTATAATCTAGTGCATTGTTAAATACATGCTGCAACCTATCTAACATACTTTTTTTATCTCCATCACTTACCTTGTGTTTTAATCCTTTTTTTATAAAAACATAACACATATATGGCGTTAATAATAAGGCCACTAACAATGATGCAAATAGTGCAACAGCAACTGCAATAGGTAAGGCTTGAATGAATTCTTTAGCAATTCCGTTTAAGAAAAAAGCTAATGGTAAGAAAGCAAAAATAATTGCCATTGTTGCTGTAAAAATTGGCACCATTAATTGAGTAGCACTTTGCCAAGCAGCTGTCCACCTGTCTTCTCCCTCGTCTAATTTTTCGATGTAATTATCTACAACAACTATAGCATTATCCACTACCATCCCCAATACTATAATTAAGGCTGCTAATGTTACCTGGTGAATTTCAACACCAATAACATTTAAAACTCCAAAGGTTATAACAATAGCTATAGGACATGCCACTGCAGAAACTATTGCCACCCTAAATGGTAACAAGAGAATTACTACAATAATAACCGCAGCAATTGCAATAACAAACTCAAGCATAAAATGACTGATACTTTCTTTTACAACTGAAGGCTGATCTACAATAGTAGTAACTTGAACATCTTCAGGTAATTGCTTTTTTACTTCATTGATTTTTTCTGTTATTTTCTCTCCAAATTGTACAATGTTATTACCTGGTTGCATCTCTACAGTTAACATCATTACTTTTTGATCATCAACTTTAATATAGCTTGACACCTCTTCGTAACGACGTTCAATAGATGCCACATCTTTTAAGCGAACTACTTTACCATCTGGACTACTATACACAATTTGATTGCCTAAATCGGTTTCGTTTTTATATTGATTTTTAGCAAAAACAGAGACCTCAGAATCTTCTAAAGTAATACCTCCAGAATATCCAGTATTGTTTTGCATTTGAATAACTTGAGCAATAGTTGAAAAATCGAAACCATACTGTTTCATTTTTTCGTCCTGTACCGTTACGTAAATCTGCTGTTTTTGTCCTCCATAACGTTTTATTTTTGATGTTTCGTTAATGGTTTTTAAACCATCTTCTAACTCATCTAAATACGTTTCAATTTCCGCATAACTACGTCCTGGTGCGGAAACTGTTATCATTTGAGCTACAACATCTCCAAAGTCACTATTTACTATTGGGCCAATCATTCCTTGAGGAAGTGTGTAATTTTGCCTAAATGTGGTATTTAAACCATGTTGTAAAGTCGCCCAAAAACCATCAGTATCTATGACATTTTCATTCAATTCTACAGTGATAACCACTTGGCTTTCTTTGGTTTCTGATATTGTTTTTTCCTTTCTAACCTCCTCAAAACCAAATAAAAACTGTTCAATCTGATTGGTTAATTGTTGTTCTACCTGCAACTCGTCTGCGCCAGGAAAAGCTGCTATTACCAAACCTTTACGAACCGTAATTTGTGGATCTTCACTTCGAGCCATAGTCGCTAAAGCATATATTCCCAAAATCATTAACAATATCGTAAGTACAATGGTTACCTGACGGTATTTCATTGCAGCCTCTATAAAGTTTATTTTTACTTTTTTCATCATCTTATTCAGTTCTTTTATAGAGACACTGTTTGCCCGTCTTTTAAATTTTTGTTTCCTGCGATTACAACCGAATCACCTATTGACAAGCCCTTAGTAACTATTACTTCATTTCCTTTAAAACTACCAAGAGACACCCTTTTTTTAATGGCTTTATTTTCCTTTATGACAAATACATATAGTATATTGCTAGCATCTCTTATAATACTTTCTGAAGGAACTGTAATAACATCCACAGTATTATCTGTATTGATTTTTATATTACTAATCATTCCTGGTAATAGTTTATCTTCCTTATTGTCAAGGCGAACTTTTACATTAAAAGTTCTGGTTACAGCATCTGCACTTGGATTTACAATAGCTACTTTACCATTAAAAGTTTCATTTAATGAAGAGATTTCAACTTTAGCGTCTGTACCTATTTTGAGTTTAGATATTTCAGATTCAGTAATAGAAGCCTTAGCATATACTTTATCTGTTTTCATTACAGTAAAAGCAGGAACACCAGGTGCTGCTGTAGCACCTATTTCTGTCATTTTAGCTGTAATCATTCCAGAAAAAGGGGCATAAAGTTTAGTGTCTGCTAAATTTTTTGCTGCTAAATTTTTGTTTGCGTTTGCTTGGGCTACAGCCACTTTAACTGCAATAAAATCGCGTTCTGGCAAACTACCTTTTTGATATAAACTATTTAATCTTTTGAAGTTATCATTTGCCTGTTCTAAGCCTGCATTTGCTATATCAAATGCATTTTTATAGGTGGTTTGGTCTATTGTTGCTAGTAACTGCCCTTTGTTTACTTTTTGACCTTCTTGAACATAAACTTTTGAAATTCTACCGGGAACTGAGAAACCTAAAGATACTGTGTTATCTGCTTCAATGGTTCCACTATAGGTTAGAGATTCCTTTTCTACTGTTGACTTAATTTGTTTTAGAGAGACCTTTGGAATTACGACTTCTTTTACTGTTTCCTTTTTTTCTGAACAACTAACCAATATTAATACCAGCGTTGTTATGGTGATCATTTGCTTCATATTTATTGCTATAATTTTATAATAATAGGTTACAAAAGTCCTATTATTGATATAATTACAACAGGTCTACAAAAGGGAAAAATTGGTCAAAATCAGTTATTTTTGCAAAAAAAAATAAAAAAAATGCACTATTAAGGAAGTTTGTTGGTCAAAAATTAACTTTTAAACTTAATCTCCCTGAACTTAGAAGGCGAATGACCAGTATGCTTTTTGAAATATTTACCAAAGAAGGATTGGTCGCTGAATTGAAGTTCGTCCGCAACTTCTGAAATGGACAGGGTTTGATTTTTTAAGAGTAGTTTGGACTCCATTATTACTGCCTCATCAATTAACTGTCCTGCTGTTTTTTTTGAAACAGTTTTTAAAACCTTAGATAAATATCCAGGTGTTAAACATAAAATATCCGCGTAAAATTGAACCGTTCGTTCTTGCTTAAAATTTTCGTTTAACAGTTTCAAAAAACGAAGGGCCAGCTTTTCTTGCCTGGTTAAATCTGCCTCTAAATTAGGAAACTTGATCTTTAACAATGAAGCATATTGATACACTAATAAGTTAAAACAGTGCGTTATTATTTCACTATTATATGGGTTGTTTTTTCCAAGTCGATTATTTTTTCTTTCCAAAAATTTTGAAACAGAAATAAACGTTTGTAAATCCTCCTTGGACAATTTTAATTTAGGAATACTATTGGCTGTAAAAATATCTAAAGTATCAATGTCATTTTTACCAATAGCGCCTCTCAACACAAAATCAACATTAAAATTAATGATGACGATTTCAAGGTTTTTACTCATTTCTTGAACATGAGTGACCGTTTGTGGATTTACGACTATTATCTCAGCATTTTTTATAGTATATCCCAATAAATTAAATTGGATTTTCAAACTTCCTTTAACCACCAATAAAAAAGCATACGAATTTCCTCTAAAAGGATAACTTATAGGGATTTCTTTAAACTTATTTTTTGATAAATGAACATGTAATCCATTTTCTTCCTGTGGTATATCTCCAATGATTCCCACCAAGTCATCTATTGTAAGGGTTTTTATTGAAGATTGTGGATTCATTTTAAGTGGGTTTTGTAACCAAATATAGGGTATTACTTTAGTTTGATTTAGAACGAATCTTTTAATACTGTGTGAAAAGGGGAATCATATTATTTTATACATTTACATAGTGGAAACGCCGGACCTACTATATTACTCTCCCCGGATAAATTGAGCACCTTCTATCACAACACAAAAATCTGAATTTCAAATCATTACCACCAAATATTGAATGGCTCAAATTTTCGCTTTTTGGTGGCCTCAACCATCCGGCTCATCCAGGAATGTCACAGTATAGGAGTATGAAAAAAAAGTGTGTTTGTTCCCAATTTGATATCAACATCCTCTGGATCGCTACCAAAAAGATTACTCCATTCCGTTAAATTGGTTGTTTCCCTACAAGAAGCCATTGTGTTTTGGTCATGGAAGGCGGCGCCCTGTCAGGCGCTCTTTTGTGGAAAGGGAAAAAGAATAAAGGATCGGAAATCTCTTAGGATTTCCAATGTTCCTAATCGTATAATCTCAATTACTTAATATTGAATTACATTTGGGTATCATGTTCTTGGGCCATTTTAACCCTTGAAAAAAAAGGATATGCAGCGGTCAGGATGGGATTTAGGTGTCAATACGGTGCAGGGCTAAGTACAAATGTATGATCATTTATATAATCATGTGCTCCAAGGAAAGCATGAGGACCTCATATCAAAAGAGGTCTTTCTTAAACTCCATAATTTACTTCACGTGGGTGAATCTCTCAGAAGGTATTCTTTTGAGGATGAAAACCTGCCAATGAAAATGTTTGTAAGGTCTTCGGTCTGTGGAACACCTTATACTGGATTTACCGTGAGGAAAAATATAAGAACAGATGTAAGGGCAGCAAGGAAAACAAGAGTTTCAAAAAGCTCCATGAAGAGTTTTTGAATTTGTTGGGCAATTATACCTTAGCTGACAAAAGTATATCGAACCCCTGACGGATATTATCCACGACACATTGATCGATAAAAACCAAGAAACACTCCAGGACCAAAAGCGGTTGACCTGTGAATTGGCAAAGCTCGAAGAACAGATAAACACTTTGGAAAGAAGGTATGTGGTACTGAACAAGATTACAAGGTAACAGTACGACCTTTTTATGCCGGAACTTAAGACAAAGCAAAGGGAATTGGAGGCAAGATTGAGCAATGAGGGAATAAATAGTTCAAACTTCAAAAAATCGGTGAAAATGACGCTTGATTATGCTTGTAACTTACGGTAATTGTGTAAGTTAGGGGATTTGGAAACTTAACGGGTCATCCAATATATGGTCTTCCCAGACGGATTTAGGTATGATTTCAAAAATAAGCTGGTTCAAACTTTTCGGGTCAATGAGATATTTGGTGCAATCCGTTCGTTTTCAGGCAATTTGAAGGAAATAAAAAAATGGGACTCCCTACTCGATTTGTAGAAAATACCATTTAGTGACCTCGACAGTATTTAAACCTACTTCCTCAATCACCCTATTTTATGGGTTTTAACCTTGCTTTAAAAATCTGTTGACCGAATTTTTGACGGTCCATTTGATTGCAAATGATACCATTAGACTTTCAAAGAATAAAAATAATGAATCTACTATACTTTTCCTATAACCCGCTCAGCACATTCCCTTCCATTTCGTTGTACTTCATTCCAGGAAAAGAGCTTCACTAAAAATCTTAGACACAATCCCCGTTTTTAGCTTTCCATTCCGCTAGCCCTTCCCGCCCTGAAAAATCTCAGACTGGGAAGGAACGCTTCATTTTCGAGCTAAAAAGAGGATTGAGTCCGCTTCCCAACGGAAAACCGAAGCACTGTCTTACACATTTTAAGGGGTTTATAATGGATAAAGCCTTTGTTGCTTTTCGGGGCATCGAAAAGCAGGCAGGACATAACCAATTCTAATTTAAACCCTATTTGCCGCACGCGCTTAACTTCCCGTACGCTTCCTTGCAAATGGTCTAAAAGAATTGTTAATGCCCCTATGGAACTTGTCAAGACCAAGACAGGTTCTGGCAAAAAACAAGGTTTCTACTTCCTTGAAATCCCAAGGGATTTACTACGTCGCAGACACTCCTGATTTTTCACCGAAAGTCTTGACAAAACCCACTTTATCCATTGTGCTACGCACGAATGAAATCAAACAAACACCCCTTAAAATTTAATCACAATTGAAAAGGGAAATTATTAATCTTTTAAATCTTTAAGTTATGAGTACTATTAAAAATCATGTACAGTTAATCGGGAACGTTGGACAAGAACCGACCATTACGAACCTTGAAAGCGGAAAGAAAGTAGCTCGCTTTTCATTGGCGACCAATGAGTATTACAAGGATGGCAAAGGCGAAAAGCAAACGGACACCAATTGGCATACCATTGTCGCTTGGGGAAAGACCGCCGAAATTGTTGAAAAATATGTCGAAAAAGGCAAGGAAGTGGGCATCATGGGGAAATTGAAAACTAGAACCTACACCACCGATGATGGCAACCAACGCTACGTAACCGAAGTGGTAGCCGATGAAGTCCTATTGTTGGGAAGCAAAGGCGACAAGTAACATCAAAAAAGAAAGAGGGCACTTAAACCAGTTTTCAATTAGTGTGTGCCCTCTTTTCATTATCCAAATATAAAATTTTAGAACAATGAACACATAAGTTAACAAAATCCAAGCGGAACTGCGATACTTTACGGGAACGGAAATGTACTATTTCATTCCGCTATTAAGAACCCGATACACGGACGGGCTGAAATATTTGGCGAGCGTGGCGGACTGCTATTGGTTGATTACCGATGCATCCGTGATTGCCAAAAGTTTGAAGCACCGAAGCCGATGGGTAACCATAGACTTCAAACGCTTGTCAATGGAAAAACAGGAAACTTCAGGCTATGAAGCCGAAATCACTTACAGCGATGGAAATGACAACGTATTGGAAAGGCACGGTTATGGCGTTACCGATTTTCCGTTGGACGAACTGCGGTTGTTCTTCGTAAACGATACGCTGATGTTACCAAGCTAATATTAAAATTGGGATGTTATGATTTATCTGAATTTTACCGATTTGAGCGAAGAGACCCAAGAGCGGTTGCTTGCCGATTCCAAGGAAGATGTGAAAAGGAAATACGGCAAGGATTTGATGGACTACGCCACCAAGCACCATACCAATTTGGACAGGATGCTTGACGAGGAAGCCATACGGAACCTCTATTCCTATACCTTTGTATTCAATATTTGAAACACCAAATAACACCAAACAAGCCCTTATTAAATGAGGGCTTTTTCTATGCCCAAAAGGTTGAAAACAGTATCTTTACTTCGCTGAAATTCAGCACCAAAATTTTAAACGGGATTATCCAATTTTTGACTTTCGCCGATAATCCTGTACATCGAAAAATAGCATATCGGAAAATTATTTTCCCTGAAATGGCAATCTGGGCAGGAAGCAGATTGTATGGAATTTTGTCCCGCGAGCGGGACGAAATGGAATAGCAAGAGGGTGATGCGCAGATTGCGCCATCACGTTTGTTTTTGGGTATTCAACACGTTGAAAACCAGTCAATTGAATAGATTTTGGAATACCCTGAAAAAACAGGGGCTACAGTAGACTTTTCCGAAATCTACAGTAAACCCTTTGGGAGACCCTGTAAACACTGGAAATTTTTGGCGGAAAAGTTGTCGCAATTTCACTAAAAAACAAAATTCGTCCTATGGAAAAGCAATCAACAAATAATAAAACAAAGAAGGGAGCCGGGGGCTATTCCAATATCACCGTAAAGAAAGAAACGGCCGTACACTTTCGAACCTATTCCAAAAAGTTCAACAGATCCCATAGCGAGTTGTTGGACGGAATGGTACGCCACTTCAAGGAGAACGACCTTTACCCTTTTGGGGAGGGAACAAAGATCGTGGTCGATAATATCAAAAAGTTGGAGATTAAGATGATGAAGAAATTCGATAGGATCATCGCCATAATCAAGAACATGGAAAGGACCAGTATCCGGCCCACCTATGAAATGGTACTCATTCTTTATGAGGCCTATGTAAAGGATGGGAGGAAACGTAAGCCCGAACAAGTTAAAATTCAGGAAGAGCGAATGGATTTTTTGGAGCCTAGAAACACTGTTCCGAAAACAGAGCACGATAGAATACTCCGTGAATTTGAAAACTATAAAAAGCGCTGCAATAAAATCCTCAAAAAGGTGGAGAAGGTGGAGCCTATGATGGGAAAGCCGTATCTAAAGATCAATATGGGCATCGGGGATTTTGAAAGCCTGAAATACAAATTAAAATAACGCTTATGTACCTTACCATCTCGGCACAGAAAATGGGCAGTACCTACAACTCCAGTGTAGGGAACTATGTGGACTATCTGGAAAAGGAAAACGAGGACAGATTGCCCGAACAGAGGGAGGAATTCTTTGACCATGAAAATGACAGCGTAAGCCCTGAAACGGTCATCGATGAAATAGATGCCAATACCGCCAAATTAAGGCAGAAGGACCCGAAATTCTACTCCATAGTGGTCAGTCCCAACCAAAGGGAACTGAAGGCCATCGGCAATGATCCAAAACTGTTAAGGGAATACACAAGGAAGCTCATGGAGGACTATGCCAAGAGTTTCCATAGGAACCAAGAGGTCAAGGCCGAGAACCTGAAGTACTATGCCAAGATAGAACATGAACGCACCTATCGGGGCCTTGACAGGCAGGTACAGGAGAATGCCCCCTATCGAAAGGAGATAGCAAGGCTCAGGAACGAGATACGGAAAGTGGAACGGGGCGAGTCCATCGGCAATGTCAAAGAACTCGAAAAAAGAATCAAAGAGCAAGAAAGAATGGCCCCGCACAAACAGAACGGGCAACTGGTGGCCGCAGGGATGCAAAAAGAGGGGCCACAGACCCATATCCATATCATGGTAAGTAGAAGGGACGTGACGAATACCTATACCCTTTCCCCAATGGCCAAGCACAGGGCATCCGAAGTAGAACTGAACGGAAAGACGGTCAAAAGGGGATTTGATAGGGACAGTTTCTACCAAACCGCAGAGAAGACCTTTGATAGGACAACAGGATTTAAAAGGAACTATGTGGAATCCTATGTTGGTAGAAAGGCCCATGCCAAGGAACCGGGGAAGTTTTTTGCAAAGGTGATGGGACTGCCCACCAAGGAAAAGGACATGGCCTTTAAACTACTTAAAACGATGGGTGTAAAGGCTCCCAGTATACCGACCAATAAGGTACAGATGGCTGCCAAGATCATCAAGGCACTTGGAAGGGGTATTGATAAAGCAAGGGGCACGGGTGATGACATGGGCTACTGAAATCCAAAAACTAGGTTGCGCCCTTTCGGGTTTTTGCTTTACGCTTATCTAGCGGAACACTACAAAAACCCAATAGGATCCATGCGCAAAAGTTGGGGGTAAGATTTGGGGTTCTTATCGTTCTACTTTCAAACAGTTCGGTTTTAATAGGAGGAGGTCAATACATAATTATTTACCTTTAGAAATTGTTAAATAACATATAAGATTAAAAGAAAAACAAAATGAAAATCAAAAGATTATTGACCAGGGCTCTTTTTATGGCCTCGGCCTTAGTTGTTGCACAATCTGGCACATCTCAAAGATGGTCCATAGAAAAGGCGGAAAAATGGTATGACCAATATAAATGGCTTAATGGTGCTGATTTTATCCCGAGTACGGCAATCAATCAATTGGAGATGTGGCAAGAGGATACTTTTGACCCTGAAACCATTGAGAAGGAGTTGGGATATGCACAAGATATTGGCATGAATGTGATGCGGGTATACCTCCATAGTTTGGCATACAAACAAGATTCAAAGGGTTTCAAGAAAAGAATGGACCAATATTTGGATATCTCAAATAGTAAGGGAATCAAGACCATGTTCGTCATCTTTGATGACGTATGGGGGAAAGAGCCAAAAATCGGAAAGCAACCGGAACCTACGACTGGTACACACAACTCAGGTTGGATGCAGGATCCAGGTGATCCGGCTTCCAAGGATAAAGCAAATTTTCCTTTTTTGGAAACATATGTAAAAGATATTCTGACAACCTTCAAGGATGATAAAAGGGTTTTGCTTTGGGATTTGTACAACGAACCTGGAAACTCGGGGAAGATTAACGATTCCATGCCTTTGTTGGAGGCAGTTTTTTCATGGGCAAGGGAGGTTAATCCTTCCCAGCCCATATCGGCAGGAATCTGGTCCTGGGGATTGAGGGACCTTAATGCCTTTCAGGCGCTACATTCCGATATCATTACCTACCATCATTACGGAAACCCACAAGACCACAAACTGATCATAGAGCTTTTAAGGACCCATGGAAGACCTATGATCTGTACCGAATATATGGCCCGAACTCGAAATAGCCGATTTTCCAACATCATGCCGATGTTGAAAGAGGAAAATGTAGGAGCCATAAATTGGGGATTGGTGAAAGGAAAGACCAATACCATATACCAATGGGACACACCAATTGATAGTGGGGAGGAACCTGTGGAATGGTTTCATGATATCTTCCGGAAAGATGGAACCCCTTATCGTCAGGATGAGGTTGATTTAATTAAAAAATTGAACGGGATTGATTAAGGTCTATTACCATAAATATTAACTTATTGACCAAACCATTATGGATTTATAAGAACTTGATAAGGATATAGTGGATAAATCAAAAATAAGTGTATAGTTTCAGTATTCCCTTTGCTTAGGGCACTTTTCAATATCATAAGGAAAGACGGGCAACTCGACGAACCAGATTACATATAGCGTGCCGATAGGTCGAGTAAAAAAGCCGTAGCGGCGGTCCTGGCAAGAATGTCCATTATCCTACGGCTGCAGTAATCTGCCAAATTGCCTTTAGGTGCTGTTGTGTGTAGTTTTTTATTCAATTCAATACAGTGAAAAAATCTCTCAAACCGCTTAGAACACTTTGAACAGCATAAGAAGCTAGAATAAGTCCCATTATTTTACTTATAACTGTTATTCCATATTCCCCAATTCTGTTTTGCACAACATTTGCAGCTAAAAGCAATAGCATAGTCATGGAGACTACTAATAATACCAGTAATGTCGTAATAGCTTGTTCTTGAATGGTGTATAGATGATTATCTGTCATTAGCACGACAGCCATAATTGCGCCTGGAGAAGCAATTGAAGGAATTGCAACTGGGAAAATTGTAACGTGCTTATAGTCTTTGATAAGATGTTTTTCTGACTCAGGTTTCCCTTCGCCAAAAATCATTGTTAACGCGAACAAGAATAGAATCACTCCACCAGAAATTTGGAATGCGTCCAGAGAAACATCCATTCCTTCAAGAATGATTTGACCAACTAAAATGAAAAACAGTAGAATTAAATATGCAATTAATGAAGCTCTAATTGCAATTTTGCGTTTGTGTTTTTGGTCAAAATGTTTAGTAGCTTCCAGATAAACTGGTACGGAACCTAGAGGGTCAATTACAGCAATAAGGAATAATATTTTAGTTAATATTTCAGTAGCCATATTAATTTATCTTTTTGCCTTGAGTAGTAAATGAAAGTCCCTGTTGACCAGAAGTTGAAATCATTATCGCTTCAAAGATAGGGTCATTGGAATTTGGCTTTATTGTCCAATCAAAAAGGAAGTTTGCACCAGTTCCGCCTTCTTGGTCTCGCTCATCAATTACGATTTCTACTGTTTCCATTGGAGCAATGAATATGGGTTTATCAAAATAGGTTCTAATAGAATTACCTTTTGTATTATAATATTCAGCTTTGTTAATATAAACCGAGTCGGCTTTATTTACATTTCTTATGCTTACAGTTGCGGTCAAATCATGAGTTTTATGTTCTGTCTGACTATAAATCTGTGAATAGACTGATAGATAAGTTGTTCCATGTGGCAAAGAGTCAGGAAGGTTAAATTCTATAGTCCTTATTTCCCAATCAACAGGATTGATTGAGCTTATCTCAACCTTCTCTTTGCAAGATTGAAATATTAGTAGAAGTAAAAGTATTTTAATTGTATTCTTCATAATTCTTCAAATTACCGC
>TARA_R110000765_G_scaffold14052_2_pt1 | contig 22043 bp, 23 predicted proteins | sample TARA_R110000765 | Tara Oceans TARA_R110000765 (sample SAMEA4398168) | marine metagenome | biome: Polar Biome; feature: [MES] marine water layer (ENVO:01000295) within the mesopelagic zone...; material: water (ENVO:00002006), including particulate matter (ENVO:01000060) such as...... | reverse complement strand
GAGAACATATAGGATCGCTCTTTCAGCTTCAACGCCGATAGGCCGATTCTTGTAGTGGAGTCCAGTCTCTTGGTCGATTTCTCGACACAAAGTTTCAATGACATTGCCGGTAATTGGGTAACCTCTTCGTACTGCATTCCCAGCGATACTTGAGATGATGCGATACATCTGGCGATACCAGCCCGACTCCGTGATGGAAAAATATTCCCGGACTAACTTTTGATTCACGAATGGGCAATCGCGCCATCCACTCCAAGAGTAATTGGTATTTTGTAATTTTTCTTTTCGGTGTTGTATTAAGGCCTTTTCGATCTCGGGTGGATATCCACTACTCGTCGGTTCAATGAACTCATGCTTGGCCATCAATTCATGTGGATTGACATGTTTGTTCTTTTTATTCGTGAAGATGAAGTTGTTAGCACCTGGATATTTTGCCGGGACATAGTAGATCCGACATAGATCTTTGGTTTGTTTATCACCCAACGAATTGAATTCCGTGTTCAGGGCGAACCAGAAGTGGCGAACCTTATTTGCCGATACATTATCAGTCAGTGGAAGTACGATACGATACTTGGGTTTCTCTTTTGATGATGATGCTGATGAGTAACAAATGAAGTAATAGTCCTTGAATGTCATCAAGGACTCTTCGAAGTCGCATTCATATTCATCTATGTCAAGTGCAGCCCACCGATTCCACTCAATGACATTCACATTCTTTCGACCCGATTTTGTCGAAAATGTAGCGGGAGTTATCAGGGGCGAACCCTCTTTGAATTCACCTTTCTTTGGTTTATACCCAGGTCTTTTACTTAGGTTGTAAAAGACCTTTTCGAAATCCTCGAGGTTCTCATAGGTATGAACCTTCGTGGTATCTTTGTCGTAGATTGTATCGAATTGCGTGAGTGTATACATTACTCGAAGAAATCAGCGAGTGTAGTTTTCCCCCTTGGGATCAGTGGGTAATTAATCGTTTTTATTTTATTTGTGATATTAGGTCGATTCAAGAGTTGCGCGAATTCCCTTAGATCGTCTTCATTCCGAAATCGAATTCGGATATATCTTTTCTCGTCTTTTTCTTTCATATCAATCTTCCTGTATCCATCGAGCAATTTTTCGGGCTCGTTCTGATTTTGGAAACCAGGTATGTTTGGTCTTCTTGGAGATAAACTCTTGATCAATCAATTTTGAGAATTCAACCACATCATCTTCACTCTCAAAGTAAACATCTATTTCTGCGTATGGATGTAATTTGGGCTGAATGAATTCTGGCATACCCCACCAATCATGGGGAATCTTTTTGACTCCATCAACTCGTGTGTAAACACTATTCGTCACATCATCTACATTATTTACGGGTTTCTTCATTTCCAGTATTTGGTTTCTGCATTGAGTTCTTCTTCATTTAAGTTCTTGAGTATCATGCCGTGATCGTCATATGAATCCGTAGGTACGATTCCCTCTTTGTATACAGGCTGTTGGCGAAATCCGGTATAGTTTACCCAGTGATGATTGCGTTTCTCGCCCGTACGACCTTCATACCTCTGCACGATGCTTGCCACATCGGGATGCTGGTCATTGAGTGATTTGGCAAAGGCAAGCCGATTATCGAATTCCCGTTGATTCTTGGAATATACTGTCTCTGTATTGCCACCCTTCATAATCATGGTTCCCTGTTTACCACAGCAGAATGCATTGAACAGCATCGTGCAATAACCCTCTTTGAGGACACGAATACTGAGATCAGTATCTTCATTATACCTGCCGCGCCATCTCGTTTTCAAAGAGTTATGTAGTAGAATGCAACTATAGATACGAGTATTCAATCGGTAAGGTGAACACTGTGAATTGTGCGGTAGGAAGTAGTCATAGTTCATACCCGACATCATCACATTTTGGTATCGATCAGTGAAGTCTTCAAGCAATTTGAAGGTGATACCAGAAGTGACACGGAACTTCTTGTTTCTATTCAATCGGTAGAAATGTCGAATGTTATCGTCAATGATCCAATGTCTTTCGTGACCCTCTGAGATAGAATGTTCCCAGACCCAGTTGCGTGCTGGAATAGAACCTCCCAGGAGACCAGTGACTTCACATCGAACCGCCCATTTTGGGTTCTCACGAAAGTCTTTGGGCATCACGAGGATATTCTTTGGATCGATTACCGCAGAATAGTCTTTGTATTCTGATTCTTCAATTACAACTCGGTATGGAACCCCGAGCTGAGTAAGTGTTCGAACAGTGAATCGAGTATCTGCTCGAGCCTTCGAAATGATATAGATGGGATATTTTGGGTTCGTATTCTTCATGTAAGTATTATAACACAATTCAGTTCGATTTTCAACAAAAGAAATCTTCCAGTGTCAGGATCTTCTCGGGTTTCCACCCGATAGCATCAAGGATGATTTTCAGTGGAGCAAGGAATGTTTTTTCAAACTGAAGATCGTAATCAATATATCTATGCAGATCCAGTTCCACCGGAAGGTCTTCCGGGAACCCAATGATGTTTTCTTTGATCGGATTCGGTTGCCTCAGATACACGAATCGGATTTTGTCGCCATTCCGAATCATCTGGTATTTTTTACCCAGTCCATTTTTCTTAACATGGTGATTATATAGCAAGGAAGCCCGAACGTGAATCGGACTTCCCTTGGAATAGATTTTCGCGGGATCACGGTATCCCGTGAGATTAGAAACACCGCGAGGACATGCCACATCCTTTGGATCAAGTTTTGCAAAGTCTTCTTTGAATCTTGCAATCTCTTTCTGTGCAGTCTCTTCATCAGTACCAATGATAATCTTAAACATCTCTTTTAGAGCAACCCGACACACCGCCGGGGTCGAGGATCTGATAGCCTCGATGCCCATGATCTTCATCTTAGGTTGGGCATATTGAACACCTTCGCTGTTATGGACGTTCAGGATGTAACGCTTCTTGGCAGTCCAGATACTACGGTCAGCAATGACCTCTCGTTTCATTACCATTCGAGAATTATAACCCTGTGTGATTGCAAAGAGTTTTTGGAATGCAGTCTCAAGCACCGGTTCAACTGCCTTTGTGGCAAACTGATCGAGGAAAGAAACCGGATCTGTTCCTTTGTATTTTGCCACGATATCATTACCATTGACATAGATGGAATCAGTATCAATGGCAATCACCCGGTCTTTCGGTGTGCCAAGTGCCTTGTCTAGGTAAGAATTCAATGCCTTTTCTGCCCACCGAATCACGGTCTGACCTGTCAGGGTAACACCCTCTGCGATACGAAGATCGTAATATCGAAAATGGCAATTGCCCATGGCACCGTATAGAGAATTGAGTAGGATCTTGATTGCCATCTGTTCTGTCTCACACCGAGTGATTTCTTTCTCAATGGTATTTGTAGAACCTTCTCGTTCTTTTCTCTGTTGGGCTGCAAGCATCTGATTCTTAACGATCACCCGTTTGTCGTAGAGTTCTTCAATGATCTCGGGAATGATTCCAGTCTTGTCTTTCCTGTAACACGAGCCATTTGCTGCAACCGTGACATCCGCTGCAATATCAATCTTCCCTTCATCCAAGATCTTATCGGGGCTCAAACCATCTACACGCGTATGTGGTATCAATGTCTCGGGTGACATATTCCACTGTATAAGAATATTTGGATACAGAGAATTCAAGTCAAAAGACAGTGTCCAATCATGCATGCCAATATGCGGATCTTTAACATACCCGCCAGCAAAGGATGTCTTGGAACTATTTTGATTTGGTGGAATTGCAATCTTCTGTTTTGCCAGTCTCCGGTAGATGATGGAATCCCAGATTGCAACCGTGCCGAGTGTATCTGAATAGTTAACACCCCCGAGATAAGCCATGGTCTGCACGAGGTTGATAAACCCAGTCTTGTCTTCCATTCTTTCCAGTAGATTCACATCAACGACATTGTAGTCAACGAATCTTCTGTAATCATTTTCATACATGTTCTTCAGCGAACCCAAGTCGGAATAATCGACCTTAGTATCACCAAGAACAACCTGAGAGACATGACCGAGGCGGTATGATTCTTGGTTGCCATATTTGTAACCAAATTTCTTGAACAGATCCATGTAATCGAGTTGCTGAACTCCAACGATGTCATATGCGAGTTGCTCTCGGTGCATGACATTAATTTTTTTCTGGTGAATCTGTCCCCAGGGCGAGAATCGTCGGGCCTCATTTTCACCCAAGACACGAACAACTCGATTGAGTAAGTATGGGATATCAAAGAACCGCGAATTCCAGCCAGTGATGATGTCAGGCATGTTCTCTTCTGCTGACCACCAGTTGACAAAAGATTGAAGTAACTCTGCTTCATTTAGGCATTCATAGTATTCAACTGGAACACCATCTTCAGTCTTATCATACGGATAGGGTTTTGTCCCCCAGACACGATACACATCTTCTCGGCTGGATTTATAAGCAATCGTCAGAACCGCCTGAGAGGCAACACTGGGTTCTGGGAACCCATCATCGTACGCAGTCTCAATATCGAAATACCCAATGTCGATGTTCCTTGGCTCATATTTAATGTCATTAGGAAATTGTGACTGGACGAACGAAGCCGTGAATCGATCATTTCCATATACCTTGAAATTTGGCACATCACGATAGAGCGCGATAAAGTCCTTTGCCTCTTTCATTGTATTGAACTGCATGGGTTCTACTGCAGTTCCATCCAGTCCTCTCCAGGTCGTAGATGTGTGCTTGGATTGAAGGTAAAGTGTGGGGCGAAACTTGATTCTCTTCTGGACGCGTTTCCCCATCTCATCATATCCCCGATAGAGAAGGACTGATCCATATTTTGAAACGTCCGTGTAGAATCCTTGAAGAGATGTCATGGTACTATTATACCAGAAAAACGGGCTGCTGTCAACCCAAACCTGAAGAAAGATCAGTGAATCTAAGAAGCGCCAGAAAACCAGATGTTTGGTTTCTGGTTGTAGAATGTAGTTTTCAGTTTATCGTAGCCCAGCACTCGTAGCTCATCATTAAACGCACGACTGATTTTCCCTTGTGGTATTTCTTGCACACCGAGTGGTCTTCTAACTGAGTAATTCAAAAAGTGTCCAATACTCCATGTATTAAACGCATTTGCAATCACGAAGTATTTTGGATTCGCGGCAGCAACGATATCTTGTACGTGTGTAATGGGATCACAGATATGCTCAAAGTACTCAGATGCAAAAACAACATCAACTCTCTCGGGGATCTCCGTGATATCACCCACCATTTCAAACCCATGTTTCTCACCCATCGCGGCACAGAATTTCCATTGATCTGTGTCCCTAAGATTTATCCCATATACTTTGGCATTCGGATAGTATTCTTTAAGTGCTATAGTTGAGTAACCTATTCCACACCCAATGTCAACGATGACTTTTGCATCTTCCGTGGTTTTTAAAAAACTCCTGCCGTCTGGCATGCTTGGTTGCCGAAGAGATCTGAGATATTGTCTACTGTAGTTAAGGAAACAGTGAATGACATCAACGAAATAGTACGGATCACCATACACAGAATATGCCTCTTCGAGTCCCTTGGAATCCAAGAGGTGATACCACCGCTCAGTGAGTTCTTTAAAGAAGGCCGAATTGTGCTCGTCGTACCCATAAGTAATAATACGATTGTAGGTAGAAAGAGAATCGAGCTCCAGATGGTCCGAGTATTCTTTCGCGAATTGTTTCTTTAGGTCGCGTGGTCGCGTGTCAACTATCATATGGTTCAATTTTCCCGCCTTGCTTTACGAGAAATGCTTTAAATTCAATGCCATCATATGCAGGACGCATATTAAGAAGTCCGTCAAGGTTTGATTTGGCGTCATCATAAAGTCGCACTCTGCCATATACACCCGTGTCTAAGTAAGAACTAATGATCTGGGCTTTCTTCTCGGCAGTCGTACCGGACTTTAGATTACCCGAACGATGAACATAAACTTTATTCATATCAATGCCATATCGTTTGAAGGTATCGAGGAATACTTTTTTATTATCAAAATCCTCTCTGGCAGTCAACATGATAATCCGGCCGCCTTTAGAATTACGAATGATTGCCTTGAGTTTGGCAATCATTGGTCGAATGGGTTGACTCTTCTTATTAAAGAGTTCTGCATTCCTGAATTCACCAAAATCAAAAGATTCGCCTGCAGCCAGTTTGTATGTATTGTACTGCTGATTATCTAGTTTGCGAATCACATTACCAGCTTGATCGATGATAGAGATCTTTGCTGTAGTATGAAATAGAGTATCGTCGATATCAAATATCGTCAGACTTTTACCGGTAATAGATTCTCTAATTGCTAAAAGGGTCTTCATTGGGCTTTTTTCACATTGCCAATGGTGTATTTGGCTTGCAGATCCCAATTTTTCTTATCTCGGTGAGGGATGATCTTAATCTGCCTCAGTGTAGTGGTCACGGTCGGGACCACTTTAAGTTCAAGCAGACCCCAATCTGAAAGCAATATAGCAATAGTGTTACGGCGCGCAAAGTCATCCTGCGTGAAGTTGGATGGTTTACCATCGAGCATAAACAGTTCTTTAAAATGTACAATGAAGTATCGCCCCTGTTTGTGAAGAATATGACAACTTTGATATAGCGTGTTTTCTTCTTTCCTTGAGGAAACCCCGATACGAGTAAGGGTCTCACGCACCTTAAGAAAATCATCGGGATCACCAAGAGATATTTCCAACATATCAACGGGAGTCCATTTCATAATATCATCTTGATTATTCACCATGTATATCTATTTATACTATTTGCCACCTTTATCAGTGGCTTTGATCAGCGATGCTAGTTGATCAGGTGATAACAATGGATATGCTTCTCTGGCTCGATATGCTGAATACTCATAGTATTCCATGATAGCAGTAATCTCTCTGGGGTCTGGCATCTTCTTCACCCACTTAGAAAACCTCTTTCTAGGTCGAACCATAGAACACAGGAAATCGTACTGCATCTTAGCGGGCAAGGCATGATGTCGATTCATCTCATTTGCAATCAAGACGGTATCCTGGAAATAAGATAATGACCGATTGATCACGAATGGCACATATGCTTTAGCTGGTGAATCAGGATCAAGTGATTCTTCTAGGGCATTATACCCATTAAACATCTCGGCCTTCGCCACCGGGCCATTGATCGATTTAACAAAATCAAAAGGTGATGGCTTTTTCATTTCCAACTCAAATTTGCCATCAATTCAGTGAGACAGGCAACGAGATTCAACTCTTTATCTGCCATGAACGCGGATTTATAAGAATATTCCGCTAGAATCAGAACCGCATTGGGAATACTCTGCGGTGCAACATGATCATTCAATGAATCATACAAGCCCCGGAAGGTCACGGTTGAATCAAGATCCGAATTATTCGCGACCCAAGAGCGAACAGATTTGAAGTCTTTCTGACGAAGATAGGTCATCACCTGTGCAAGATTCTGGTCAGAAAGACCAACCAAGATATCGGGTGTGATTTCTCCTGATGCGCTGTATCGTTGACATTCATTAATCACCCGACGCCAATCTGGTGCGTGTTTGATAATCAATTCAGCAAGGATCTTCTCGACGTAGCTGATCCCTTCTCCCTTCAGGATAGGTATCAGTCGATCTTTCATGAAAGTCATCGACAGCTTTGCCATTTCTTTCTTGGAGGTATTGAATTCATGAACCGAACAGCGAGAGTGCAATGGTTCAATGATTCGATTCTTGAAGTTACATGTCAGGATGAATCGACAATTTGAACTGAACTCTTCGATGAAACCACGAAGCGCCGGTTGTGTTGATTGTGGATTCAGGTAATCCGCTTCATCAAGAATTACGACCTTATAATCCGAACCCATTGAGATCGTAGATGCATATTGTTTGATCTTACTGCGAAGAACATCAATGCCGCCATCTTCCGAGGCGTTGATCATAATATGGTCGAGTTCAAGTTCTTTACATAAAGCCTTTGCGACAGTGGTCTTACCTAGACCCGCTGTTCCAGCAAAGATCATGTTTGGCAATTCACCAGATTTGACAATCTCCTGAAAGGTCTTTTTCAGGACAGGCGGGAGGATGATATCATCAACTTTTTGAGGGCGGTATTTTTCAACCCAGAGGAATTCATTCATAGTATATTTTTTAATCAAAGGGATAAGTGGCTTGGTATTCTCATTTGAGTTACCCAAGTATCGCTACCACTATCACGGATTGATTCATCAATCAATCAATCAGTCAGCACCTTCAGCCATAATCGGTTCTCCCGATTTTGTATCATCGGGATCTACAGCGTCTTCTTCTTCGGCAGGTGAGCCATCTTCACCAACATCTTCCAGATCAGTCGAAGCGGGTTTATTCGTCTCCACGAAAGCAGAGAATCTTTCGCCCAGTTCTCCAACGGATTTGAGTTCGTTGAGTTCAAATGCACCTCTGCGGGATGCGACCTTAAGGACCTCTACTGCAAATGCAATATCTCGAAGTCCGATTTGTGGTGTGGTTTCTTGTGGTTTGTTTTCTTCAGTCATAGTATTATCAGTTGAACGATGATTTAGTATCAAGTGCGATGTAGTATACCACCGTATTTTTATTTACCCATTTGCTTAGCAACTTCTTGGAGAGGATAACCTCATAGTCACCAGGCAAAACCTTTATCTCTGCGACCTGACAATTAAGCTCAAAGGTCTGATCAGTTGATTGCTCAAGATCAATCTCCAGTTTATTGGCATTCGAGCCAGATGGATCATGGACCACGATCTTAATCTTTTTACCGTCACCGATAAACCCAACAATGCCATGTCCAAGTGCAGCGGCGGCAGAACGAATCGAGGCCACCTGATTTTCCGCGAGATTCACGGTCACGTCACCTTCATCGAGTTTGATACTCTTCGTTGGTGATGTGAGATTCTTGGTCTCGGCAAATCGATATGTCATCTTACTGTTGCCGGATGTGAGTGTGAGGTGGTCATCAAAGAATGTCACCTCAGGATCTTCCAGTAGGTTATACACCGTCAGGAATTCATTCAGGTCATAAATACCGAATGCTTTATCAAAGGTCTCAGTGACCTGTGCTTCTGCTTGAATCGATTTTGATTCAGCAAGGGTTTTGATCGTAGAACCCGCGTTGACGATCAAATTAGGTTGAATCGTCGCGAAGTTCTTGAGGATGTTTACTGTATTAGGGCTTAGTTTCATATATTAAATGTTAATTGATTGGTATCTATTATATCAGAATTTTTGGTTTTGTCAATCTCAATCATGAATAATAGACAAGAAACCGCATGTGCCGCATGATGATAAGCGGTCTCGGGATCGCTCTCTTCATCTCGCTGCAATGACCAGAGATGTCTTTGTGCAGCAGCGAAGTATCGGGCCCATGCATTATCAAGTTTTTTCCAGTTACCGGGAGAATACTTTTTGGCACCAAAGGTCAGAACCTTAACAACCTCTTCAATGGCATGTGGTGGTATGAGCGAATAGTCAGATTTCCCGGAGTCATATTTCACTCCAGCTTCTTCTTCTTCACGAAAAAATTGGTTAATATTGGGCATGTGTTTAATTTCTTAATCGCTGGTCATAAAAAAATGGTGGGGGATTTTACACCCCCACCGTGATCGGGTCAGTGTTTAGACCCCTTCTGCAACGATGCCGAATGGAGCGAACATCTCGCGATACCCGCGGCGCAGTCCAATAGAATAACGCGTCACAGCGTTACCCTTATACCCCTTGCGCTTGTTGGGATAGATATCAGTGACCGAACCCTTCTCAGCGAGAACAGCTCGCAGGTTGGCAATCACCGCAGTAGGGTTCTTGATGTTCAACCGAGTGCGAAGTTCGCCTTCCGTGGGGGTTGCACCGGATGCCAGATAGGCATATACCTTCTTGTTCTGAGTAGTAGCAGGCTTGTTCTGTTTGGTCGTGTTCTGTGTAGTATTAGTCATTTCTGTTTCTGTTTCTGTTTGTTATTTGATACGTGGTATCAAAAGTGTTTATGCGATCTCGGGTTTCTCGGTCTCGGCTTTCTCGGCGGCGAGTTGAGCTTTCAGGAGTTCAGTCCCGTCACCGATCTTGTCGAATAGGTCCATGAAAGTCTGGTGCAGATCATCATCGAATCGATTCGTGCAGAGTTCAACAGCACTGCGTTCATCACCGAAGATCGAATAGGTGTTGATAATATGGCACAGTCGGCGGGTAGAGACGAAGTCACCGATCGCGCCATCTTCGTATGTCTTCCGAATCGAAGTTCCCCAGGCAATCAGTTTGACTATAAAGGCATCACACTCGGTGTCGAACTTGTGCATGTGTTTCTTGAGGATCTTTTCCTCGATTGTCGGGGTCGCATAGGGCTGTTCGAGTGTGACGACGAACCGTTCAATGAAGGCGTCGTCAATGATATTGGCGCCAGTGTAGCGACCATCATCCGAGCCTCGGCCCTTGGTGTTGGCCGTCGCGACGACCGTGAATCCAGGTGCCGGGGTCATAATCTCACCGGTTTTCTTGATCAGGATCGGTTTGCCCTCCAGGACACCTTGGAGGCACATGATCTTATTGGTCCCACGATCCAGCTCGTCAATGAGCAATACCGCACCGTGTTCCATTGCCTTGAGGACCGGTCCTTTTTGAAAGACCGTCTCGCCTTTGACCAGGCGAAAGCCACCAATCAGATCATCCTCATCCGTCTCGGGTGAAATCTGCACCCGGACATATTCACGGTTGAGTTGAGCGCAAGCCTGTTCTGCCATCATGGTCTTTCCGTTACCAGACAGACCAGAGATGTAAATTGGAAAGAAGGACTTGCTCTGCAGAGCTTTCTTGAGGAGGGAGAAATTTCCCCAGGGAACGAAGGAGGGGTCTTTGGCCGGAACGAAGACCGAATCATTCATTGAAGATGCCACCGTCGTCGCGAAGTTCGCAGGGACCACCGGATCCAGTGCGGTCACTCGGACCGGCTTCTCAATCTGAGTGACTTTCTGGGGGAAAGAAGCCGTCAGCGCGGGAGTCGGTGCAGGCTGGGCATCCGAGTTGAAAGAATATCGGCCCCGGGAAACCTTCGTGATTTCCTGCATGACTCGATCAGCGACCTTACGGGGTTCGCCCAATGCCTTCGTGGCATCGTAAATTTCCTGGTTGCGGTAGAAGGGCAGGGCGCCGATCGTGTCAGTCAGCTTGGCGAGGATCTTGGTTTTCATTTCAGTCATAATGTAGGTTCTTTGTTCTGTATTAATACTATCAGGTTTTTCCTGTTCTGTCAATAGGTTTCTTTCGTTAAGCGATGATTTCCGTGAATTTGTTGAGGAAAACCCGGGATTCCTGTTTAGCCCGGTTGGTTTTCATGAACTCCTTACGCAACTCCCGAATCGCTTTTTTGTCATTCACGTCAAATACCCTGTCTGGAGTATCGTCATCATCATCCCCAGAGATGTCAAGTGATTCGTCTCGGATCAGGAAGAGCATATCGTAGCCAAAGGTATCGGCGATCATTGCACATTTATCCTTTTTGAGCTTGTCCTTCAGTACTGCATGTTGAGCCGAGGGGATGTTATATGTGGACCACATCGTGTTGTGCAACCCACGTAGGGATCCCAACCGATACCCAATCAGTGTGCACTGAACTATTTGCTTCAGTGCCGTGAATAGCTCAGCGGTTGGGTATCGGTTGTGCGTCTGGATGTCATACTGCTTTCCCTTCCATTGAATCGTCTGGTATCTTCCCCTGTAGCGATCCCCGGAATTCACCATCCCCATTTCATTGGCATCGCCATCCGTCAGGAAAATCACATTGGTTTTTTGGATTCGGTATTTTTTCTGGAAGCGTTCAATAATCTCAGCAGAGATGATGATTGTCTCGTTCAGTGGAGTAGCACCGAGCTGTTCATATTGCGAATTAGCGTGAAAATAGGACCGGTTAATCCGATTACTACCAACAAGCCCGACCATCGCATCCGCGTAGGCTTTTTTATTCAACCGCGAGGATACCAATTCAAACACATTGGTGTTATCAAAAGCAACTTGATCGGCGACATCAAATGGGTCAACCTTTCGGGTGCCGGGCACGGCACCTGATGTGAAACCATAGACCTCGAATGGAATTCCAACCTTTTTGCAGAAGAGTACCAACACGGCAGTCTGTCGAATCACGGCATTCAGCATCTGGCCCATTGAACCAGAATAGTCAATGAACATGACCATCCCATGGTTTTTCGCATCAGCCAATTGAGTCACGGATTGGAAGATGTTATCGTCAATCTTGTATTGGTGAAGTTTGTCGAGGTTCAACCGACCGGTCCGGGCCTCCGTGGACCGAGAGTATTGATAGGCTGCCTTTTTTCGGTTAAATTCATTGACCATGTAAGTGACACGGGCCTTATTGGCATCCTGAAATTTCTTGTAATTTCCTTCCCACTCTGCCCGAACACTGGAGCCGCGGTTCTCGAGCCCACGACTCTTATCAACCTCCTCGAAGGGCACGACCCGTTTGATGAGCTCATCACCGCGGAGGGTGTGAAGCACTTTCGGATTTCCTGTCGTGCGAGATTCAGCGAGGAACTCATCCATTTTTTTCTGAGTCTGGCTAGTGAAATCATAGTCATCCTCTGGATTGGGAGCGGGGTTGGAAGCGGCACTGCCATCCCCCGTGGTGTCTTTCCCCGAAGAGTCTTTCTGTTCTTCCTCTGGGGATTCACCCTCCTTGGATTCACTGTCACTGGATTCTTCACCCTCCTTGGATTCTTCACTGCCACTGGATTCTTCACCCTCCTTGGATTCTTCACCGCCACTGGATTCTTCACCGCCACTGGATTCTTCACCCTCCTTGGATTCTTCCTCGGATTCTTCTCCACCCGGACTTGGTTCTGGCTTCTGTTCATCTTTGATCATGTCCGCCACTTCCTCGGCGAGCCGAATTACTTCTTCCATCGTCTCGGCTCGCTCACATCGGTCATAGAATTCTTGCTCCTCGGCAGATAGGTCAATCTCCACATGGTCACCGAGTTTCGCTCGGATGTTGATCCGATCCAGGAGACCAAAAGTATTTGGGTCTTTGCCCTGCAGTTCGAAAAGGTCAGATTCAAACATATCTTCTCGCCCTTTGCGGAAAGGAGTAATCAAGCCCGGGTAAAGTTTTTGAATCATGCGCTCAATGCGGATGTCTTCAATGATATTGAGGACAGGGACCTGTGTAGGATAGTCACTGCACCACTTGAGCCACAACTCATTGTCAGTGTGGAGGGCATGAGAAATTTCATGACCAATGACCATATCCAATAGTCCGGTCTTTTCCTCGAAGTCCCACTGTGGGAGGCGAAGGACACGATTCTTGGTATCAAAGGAAGCTGTTTGGAAATTGCCCTCACGAATTTCGATATTCTCGCGGCAGAGGAGGCGAGCGAGATTTTTCTTTGAAGTCTGAATCATGGTACTATACTATCAGAAACGACCTCATCTGTCAACACATTCGATGATTTTTTTTTACTTTTCCCGAAAAACGACGAAAAACGACGAAAAACGATCAATTTACGATCATTTTTGTGAAGTTATTCTGCTTGCTGAATTCAAGTCGGCGGTCGAATCGACCCTCCAGTACGTCTCTTTTGTGTGAAATGATGAAAACTCGGGTATCGTCAGACAGATTCCTCAAGATTTTCAGCAGATTGTCAACTCCATCTGTGTCTAGCGAGGAGTCGAAGATCTCATCTAGGATGAGTAAATTGGTGTTGACTGAATTTTTCATCTTCGCGATCTGGCGCCAAGCAAAGAGTAACGCTAAATCGATTCTCTGTTTCTCCCCCTCACTGAAGGAAGCATAAGCGAAGTTATCCCGATGCCTTGACCGAATGGTTTCATTGAATGACTCATCGAGTTCAAACGAGATGAAAAAGTCTAGGACATTGAGGTGGGAATTGATCAGCCGATTCATCACAGGAAGATACTGACGGATGACCTTGGTTTTGATTCCGGTATCCTTGAGCATTTCGATTATCACCTCATTGTAGAGCCGATCTTCTGATTCAGTAGATCTCTGTTCCAGCAGCACATCTTTCTTGTCCAGATCTTCTTGTAGTGTCTTCTGTGTTTTACTGATATCAGCACCACCATTATTCTGAATCTTTCCCTGGAGTTTGGAAATCTGATTCTGGTAACCCAGGATCACTTTACTATTATCATTAATGGCAGTCCTCGATTTCGCCAGATCATTACACACCTCAACGGAAAGCTTCATCTGTTGTACGATATCAGCTGCCTGTTTCATGTTAACCTCTGACTGTGATTGAATGTCTTTCGCGGAAAGACCCAATGCATCCATTCGAACTCGCTTGAATGATTCCTCGATTGACTGTTCACATGTAGGACACTCTGATCTACCTTCATAAATCTGAGCCTGTTTTACAATGTCCTTCATCTTATGTTTCAAGTCAACCCGCTCGATCTCAATGTCTTTAGACAATCTAGTCACATCTGCGAGTTCTTTTGCTGCAGTTTCATTACATGCGTTATACTTCTCCTGGTGTTTCTGATTCTCTACATTCAAATCTCGTATGTTATCAGATAGATCTCGGATGTCATCCTCGTGTTCTTGGATCTGTTGAGCATCAATCCCCATGAGTTCTTCGATATGTTCTTTCTGTAGGGATATCCTCTCTTTAAGAGTTACGATGTTTCCCTCAATTGCCTCTATTCTACCCTTAAGAGCGAAATTGTGTTCTCTAACCAAACCATTCATCTTCGTGAAAATGCCAATGTCCAAGAGGTCTTCAATCACATCTCTCCGAGACCCAGATGGTAATTGCATGAATGGAACAAAACTACTGGAACCCAGGACCACGACCTGATGAAACGATTTGTGGTTGAGTTTCAAGATGTTCAGTTCCAAGACCTTCTGGTAATCCCTGGAATGTGATTCTTGATTCAGGAGAACACCGTTTTGCCAGATCTCAAATACATTGGGCTTGATACAACGGATTACCTTATATGATGTAGCTCCAATATCAAATGCAACCTCGACCTGCAGATTCTTCTGATTAATAGAGTTGAGTAATTGCGGTTTATTAATGTTCCGGTGCGGTTTACCAAAAAGGGCAAAACTTAGGGCATCCAGCATTGTAGATTTCCCTGAACCATTAGAACCAACGACGAGTGTTGACTTAAAGGAATCCAAGTTAACTCGGATTGGATCATCCCCGCAACTCAGGAAGTTTTGATACTGCACATATTTAAAAACTATCATATCAGTTCAAGTGTAAGGGCTTCTGCGTAGAGTGATTGGATTTTATCTTTGATGCGATCTTTATCAAGGTCCGTTGTCGTTGCATCAATGTAGCTACTGAGCAATTGATCTGTGTCTTGCAGTGATATCTCTTGATCTCGGATTGAAGCTGCCGTGAATTCATCGAAGCTTTCAACGATCTTTAGGTCGAATGGTTCTTGAATATTAATCATGTCCAGAAACTGGTCGAACGTAAAGGGATCTTTTTTGTTCAAGACCACGACCTTCAGGAATTTACCTCCGAGGTCATCTGGTACCAATATGTCGGAATCTTCATTCGAGTCATCGTATGTCATTTTATGATACAGCCGATGCGGATTCACTACCTTCTCTAATTCCCTGGTCTCAGTATCCAAGACATGAAAGCCCTTGGTATCATTGCAGTCACTCCAGGTGAGTTCAAATTGTGTTCCAAGATAAAAGACATTATCCTTATGGGATGCAGTATGATAATGACCACTCAGGACCATCTCATACCGAGAAAGGAAGTCATGATCCAAACCACGACTTCTGATATCTGTGTTGCCAAGATACTTGAATCCAGCAAGTTCAAGATGACCCATCAAGATAGGTGCAGCGGCAGTCTTAACAAACTCCATGCATTGTTCCTGATTATCTTCCGTCATCCAGGGAAGCATTGCTACCCCCAACCCAGAATCAAAATGAAGAACCGTTGGCGCCATGTGAATCTTGATACAATCATAATGACTTAGTTGTTCGGTCAGTGATGAAAGATCATTAGTATTCTTCCAGTAGACATCATGATTACCTGGAATGATATGCATCGTTATGCCAAGGGCCTGCAGTGGCTCAATGAACATCTCACGGTTGCGTTTCAACACCTTGTAGTTCACATACTTACGATGATCGAAATAATCACCCAGATGAAGGACGGTCTTGATGTTATTCTCTTTGCAATATGGAAAGAATACCTCACGGTAAAACTTCTCCATATAGTCAAGGAAGATATCGCTTCCATTGTTCACACCACAGTGTGTATCGTTTAAGATTGCAACTTTGCTATTCTGCATAATAAAAAAGATTCAAACACTTCATGGAAGGTTTCTTTTGGTGTAGAGAATGTGGTATCTGTATGAAAGGCATGTTCATGCATCTTGGGCGTTTCAAATTTATCATAATGAAATTCCCGCTTGGTATCTCTGTCTGCCGTGAGGTATACCGAGAAGACCTTATCTGGGTTATGATTCTTTAGGCCCACACGCAGACAGCGAAATGGATTGACCAAAGACATTATAACATTCTTATCTTGATGATTCAGATAGGTTGCGATGGCATTGGCATTAGTAATATTTTGAATTCGACCATTTTCGTCATACCCTGTACCAGGGGTGATATCACGAAGTTCATCACCATCAATCTGAAAGTAATCTTCACGCATCTCCTTCCAGAGATTACTAAGCGTTGTCTTACCGGACCCCGGTTGTCCAAAGATGGATATGATCATATGAAGAATTTTTCTAATGAAGCCACTGATACCTTACTCTTCCGGGTTCTGGTTAACTTACCCAATTGCTTGATCTTCTCATCTCGGCGCCGAATGATGTCTGACCGAACTCGGACCTTTTCAACAATCGAAAGACCCATATCAGCATCGTTAAAATCAGCGAATGCCTCAATCCCCGCTCGTTCGATATAGAGAGCTTTGATATCCTGGTGCTTTTTCTCTTTCTGAATACGGCGGAGAAAAGCAAAGTAACAAATCTGAGTAAAATAAGAAAAGGCATTTGGATTACCTGTTCTGGTTGCCTTCGTGATATCGTAGTTCATAATCGCCTTAACGCAATTCTCTATGGCATCACTTACCATTTCTTCACGGTAGGTATAACATGAAAAGTTTGGTTTTCTTGAAAGACCCTCTGCAATCTTAAGGAAGCATGTGCCTATATAGTCGTCGATCTGAGGTTCTGGTTTCTCTTCTGCTCTTGCTTCATGAGTGGAATTTACAAATCCAACAACGGCAAGAGAGAATTCTTTGTTGTTCACATAGTGTTCACCTTTTTCTCTTTTCATGTATATATTATATCACGATCCAAGAGTTTGTAAAGATAAATCTGATAAATCTTGCATTTTGTCTTGACAGGAACCTAGTCTTATGGTATAATTTATTTCTCGAAAGAAGAAGAAAGAAGATCAAACTTAATCCCATAAGACAAGGGTCTTAAAGAAGGATAAAGGAGATTAGAATTAATTCCGTCCACCGAATCCACCGATACTCTTGTCATCATCCCCCAAAAGACCATTCCAATCACTGAGATTAGATTTAGGTTTGGATTTAGGTTTGCTCTGAGTGCTAGAACCAGAAACGTATTTGTCATATTCTTCTGGTGAGAGAACCTGTTTAAGTTTTGCTCTCACGAGACTGTTATAGTATAAACTTTTCAATTCAAATGTTGCATTCCCCCTCCCGATGATATTCCTATCAGTGAAGACGAACACTGTGTCAACTGATTCTGGAACATAAGGTGAGAGAGTAATTATTTCGTTATACTGATGGAATTCCAAAACCCCGTATACCGTGACTATACCATTACTGTAGTCATATTCTCTTTCTTCGCCAACGACACGAGATCCATCCACGAGAGTATAGGTCACGATATGCATCGCATCAATAAATTCTTCTAGGTCTTCTGTCATATGGTTTTATTTAGACTTTACTATTCAGTGGAATCTCATACAGTTTGAATTTCAAATTCTCTTTCTGGTAGATTTTCACTCGCTCGATGGCATGCCCCAGTGTGTAATTCTTCCGGGATTTCCAACTTAGATTATCCGCGATATCATAAACCACCGTCCCCGGCCCAGAAGTCTTTCTCAATCCCCGACCTATCGATTGCAACAACCGGATCTGACTTTTCGTGGGTGATGCCAAAACGATATTCGCAAGACTCTTGATATTGATGCCCGTGGAAAAGGTGCCCATTGACGCAACGATGATTGCATTCGTCTCTTGCTCTGTTAACTCACGAATCCTTTCGCGTTCATCTGCACTCACGGCACCCGAGACGAAGAAGACTTTTCTACCATCAGTAGCACCACTCGATATCATATCGTGTAATGGTTTACCGTGCTTCTCAACAAGATTATACAGCACCAAAGTATTGCCCTTCTGGTCTAGAGTTAGATTACAGATGAATCGATTACGAGACTCATTGCTCACCAGAAAATCAATCTCATCTGCATACTTCTTTTTACCAAATTTCTTTTTCACCTCATCTGGGTATTTCAAGACCAGACATTTGATTTCCAGATCAGCCAGAGTTTGATTCTCAATCAATTCACTTGTGCTAATGACCTTCAATGGTTCACCGAAGTGCCCAGTCAGGACAAGTTCATGGACCTGTGTTCCATCCAGTGTGCCTGTCGTGCCGATTCGGAAATATGCATTCTGCAGTCTCTCCATGATGGTATTCAATGACTTTGCCTTGAAGGTGTGAGCTTCATCTCCGACCACCATACCGAATTGTTCGAACCATTCCGGTGCACATCGAATCGCTGACTGCCATGTTGTAATCACGACTCGGTGCGAGAAATCATTTCGTTCTTTGCCAGAGTATATACGATGAACATTCTCTTCAGTATCAAACGAATTCTTGACGGAATAGTCCTTGAAGTCTTTAAAGAGTTGTTCGACCAATGAGGTCGTTGGAACAATGATCAGGACTTTTTCTTCAAAGGCATTCAGGAAGAAACTCATCATCAGGTAGATCATCAGTGATTTCCCTGAACCGGTAGGTGAGACGAGAATTGCTCTCTGTTCAACCATTGCATGATGCCATGCTTGTAATTGATAATCCCTGGGGGCGAATGGTAACTTATTCTCCGCTAGGTGATCTGCAAGTTCTTTGATCTGTATAGACCGCGGCTGTATATCATGTGAAACCGCAAACTCATACCCACGCGATTTTGCGAACGCTTGAAGGTTGTTCAGAAGACCATAGGGCAGTAATTGATTCCGGGCGTTGAATAGACGAATTTTGCCATCCCACATCTTGTTTCGGTATGCCGGCATAAACTTATATCCGGGGACAAAAAATGTGAAATGTTCCCCCAACTCCATCAAAATACCAGAATCATCACTATGCACCTGGAGAAATGCCTCGTTCTTTTTGGTGACAGTGATCATGATTTATCTATACTGGTTTCACGGCTCTTTTCTTATATTTCATGCCCCTCTTGGCTTCACTGATCTTTCGCCGAGTTTCTTCTGATTTTTTCTTGCCCTTTTTGGCTTCACTCATCTTTCGCCGGGTTTCTTCTGAGCATGGCCTACCCCTACCGGCTTCACTAATCTTTCGTCGGATTTCTTCTGATGGGTTCTTGTGGACTTCACTCATCTTTCGCCGGGTTTCCTCAGTGTGTTTCATGCCCTTCCTCGATTCACTCATCTTTCGCCGGGTTTCTTCTGAGGCGGGTTTCCTATTCTTTGCGGCTTCACTCAACTTGCGGCGGGTTTCTGCCGATGGATTCTTTGCGGCTTCACTCATCTTTCGCCGGGTTTCTGCGGAGGGATTCCTCTTGGCTTCACTCAATTTTCGCTTGTGTTCTTCTGAACGATTCTTGCTGGCTTCACTCATCTTTCGCCGAGTTTCTTCTGATTTTTTCTTGCCCTTTTTGGCTTCACTCATCTTTCGCCTGTGTTCTTCAGTGCGTTTCTTTCCCCTATTGGCTTCACCGATCTTTCGCTTGGTTTCCTCAGTGTGTTTCATGCCCATCGATGTCGGCCAGAAGGTCGTTCCCCTCATCAACATCCATGCAGATTTATCACCATCTCGACCATGAATCTTCCACAGCAACCAATGTGCCGCGATATGTTCTCGGTGAGTGAGATAAGAGAAGTTGGATTCATCATCAGTTCCCCCTGCGTGTCTGGGGATGATATGATGGCGATCAAGACCAGAGCCAATGGGTCTCCATTGTTCTTTAAGGCATTTGCGGGATTCCACGAGATTGTCGTAGAGGGTGTTATAGATAGTCATTGATCAGGCACCGGCAGTGAATCTGCGCCAATCGATAATGTTGCGGATATTTTGATGACGCCATTTCAAGTTATCCATTATATCAGTCAGAGTATCAATCAGAACTTTCTGATAATCCATCTGCTGCTGCAATCGAGTGAGGTCAGGATCTGCCTTGTAATAGTAATCCATGTTACTCTTCATTGGCTTGACCCCACCATTAAATGGATCATACGCCCACCCGCGTTCATCCATTTGTGTCTTTGTCATTTTTCCCTCGAAGTACAACCATTTGGCTTTCTTGAGGGAATCGAATTCCATTTCCTTTTTCTTGAGCCGCAACTTAGAGATACTCAGAAGTTCTAGGTATTTTGAATGAAGTTTCGCTGTCTGGATTGATGTTTTATCAAGATTCAGTTCGTCAATAACAGAATCTTTTTCCCACATGTTCAACGCATCTTCCAGAGTCATATATTATCTATAGAATCGCAAACCGATCATACCGAAACGTGACATCAGCTTGTGCGTATTCAACGTCCGTTGCCTGTGTACTGAATTCCACGCCAGACACAGATGTCGGGAAGGCGGATTGGAACTGGAACTGCTTGTTCGCATTGTTATGACTAGTCAAGACCGATAGGATCATATCGGTTTTAGTGATGGTTTTCTTCGTGACGTTATCTTGAATCCAGTCATGGATCTCCATATAATTCTTCATGTCCTCATCGATCAAGAAGCGCATACTCAGAGCACCATATTCTGGTCTATCCCCTGGCACATACCCAATGCTCCCTCGGTATGACACTGCGACCTCTCCTAGATTAAGTTCCGGGATTGAAAAGGTCGTGACGAAATACTCGATATTTGCGTATTTGGTCTTATCGATCACCAACTTAAACCCAGTCGGTGAAAGTGCATTGAAATTTGTCGTTAGTGTACTGCTTGCCATACTAGTATTTATCTTTCCAGATGTGTACTAAAAAAGGGATCTCCCGTAGGAGACCCCTGTGATTTCTTAGTTCAGCTATTAGCTGTCCAAGTTGATAGACGTCACACCGAAGCGAACGAAGTAAGGATTCGCACCAGCGGTCAGAAGACCGTTGCTCGCACCCGTATCGAACGCAGCGGCTTCAGCAGCGGCATCAGAACCATCACGATAAGGCTTGAGAATCTGATCCTTGATGATCGGATTGTGAGCAACACCGTAGCGAGTCTTGAACGCGATCTTAGGCTGGAAGTCACTTTCACCAACGGCTCTGACCATAGTCAGAGGAACGTATGGGCAGTAGAAGAAACCAGCATCGAATGGGCTCTGGCCACGATAACCAATAAGCACATCACCAGAAGAAGCGAAGGGATCAACATAAACCTTCATGCCGCCGATGGAACCGATAAGGGTATTTCCAGCGTAATCAGAGTTAATGTTGGAACCAACACCCGTGGAGTCGAGCTTGCCAGTAGCAGCAAGAGCAGAAGCAACATCGGAATGAACAACAGCCCAGTTACCTTTGCCGCGGCGAGTGTTCGTGAAGATCTGATTGGCTTCAAGGTCAACCTGGAACAAGAGAGATTGGAATCTCTCCAGTGCCCATCGGCCATCAGCATCAGCAACCAAATCGAATGCACCCTTCGTGGAAACACCGGTCTGATCTGCACCAAGAACAGCGTTCTGTCGGATGTTATAAAGAACTTCGCGATTGATTTCACTCAAGATTTCCTGAGAGAGGATATTCGACAGTTCACTCTCGGCATCCATACCATGAATGGCCTTAAGATCCTGGGAGAGTTCCATCGAGTATTCGGCCTTCAGTGCGCGGGTGTGAG
>TARA_R110000765_G_scaffold425041_2_pt1 | contig 22083 bp, 25 predicted proteins | sample TARA_R110000765 | Tara Oceans TARA_R110000765 (sample SAMEA4398168) | marine metagenome | biome: Polar Biome; feature: [MES] marine water layer (ENVO:01000295) within the mesopelagic zone...; material: water (ENVO:00002006), including particulate matter (ENVO:01000060) such... | reverse complement strand
GGCGATCCTATGAGTAAATTACCGTATGTCGAAATGTGGACTAAGCCATATAAGGATGATCCTGGCAGTTATATGGTATGGATTGATGGGGCTATAGTACATGATGCTAACAATCCTTACTCATGGGAGACACGATTCTCTGATGAAGACAATCTAGACTACGACGGATATGTGCCATATGTAATCACTGACCCTGGTTTTGGTGACGTAGATGGTAATAACAAACCTGAAGATAGGTATGCCTCTATTCTTAAGCCTATACGTTCTGTACTGACTTCTGAAGCTCGTTTCTTAACTGAAATGGAAGCATGGCTGCGTATGTATGTGTTCCCAGCTTTAGTTACTGTCAATATGGATGAACTTGAAGATGGTGAAAAAGAAATACGTTTAGGCCCAGGATCACATATTAATATACGTCCTGACCAAAGTTTAGATTTATTGCGATGGGGTGAGGCTCCAGTAACTCTAATGCAGGGTTTGCAGCGTGTGAACAGCTACGCAGACGAAGCGTCTAAGTTTGGAGCACTTGGTGGTACGCCACAAGTAGGTGTTGATACAGCTACAGAATCAGAAATGATATTACGAAATGCAGCAACAAAACTTGCTGGCCCTATTTCTGCAATGCAACGTGCTTGTCAAAGAATAAACTCATGGGTCTTGATGGATATAGAACATATATTCTCAACGGAGGTAACCCTTTATGGCTCTTTTGCGCATACTGCAAGCGAAACAACTTTACGTCCGTCAGATATTGATGGTTACTATTATACGAATGTAACGTTTGAAACTACAGACGAGAATATGGTCAATGCACGTAAGGCTAGGCTATGGGCCGATCTCTACAGAATCATGCCAGGTCTATCTGAACGAACAGCTATGGACAAGATGGGTATTGATGAACCAACAGGTGAGCAGGATGAACGTTCTGTTGAAGATATGATGCGTTCTCCACCGATGCAACAGGCACAAATGCTTATGGCATTAGCTGGTTTAGGTGAAGTCGGTGATATTGTAAAGCAGGCTTATCAAGCTGAATTAGGCGGTGGACAGCCTCAAGAGCCACAGACTATGGGTGACGAGCAGGCATTAACTACAGTTGACCAGTTAGGTAATCCTTCTGAGCCTATAATTACTGAAGCCAGACAAAATGCACAAGTGGATCAAATACAAAGGCAGTTTCAATAATGGCAGGTGAATTAAGCGAACGACTAGTACGCAGGGCAGCAAGAACGGCTGCACGTGAGACTATGTTAATACAATCTATAAATGAACGTTTTGGTGTTGCAGCAGCAGCGGAAGCTCGTAATCTTGAATTTGAAAGAATAGTAAGGCAATACGACGCTTTGCCGAATAGTTTATCTTCTCAGCGTTGGTCGCCGTTTATTAATTCTACTACAGGTGTAGCTAATCAGATCATACAAGATCTTGAAAGGGGTGGTAGATAATGCCTCATGGTGGCTCTCATAACGATAATAATGGATTTTCATTCTCAGATTGGTTAGCTATATTGGGTGGTCAGCCAGATGCTGGAGGTATACCTGGCCCATATATTCCTCCAAAAGCACAGGAAGCAATGGCTGTCGCCAGAAATCGTAAAAAGGCTCTTGATGGAATAAAGCAAATTCTCAATAGCTCAGGTATGCAAGATTTAGATGATAGTTCTGTACAAAGACTTATAGACAATGATAAAGGCTTAGAAAATATATTTAATAATCTTCTGGCACTAACATCTCAGCCAGAGGGCTTTAGCAAAAACCTCGGTTTGTTCACCAGAGATGCATCAATCGCCAATAATTCTGTACCAGGCCAAGAAAATGAGACCTTTAAGACAATAGTCGGTGCTCAAGCAACTGTCGATAGCATTGACAAACCTAATGAACTGGTTATATCAGAAGGAACTACAGATATTCCGTTGGGCATTCCTGACAAACCTCAAGGTGGAGATGCAGACGGTGGGTCGAAGGCACAATGGGCAGGCGTTCGAAAAACTATAGCCGACCAAATCAAAAGTCAACGTGGTGGAGTAGATGTAGAATTTACAGGTATCACACAAGTTCCTGGTGAGCTAAATGTCTATGAAGCTATTATTGTAGAAGAAGGTGGCAAAACAACCTCTCAATTTTTTGAAATTTCAACAGATGATAGAAGTACAGTAGCGACTAAAGTAGCTGACCCTGCAAGTAAAAAAAATCTAGTAAAAGTAACAGATCAAGTTGGTAAGGATGGCCAAGACCTTTTCTTCGACCCTGCAAATAAAATATTCTTTATCGATAAAAAAGGAACAAAAGCATACACTGGTGCTAGAAAAGATGTAGGGGGCGGAGAGTACAAATTAGTCACAGGTCTAGTGCGATCCGAATCAGATGATGAGGGCGAACCATTACCTTTATATGAAAAACAGGGGGAGGAAGGTACTTATTATATAGATCAATTTGGCATATCACCCTATGGAGGCGTTCCTGTAAAATCTGGCGAACAGGATGATATTCAGTATGAGTCTTTTGTCGGCACTAACGGCAATTTGAATATTTTAAAGATTAATAAAGTTACTGGTAAAACTACAGTAACAGATACTGGTCAATCTACTGAAGAAAATGCGATTGAACAGGCCCGATTACAGCTTGATAAAGACGAGTTTCTTCGGTCTAAGTTTGAATTTGATGCAACACAAAAACTAGCTGAAGCTCGATCTGGACTAGAAGCAAAAGGGTTCGATCAAGGTGTAATTGAATTTGACCAAACTTTAACACAACGAAAAGCAGAAGCTGATGCTTTAGAAACGCAGCGTGGTTTTCAAAATCAATTAGAACAAGATAAATTCAATGTTGACAGAGAATTAGGTTTCCAAGCTCAAGCACTAGATGAAGCGGAGTTCAATGTACAACAGCTTCAATACAATGCAAGTATAGCTGAAAATTCTAGGCAATTTGATGAAGCGAATAGATTAAATGCATTAGCCCAGCAAGAACAAGCTAGAGCTACAAATATTCAAACAGGTTTCCAGATAAACCAAGCAAGGGCGCAATCATTAGATCAAGTACGAGATATTTTAAGTAACCCAGCAGATTACCTTGCTAGAGGGTTTGCATTAGCTGGCCAAGATGCACCGTTTACGCCTGTAACGCAAGCAGACTTAATCAATCAAGTATCAAGCGAATACAATGCGTATAATGACTTTTTGTCTAGCATGGGTACAGGGTTCAATGCGCAAGAGTATCTTGCAGGTAAGAAGGGTGCTCGCCCTGATTTACAAATCCAAGCTCCTAGTATGAAAGATTATCGTAGCCAACGTTCGCAAATGATTTCTTCTGGCGGTAGGCCTGAAGGCGGTGTTACTCAAGAAGATTTAGATTATTATACTACTAACAGTGACTTTACTAATTTTACAGATTTTACTGGTAGTTCAACTCCAGGAAGTTCCGCAATAGGTGAATTTTACGCAAACAACCCATCTAGCCCTGAATTAGAACAATTTATGCCAGGTGGCACTGACTTCGGACAAGGCACTCCACCTGAAGCTGAGCATGGCGGTATGTTTGGCAACCCTGTTGTAGTTGGCGATTCCTCTAGCGGAAAAGAAAATCAAGAGATAGTAATGAGTGCAGATGGTGCGCCTATGGTTGTACTTCCATTAACAGACCAGCAAATAGATATATTACAAGGCAAACGTAATAATAAAATGCCAAAAGCACAAACTGGTGGAATGTTCGGTTCACAAGATTTTGTAGGCTTCGGTCAAAGAATGGGCAATGTTGGTTTTGGCGGAACTATGTATAACCAGTTGCCGAGTGGAAATATCACACAACAAGATATTATAGAAAGAGCTGAACGCTTTGGTACTCCCAGAGTATCAAGAGTTGCGCAGGGGTTTAGACCTCAGCCAATGCAATTTGGTTTTCCTTTGATGACTCCAGGTCAGTTGGGTTCCTTAACTCCTGATGAAAGAGAAGAATTGCGTACACGATTAGCTTCAAGAAATGTATCATTGGGTGATGTTGAAACAGCAGTCATGCAACGATTTGGGCCAACTGGTACACGTCGTGGGCGTAGGCGGTTTTAATGGTAGTTCGTAATCCTATAACTGGTTTCACAGACGTTTTACCACAGCAAGGGCTAGGCCCTTCTAATTTAAAATCGCCAACTACTCCGCAAGTAACAAGTCAGCAAATTGAAAATTTTCGTAGAAGAAACGTTCAAGCTCAACAACAAAGGCCGTCTGGTTTCTTAGGCGGTTTGCAACGTGTAGGCAGTGCTCTATCTCCAATTTTCAGTGGAGAAGATTTTATAAATACTGTTACTCGCAGTGACGTAGGCACTGATATACGCAATAAATTAGAAGATGTACCTACAGTTGGTGGATTTTTAGGGGCTGTTTTTGATGTAGGAACTTCTCCGTTAACAGCATTAACTGGTGGCTTTGGGCCTACTATTGGCAGACTAGCTGGTGGATTAGCTGGTGCTAGTCGAGCTGGTCGTTTAGCAGCAGGAACTACAAAAGCACTGACAGCCCCATTGATTCAAAGCGGAAACCCCTTACAACGTATTGGAGCTGAGACTGCGGTACTAGCTGGTGCAGAAACGGCACAGCGAGAGTTAGGGCTTCCAGGGTGGACTCAACTTGCTGCTATACCTGTTGGAATTGGGGCTTTGAGAGGTGCTCAAAAAACTGGAGTTGGTAAGACATTATTCGGAACTCCTGGTTCTGGCCAAGCAGCAACAGCTCGACGGATTCTAGCTGATATTACAGAAGGAGCTGGGCCTGGAAAAGAGGCTGAAAAAATAAGTGAAATAGCAGGAAAAATTGCTAATAAAAGAAACGAAGGATCTGGAAGGTTCATGACGGCTACTGCTGATGACGCAGATGACGCTATCAATATATATGATGCTGATATAGATGATCTTAATTTAACTAGTACGATGGGCGATATTTGGAGGGGTGCTAGAGGACTAATTGATCAACTGGGTGTTCAGGCTAGAAATTTCCAGTCTTATATATCAGCTAATGCTGATGACGCGGGCAAAATAATTGCAAAATATGCAAAGGGTAAAGATAAAGCAGGCAACAGGACATTCCCACACGTACTTGATGAAAATGGAGATGAGGCACTTGTCGGTGATGTAATAGAATACTTAGGATCTAAGAGGTACACCAAGTCAAGAATCGATAGCACAGCTCCTGGTTTATATGACGCTTTAAATAGATTGCGTGGCTTATCTCAAGAGATAAGGGCAGAAAGAATAGCACACGGTATAGATATTCCTAAAGGACTTGAAGCTGATATAGATGAGGTTGGTGGGCAAATATTTTTTCCACGATACGCTAAGTCTAAGGACGTAAAAGATTATATTGATAAGGGCATTAAATCTGACCGTGAATTTATTTATATGAATCAAGCCTATGACCGTAAGTACAAAACTTTTATTAAAGGTGCTAGGTCTGTAGAGGGTTCACCTCAGTTGTATGAAGATCCTGCAAATGCCATTGCACATTATGCAAGAGATACTGCAACAGATATTAAAAATTATGAAGTAGCTAAATCTTTAGAAAAGTTTACTGGAGAGCCTACGTTTGATGATGTGACTGGAGCTCTTTTGTGGGGTGAAAAGAGCCCTCTATCAGGAACTGCAAGGGCTGCAATATTAAAATCAGTTGATGATATGATTGTCGCAGATGCAACTTTTAAAAATGCAAAAACTGGAGAAATCGTAAGAGAGTGGGATAAACTTACTAATGCACAAAAAGCTGAATTTGAAGTAAAATATGAAGCATGGGCTCCAATAGCAAGATTAGGTGATGAGACTACACCATTTGATGCCAAAACTACTAAAGTTTTGAATGAATATTTCAGCGATCCTAAATCTAAAATTGCAAACCTAGAGTTTATGCGAAAAATAAATCAAGAGATTGTTCCTTTACGCTCTACATTAGATATTAGTGGTGGTTTTGTTACAAACGCTGCTGTATTTTTCTCTGACCCCATAGGTTTCTTAGCGAATATGGGCAGGGCTTTAGGTGATGTTAAAGATGCAGGAAGAATCAAAGAATTTTTCGATTCAACTGAAGTTCTTGGTGGAACAAAAAATGGAAAAGAATATGTTGGAGCAGGAAAATTTGTAACTCTCATTAGCCCTACTGATCCAACAGCTGCACGTGAATATATTTATGGTGGCTCTAAGTCAAGTCAAAATAAAGTACAAAAAGCAATGGGTAGATTTACTGCTCCGTTCAATAGAAACTTTGCAATGATTGGTAATAGAAATCGTACGGCATTGTTCTATGATACAAAAGAACTATATGAAAAGGCTTTAAGGGATGCTGCAGAAGAAACAGGGGCTATTGTTGATGACGCTGCTGAACTACTAGATGACGCTGCATTACGAGAAATTGGTAGAGCTGTAGACAGAGTTACTGGTATAGCTACTAATCAAGCTGGAGATTTAGAACGTGCAATTTTATTTGCTCCTAACTTTTATCGTTCAATGTTTGAAACAGTAGGTAATTTAGTAGAAAACGGATCTATTGAAGGCGATTTGGCTAGAAAATATATAAGTAATATGGTAGCAGCGGGAACAGGGCTTGTTACAACTGCTGCAATAATACAAGGCAGAGATCCTACTGAAGTGCTTGCACTATTTGATGGTGAGGCCTTGAAAGATGGCGATTTGCGACTTAATCCTAACTTCGGAACAATAAGAATTGGCGGAAGGGATGTTAATGTATGGGGGCCATATGACTCTATGGCTAGACTAGCTATAGGTGCTGGCAACATGGGATTGCAACTACCTGAAGAAAAAATAGCTGCTGTTCAAGATTATTTAACCTACGCGGCAAGAACAAAGGGTGGGCCTGTTGTCAGTTCTCTTACTAATTTATGGCTAGGAGAAACTTTTACTGGCCGAGACTTTTTCTCTGTTGAAGGATTGGCTACCCAAACACTTCCATTTTCACTTTCAACAGGTATTGAGGAAGGTGCAGATGCAGCAGCTATAAAAGGCAGTGCTATGGATGGCCTAATAGCAGGTATGCTTGGTTCTGGATTAAGTGCCTCTGGTATGAAAGAAAACCCAGTAACTCCATACGAAGAATTAGACAGGGCAGCACGTAGAAAAAAGGAATTTGGTCATGTTCCGTATGCAGAACTGACAGCTCAAGAAAAAGATATTATTAACAAAGAAAATCCTTTAGTAGTTAGGCGTTTAGAAGCGAATATTGAGCGAAGGGGTACTCCTGAAGGAAAAATGTCTGCTTGGAGGGTTCAAGATCGTGAGAAATTGACAGAAGAACAGGGCCAAGCATTTGATCAGCTACAAACTACTGGCGACAGATTTAAGTTTAGAAAAACAATGGATGCTTTAGCTGAAAGACATTCTATAACAGCCAGAGCTAAAGAAGAAGATTTAGGGGTAGAGTACGATCCTCCCGATGAAGGCTCTCCTGAGTCAGTTATCCCTTCATATTATAAAATTTTAGATACAGCAAGAGATCCTCTAAGTGGCGAACTTAACTGGGATTTAGTTGACTCAGAGTTAGCTAAATTAGAAAGCGATATCAAATCTGGATTCTATGGAGATCCCAGTCGAGCACAAGAATTTTTAGAGGAACGTTTAATATTCAAAGGTAATCCGAATGTAAAATGGTATTTTGATAATAAAAGTATTGTTCGTGAAACTTTAATGGATGAGTATAATTACTGGGATCAAAAAGATAGGGCATTTGATGAGTTGCAATCTGTAGTAAGCAGGGCGGCAGGGCGTAATGTAAGTACATATAATGGTTTGGTTGAAGAAATCAATGCTGCAACTATACAAAATAACATTAGAAAAGCATCTCGATTGAAAATTATACTTAATCGAATTGACCGAAAATCAGACCTTTATCGAAAGCGTATGAGAAAAAAGAATCCTGGATTAGAAAAGGCTTTGAGGGAAAATGGATATCTGTCATAGTCTATTGCTAAATATATTATTAACTATAAAATATAGTAAAGCCCTCCCATCAGAACGTATGTTCTACAGGCAGGGTGTAGTAACTCGCAGTAATGCCAGTTGGAGATAAAACTATGGTAAATGAAACTCTTGAACAAGAAACATTAGAAGCAGTGGAAGATGTGGAAGTGCCGACAGACGGTTTCGATCCAGCAGAAGCTCCTGAAGATGTAGTTGAGGGTGAGGCTCAACCTGATATAGCTGAACTTGTCGAACGGCTTTCTCAGATTGAGGGCGCAGCTAAAGAATTGGATACACTGAAGCACGATGTTTCAAGCCAGCTTGGACGTATTCAGCATTTCCAATCTACAGTTGACAAACTTTCTCAGAACGATGCCAGCACTGTTTTACAGGCTCGCATTGAACAACTTGAGGAAAGTAATAATGCGTTGCAGGAACTAATGATAAGTTCTGATTTGATTGACGATGAAACAAAACTTTCCATACGGGAAAATGCGTTGGAGCGTCGATTAAAAGCACTTGAAAGTCCTGCATCAATTACTGACCAGCAAGGATCTCCTGAAGCAAATGAGGCAACTACTACTTTGTGGAATGAAGCCACAACAGAAGTAATGCGTCAGGCAAAAGACTTGGGCTATGACCCTGAAAATATACCAGCTTCCGTTTGGTCGGAAGGTGTTTCATCAGGCTCACCAATTCGTGCCGTTCAGCATGTTCTCGACTGGACTCGACAGCAGTTGAATGAAACTAAGGCAGCCAGCAAAACCGCCGAAAGAAAGCGTGCTGCTGGTAGCGGATCTGCAAGTCGAGCAGGTTCAACGCCGACGTTAGATGATCTTGTCCGTGCATACGGAGAAGGTCGCAACATTTCCGCCGATGATAAAAGGCGTGTAATGGAACATTTAGGAATAAGATAGGAGTCATATAGTGGCTACCACAGGTAACACTTCTACTACTAATCTTTCAGATAGCCTTCCTACTGTTATAGCTGCTGCTCGGATTGTTCGTGAATACGAAGGAACAATGACGAGCGATGCTGTCGTAGATAAGGTTACTCTGGCTGAGAACAGTGGTACTGGATGGAACGAAATTCGTTTGGACAAGCTCACCGCAAGCGGTGTAGCTGAAACAGCGACTCTCGATAATCCACAACAAATGTCAGATACGCTAACTACTCTTACACCAACAGTTACAGGTATTCAAACCATCGTAACCGACCGTGTATACCGTAGATTAGCTAGTAATGTATTGTCGCAAATTGGCCAATTAGGGCAGAACGCTATCCAACGTAAGAAAGATAAAGATGGTCTAACTCAATTAGATTCATTCTCAACTTCTCTCGGTGGAGCAGGGACTACTCTTACTGTTGGCCACATTTCTGCGGGGCAAAGCCGAATATTCGGTAACACAACTGAGCCTGCACCTCCAGGTAATGTCTCAGTCGTATTGCACCCATTCCAGCTCAAGGACATTCAGGATCAATTAACAGTAGCTATTACAACTACTGCTTCTAATGGTGCTGGTTCTATAGACGGAATGACAGCAGACATGGTGCGGAACGGATTCAGTGGAACATTGTTTAACGCAAATGTTTTCACTGATGGAAACATCTCAATCGACGGATCAGATGACGCTAAAGGCGGTATCTTCCACCAAAAGGCAATAGTCTTGGTAGAAGGTCACGCACCTAAAGCTGAAACACGTCGTAGGCCAGATATTGGTGGGGGTGCAGACGAAGTATTTTTGTATGACGAATTTGTTTTCGGTGAACGCCGAGACGAATGGGGATACGAATTACTTTCTGACGCAACCGCACCAACATCATAATAGAAAGGATATAAATTATGGTAGCTGTAGCAAATAGCAAAGCACAATCATTTACTATCAACTCTCTTACAAATGGTGCTACTAAATCAGAGTGGTTCACAAACTCCAATGCACTTCGTGTTCTAAACATGACTGTAGTATCGGAAGCTGCAATAGCAGCTCACTCTAGTCAGGTATATAAAGTTGAACTTATAACTGCGTCAACTGTAATCGGTAAGGTTACAAATGACTCAGATGAGAGTACAACCACAGCTGTAACTGGAACTATTGGTATTGACTCAGCTTTGTATGCTGCTAAGACCCAACGGTCAATAGCATTTACGCAAGCTGGTGTGAATTCTGATGGTGCGTATGAGAACGCTGCTGATGCAGTACTTGAAATCAAAGTAAGTAATGATACTGGTGGTACTATCACCGATGTCACTATTGCTATCGAGTACTCGGTAAGCGACTAAGTATGAACGAACTTGTTGTTGCTGCATCCATCGTCAAAAATGACGAACCAGCTTTGAGGCTCGAAGAACTTAATGTTCAAGGGATTAAAGGGCAGGGGATGCAGCGACGACAATTCATACATGTTATTAGGGATGATAGGCGAGCTGTATGGTCGCAAGACCTAGGCAATGCTGATTCATTCCATGCTCCACCATTTCGTATACCATCATTGATGGAGCATACGGTGGAGGAACTGCGTGAGATTGCTGACCAGTTACGTGAAAGTAAACAGGGAGCAAATCGCATACAAGAATTGAGTGAAGCATCTACTATGTTGGAAGATGCTATCGAACAAGCTGAACAAAGGACGCTGGAGATGCGCCGTGCAACAGTAAGTGGCCCATCTATCACCGTTGAAAGGCATTAAAATGACTACTGACAATGTAATCGCTGACGCAGCAGCTGCTGCAATAGCAGAATCTGCAACTTCTGGGACTCTCAATAAAGTAATTGTCAATAACGATGAATACTCTATGGAATATACAGGCTCTACAAATGATGGACAAAACGCTGATGATTTAGTGAGTGTATGGTCATTATTAGATGGAACAGAAAGCAGAATATTAAAGCACAAGCTCGGTGAAGTATTGCGCAAGCGTTCTATTGTCGGCGAACAAGTATTTTGGGTTCCTGGTATGCCAGGGAAACCGCCTAAAGTAGAAGCAGGTTCTGAGCTACTTTGCTTGCTCCACCCAGACAACGCCGAACGAGAGTGGCTAAACGAGATTGGTTTAGTAGCACAAACATGTCGGAAGAGTAATCTTCGTTCTGAGTTTGACCTTCAAAATCATATGCTACATAGACATCAGCAAGAATTTAGCCTTATTGAAACAGCACGTGAACGAGAAGCAAGACAACAACAGGATGAACTTGTTAGACTACAAATTGAAGCAATGACAGGTAAGGCAAAGTCTGAAACTAGCCCGCCTCGTACAAAAAGATAGGAGTGGGTTATGGCTGGATCACCAGGAATAATCAACACACAAGCACATACCGCTATAACGGTAGGTGGTACTAGTACAGCTGTACTTGCTGCTAGTGAAACTGCATCTTACCGATTAATGGTAAATGATTCTGACGAAGTTATTTATATCAATCTTGGTGGAACAGCAGCAGCAAACACAGGCATTAGATTGAACGCATCAGGCGGTTCATACGAAATGTCAGTCTCAGGTGGCAACTGGTTCAATGGAGCTATCACTGCTATCTGCGCATCTGGTTCTAAAAAACTATTAGTCACACAAGGTAACGCATAATGGCATTAGCTGGGTCTGCTTTATTGACAGGTCTATCTCAGTTCATGGGAGATGACTATAATAATCTAGCTTCTTCAACAAGCTCAGATGGTACAACTGTCGTGTGTGCTCACCTTAGTGCATTTGGTGAAGATTACTTTCGTGATTACTATGTGCGTATAACTCAATCTGGCGGTAGTCAGTATCATATACGCAGAGTAAAATCATTTGCTTCTGCATCTGGAACACTTACGGTTGATCCTGCATTTCCTTCAGTGCCACAAGATGGCGATGCATTTGAGATCCACAGGTACGAACCCTCAAGGAAGTTTACTGCTTTAGATGAGGGGAGATTACGTGCTTACCCTGAGATAGCTAAATTAGTTTTTGATGAAACACTCACAGGAGATGGGTATAGTCGTGAATTTGATATACCGTCTGCTATTAGGAAAGGACCAGTCTTTGCCTTTATCGAATACCCCCTCGGAACCCACGACGGATGGAATTTTATCTCTGATCCAGACTTCGATTCCACGTCTAATTGGGCAGCTTCGTCGGTTACTGCGAGTATAGTAACTGAGGAAAGCTCCAACAAACTTATACCTAAATACGACAATAGCTGCACAAAATTAGTAGTGGCTGCATCAACAGCAGGTACATACTCCCAAGTAGTGGCTAATATGAATAACGATATTACGGCGGCAGGCGCAGCAGGACAGAGGATGACATTTGCTACATGGATATACAGTCGTGTAGCAGACAAAATACGAATACAACTTATAGATGATAGTGGAACTAGTAGTAGTAGCTATCATGGTGGTGCTGGCTGGGAACTTCTAACTTTAGAAAAGAGTATAGTAGGTAATAGTTCATCACTGCTCACAGCACGAATAGAAGTTGCAAATAACAGTACAACATTTACAGGATTTGTTGATCGTGGATGGCTTTACTTCGGTGATGCTGGTCGTGTACGATCCATATATCCAATCGAAGCTAACGCTAGAGTAAGAAGAGATGATACTACTCAACGAATAATGTTTGATAATGTCCCACAAGCTCGTCGTCAGATTAGGTTGGTAGGTAGATCTCCGCTCTCTGCTTTAGGAACTACCAGAGCATCGCAGGTTACGAATACTATGGAAGTAGACGAAGCTGCTGCGATGATCCTCTATGCACACGCAACTCAAATTCTCTTTGAACGAGAAGGTATCTATTCTGATATGCCTGAAGAAATAAGTGCGAAACTTTCTATTGTTCAAAGTAGAGCTGCTGATTATGAAACTAAATTCCCATTTAGAATGTTAGCTGGTAGTAAGATACAGGGGCCATTTAAAGTATGACAGCATCACGTTCACGTGATAGCAGTAGTTATGATGTTTATCTTGAATACGATGATGTCAAGATAGGCTTCCAGCTTGCTCAGTCAGAAATGGGTTTAGCCTGGTCTAGGGGCTTACAGCCAATGCTTGCTGAGGAGCAACGTACATCAGGTACATTTGATTATCAACAAGTACCAGCAGAAGTAGATGTTCCATTAGGTTTTGACAACTGGAATGGTGGATGTGGGGTAGACGAGTTATCCACACTTTCTTCTACTACGGTAGGGTATAACTATTCTCAGTATGTTGATGCTTCATACGGTGACAGATTATACCTTAGTCCAGCTTTCAATCAGCTATATAAAACCGCAGCTAGTTCTACTACTATTGATGCTGCCCCTACATTCATGGCAGAAAACTCGTTAGGTACATATGTATGTGCTGGTAGATATTTATATAAGTACGACACAAGTAATGATCAGTTTGATGAAGTAGATGATTTAGGTTCTGGCAATGCCTTTACTGGGCCAGTACGTGAGTTCAATGGTAAATTATACGCTCCAGCAGGAGATAGTGTTGACTATGAAGTATCTTCAGATGGTACGACTTGGGCTGCATCAGCAGCTACAGATGACAATGCAGTGTTCTTTACTGCAAGAGGGCGTACTTCAACTACTCCACAGTTCTGGAAGATAGATAGCTCAGGCAATGTGAAGGTTGCTACTGCACCAGACGGTAGTGGTACTACTTGGTCTGCTGCTGTACCAATAGGGCATACTTCTGAAACAGTAACTGGCTTACTAACAGCCGATGATAAGATTTGGATATTTAAAAAAGAAGGTATTTGGTGGTTCGACGGTACAAATGTCAACGACTTTTGGACTGGCGGTCGTTTGATGTTGCGAGATGGCAATGGTAAGAATCCGTTACTATGGGTAGATGGTTTCATCTATGTACCTTACGGCGATAGGTTAATGCAGATAGACCCCTATAATGAAACATTCACTTTACTTTACCCCACCAATGGGATGCTTGGAAACACAGAGCTTAACGGTTCAATCACTGCTATTACAGGAGATGCAGACTGGATCTATCTAGCGCAGAAAAATGCAGCTGGCAATACCTATATCATTAGAATAAACCCATACAAAACAGTACATACATGGAACTATCAAGCAAGTAATGATTGTAATGCGTTGCTAGTTACTGGAGCTGGGGCAATAGCTAATAGTAATCCTTCAGTTTTAGCTGGATACGCAAGCACAATAGGTAATTATATTAATCCACGTGCAGGTATGCGCCCCCAGGACGATGAGAACTATTTATATTCTACAAATACAGGCGTTATTGTTGGCCCTAAATTGAATGTAGGCGCAAAGTTATTTAAGAAGTTCCTAAGTGCAGGTCGTGTACTCGCAACAAGTCTTACTGCTGCTGCTACTGCGGTACTGCGGTACGAAATAGATGACGCTTCACCTGTAACTATTGTTACAGCAGATACAGATGGAGAAACTTCTGCAGTATTCACAACTGAAGTTGAGTTCAACCAGATTAGATATAATCTGCAACTTACTACTGGGTCAGATAGCCTTAGTCCAAGGATAAATGCAGTAGTACTGAATACGATATTGAACCCTCCACGAAGAAAGAGCTGGGCGTTCTCGGTAACAGTGAATAGCGGTGTTGTATTATCAGGTGGTGGTCGGGCTAGTATGTCTGGTAATTACTTGGAAACATTCTTATTTGGTGGTGTACAGAAAAGAGTAACCCTCTACGATAGGCGTGGTGATAGAACGTACGTCGGACGAATTATTAATGTTAATGGACGTATAATGCAGCCTATGTCTGACGGTGATTTAGAGGTATTCGATGTGTTGTTCTACGAGATCGCAGATACAACAGCAGGTGATGTAGCAATTTACAATAGAGATGCTTATAATGTAGGCAAGGTATACGCATAGGTAGGTAACCATGGCTTTAACAAGCGTAACAGCTGGGAATGAAGTACTAGCTGCAAACATAAATCAGTTCAAAGAACACCTAGAAGGTGGTACTGACAAAACTGTTACCTATCTTCTACGAACAACAACAGGTGCAGACTTTTCAGTAATTCTGGGTGGCAATAGTACAAGCAGAAAACTCACAGTTAAAGATAGCGACGACAGTGAGATATTCAAGATTGATGCAGACGGCAATGTAACAGTAGCAGGCAGCTTGACTGTCGCGGTACTAACTGCACCAGGAGCATCTAGCCCTTCACAAACCGCAGCAGGGGCAATGGTATTCAATACCAGCAGCAACAAACTAACTATTGGTAACGGTAGTGGTAGAGATGTTGTAACTACTGGGACACAACAAAGCGTACTTGGCATGGCAGTATTACAAAGATTTAGGTAGGAATAACATGGCTAATATATTCAATCCTGGCGGTGGTGCTAGTGAAATAACTGAACTAGGTGCTAATAACTGGAAAACATTTTATTCAAATGGATCAGGCACGATAACTGAACTTGCATTAGGTGCAGATGGAACTGCCTTAGTAGGTAATGGCGCAAGCTCAGCTCCTACATATGGAAATATTACAGATATCAAGGGCGGTAATGATAAGGTACTGTTTACAAATAGCTCTGGTGTGTTAACTGAATTAGCAATCGGGGCTACTGGTACATTCTTAAAGAGTGCTGGTACTACCTCTAATCCTACTTGGGGTTCTGGTGGAGGTAACTGGGCACAAATAGCTGGTGGTACATATAGTGCAGGCTCTGCCACGCTTATGAGCCTTACATCATTGTCAAATTATCGATCATTGCGTGGATGGTTTGTATTTCCTGAAACTGATGATGGTACTGCTGCTACTTTGAAATGGACTGCTAATGGCAAAACATCTCATTACTACACGTTAGGTGCTATGGAAGATGGAACCACAGTGACTGGTATTGCAACTGCACCAGCAAGTGGTGCTACTGATACTGCTTACGGTGTAACACCTCGAACTTTCTTTACTGGGTATGGAAATTTCAATATTTATTTCCTTGCACAAGGTAAAGACACTACAAATAGAGGCGTTGTTGCTGGGACTGTTGACGTGTGGTCACGTTACGACGATGCTGCTGGCCCTGGTACTACTGGTTCACGTGCTACTACCTATTTCATGATTGATGAACCTATGACCTCGGACACTGGAATCACCGAATGGATTATGTCGATAGGCACTGCAGGTAGAACAATAGAAGTCAACTCTGGATATAACGCTTACTACGTAGAAGCATACACAGCGAGTTAGGTAACTTATGTCAGATAATTTATATAATCCTGGTGGTGGTGCTAGTGCAATTACAGGTATTGCAGCTGGTAATAATAAGGTTTTCTATAGCAACGGTTCTGGAACCATTGTAGAATTAGCTCTCCCAGCTGACGGTACTGTATTGGTAGGGAATGGGGCTAGTTCAGCTCCTACTTTCGGCAACCTTGTAGACCTTAAAGGTGGAAATGACAAGGTACTTTACAATAACAGTTCTGGAGCAATAACAGAGCTTGCAATAGGAGCTACTGGTCTTGGTTTAAAAAGCAATGGTGCTACTTCTGCTCCTAGTTTTGCAGCAGTTGGAGGAAACTGGGCTACTGCTGCATCTGGAACCTATAGTGCTGGTACAAATGTATGGTTCGATGTGACATCGATGCCTAACTATCGAGCATTACGTGGGTGGTTTACCACTCCAATGCCTAACACTACATATAATACCGCATGGGCTAACCTGCGACTAAACGGACTAAGTACAGATGTTTATTATACTAAACGTACTTACCTTTCAGGCGGTGATACTGTTACTGCGGCTTCCACGAGTAACTGGGGTGGAGTTTTTGGAACTGGTTCTAGTTACTACTACGGCTATGTAGAGTTTGATATTTATTTCCTTGCACAAGGTGGTGGTACTACCAACAGAGCTGTTATGACTGGTACTACACGTCATTTTTCACGCTTTACAGGTAGTAATGAACACGCTACTGGAGGCCAATGGGATGAGTATTTTTTCGTATACGATGAACCTATAACCTCTGATACAGGAATTACGGATTTTAAGGCTTACTTTTATAACACTAGTCATCATATAGATACTGCTTCTGGATACAACGCATATTACATAGAAGGCTACACATAAGCTAGGAGATTATAATGGCTATTGAATATCGAGAGCATATAGATGCAGAAGGTGTACATCGTGAATGGACTAATGAATATGGAATAGTCCAGCGAGAATTGATGGAGCCTTCTGAAGAATATTTGGATCAACCGCCTCCTACATGGGAGCAGTTTGGAATACGTGGACAACGTAATACGCATCTTGCTGCTACCGACTGGTGTGTTTTACCTGATAGTCCATTGACGAGCGATGAGCAAAGTGAAGTAACACAATATAGACAAACTTTACGTGATTTTCCTAAAAACTACACAGATGTTTATGAGGCAAAAGAAGCAATTAATAATCTAAGACCTGAAAACACACTAAGTTTTCTAAAGTAAAGATAGGAGTCAGAGATGGCTGCACAAGATACATTTGAAATTATGAAGCTGTCTGGCTCTACAGATGGTAGAGGGGTTAGCGTTACTGCTACTTCTAGTGCGGGTACAACAATCCACACTGGTAGCTCAACCGCAGCACACTACGACACGATAAACTTATATGCTACGAACATTGATACATCTGCTATCAAGTTGACACTCGAATGGGGTGGTACAACAGCAGCAGGTGATCATATCGAAGTAACAATACCGCCTGAATCTGGGCTAGTGAAGATAATTGAAGGCGGGCTCATCAAGGGGAACTCCTCCTCAGCCTTGATAGTCAAAGCCTTTGCTGGAACAACAGCTAAGATAGCAATCTACGGCGATGTGATTCGAGCGAGCACTGCCTAATGGCATATGTTAAAGCAGAGATGCGTAGCCCTATGGTTACTCAACCTCTTTCTGATGCTTCTAATATGGGCAACGGATGGGAAGGTTGGGAGCTTATTGCCAGAGCAACTATGACTTCTGCTGCTGCCCAATTTAGTTTTGCTAACATTGGGAACTTTGATGCTACTCCTGCTGATAATATTTTTACTCATCTACGCATCTGGGGGTATTTTAAAAATGACTCTACCGAAGGTGATATAACACTGGACTGGACTGGTGGACTCGGCTCTAATGTTTCAGGGACAATTGATACCGTTACGTATAACTCTGGTACTGGAGCTGGATATTGGTCTGGTAACTATACTTCTTCTGGTACATCTCAAAGAGTTGGTCACATGTATTCTAGTGATAGTTGCCTGATAGATGTTATTCATTCTGGTGTGCATGGTGGCACGCTAGAGTTTGCTGACAATATGTTTACTGGATATGCCAGTACTAATAACGATAATACAGTATACCCTCAATGGCATGGTGGTAAGTTATATCACGGTGCTACTGCTCAAAACATGTCCTCTCTATTAGTAACTTGCACAGGTGGAAGTTTTGCAGTTGGATCTACAGTTGCCATACTTGGCAATAGGTATGGATTTGGTGACTAATGGGATACTCACAACTAGGTTTAATATCGAAACCATTATCACATAAAGTAACTGCATGGGAACTTATTAGTGCAGTGCGTGTAGATTCTGGTATGGCTAATAAGCCATCTGAAATTGTAGTAGATGTTCAAGGTTATACTTTTGTCTACTGTCAGTGGTATATCCAAAATGGCGATGGTAGTACAGTGCAGCCAGCAGTTACGGTCAATGCCAGCGGTGCTAATAGTGACCATAATTGGTCTCATATTTATAGCAATAGTAATACTATGGGAATAAAAGCTAGTGGCTCTGGTAATGCCATCAACTTAGTGCAAGGAATATTACCTACTGATGGATGGGGTGTTACTGGATATTTCTTGTATGCAAAACCTTTAGCTACTAGTGAAGGTCATCTTGTTGGCTTTGCTGGTGGAGACTATGGAGATGCTGATAATTATCCACAACCTACAGTAGTAGCTGGAATATTTGATCATCTTACTGAGCCAATGACAGTAATGAGATTTCCAAATGCAGATGACTACGATAACTTTAGTGCTCAGTTATGGGGGGTACGTTAATGGTTAGCGGAAACATGCGTGTCCTTGCAAGAGTTGGAGCATCTGCAGCATCTATAAATTGGAACTCATCTAACATGGTTGGTTGCACTGTTTTTTGCATACAATATACGTACAGAAGTAATGCTTCTTCTGGTGGATCAGGTATAAACTTACTCTTCAATGGTGATAGTGATAATGCAGACTACCACAATATGACTCACACCTTTGATTATCGTCTGCAATACTATAATGACGGTGGCAGCTCATTAGGGTCAACTACTAACTTGGCTTGGCACGCTAATGAAAATCCTAATGTTCCACAGATGAATGGTTATTATACTGGTGCAACTCACGATGGAGCTAGTGGAGAGATGTGGGTGAAAAGTAATATGCGAGATTCATCTTACGCTCTATGGCTGCATCGAGGTGTCAATTGGGATCTATATAATTATCTAGGTATTCAATCTCAAATGGGATGGTACTCAACTGGTGGTCAGATTACATCTATTCTATTTACTGCTAGTGGTGTAGGTTTTTTAAATTTTCAAGGGGTTCTTTGGGGAGGTACAGACTAATGGGTGATATCGTGCTTTGGAATCAAAGCGGTGGCTGGGAGCAGATGGATGGGGCACAAGGACTTACTCGCCCTTCTAAATTCTTTGATGCCCAACGAGCTGCTCATAATAATATAAACCAACTACATTCTTGTAGTAGCGGCATTACTAATACTACTCAATCTATTTCACAGAAACGTGCAGAAATTGGTGGCTTACGTGCAGGTATAGAAGCTAAAGACTTTACTGAAGCGGATGTTGCTGATGATATTGTTAGGCTGAACGATAATGTAAAGGTCTTACAAGATAATCTCGAACAACAAAAGAAAGATTTGAAGCAGTGTGAAGATGATGTTTCCGTATTGGAAGCAGCATTGAAAGAAGCAACAAACGAATACGAAAGCGTAAAAGGAGATGAAGATGCACTTAAAACTTGGATTGAGTCGAACCAATAGACGCTGCAACTGTCCTTGCGATGGCTGTTGTGATACTTGTACTTGTTGATTGGAAGGTAGAACATGCCCGATCCAATTCTCGCCGACATAGATCGCAGGTTAGAAAGAATCGAAAATGGTATCTTCGGTAATGGGCGAGAAGGATTGATTCAGGGCGTAGCGCGTTTAGATGAAAGAGTAGCAGCCTCTGAGGAACGCATTGAACAGATTGAAATTTCACGAAACACATGGGTATCCAGATTCTACAGTATGGCTTTGACTATCGGGGTTATAGTCTATGGATTTTTTGATCAAAGATAAGGGTTCACAATGGCAACACGGAATTGGATGCCTGATTGTAGAAGGGTTCCTACTGGGGCTTATGGCGGCTACGGTAGTATTGAAGCTACTGACGTGGTGTGCCATAGCATTGAAGGCTACCGTAAAACCATGGATACATGGGCAAGTGAAAAAGAAGTAGTCCATCAAGTCTCGTATCATTTTGTACTAGACATAGACGGCACAATTACCCAGTATGTCCCAGTGAATCAAGCAGCGTGGCACGCTGGGCGTGTAGACGCTGATACTAATCCATCTGTAGGCGTACCGTGGCAAGGTTACCAAGGAGTAAATCCTAATTCACATACTATTGGTATAGGTGCAGAAGGCTTTAGTGCACAGAACTGGAATAAGGCTCAGCACGTTAGCTGTATTGCTATACTCAGATGGTTAACCGAACAACACGACATTTCTTTTACTGCAGATAACTTGATAGGGCATTGTGATATTAGTCCTATGAGTCGCCCTGATGATCCTGGACCAAACTGGGATAAGAAGATACTACTCGGAGGAACAGTAGAAAAAATTATACCTGAACCTATAAAGAAAGGAGACTTTGCAGCTTGGACTAACGCTTGGTTGAGCAGTCCATCAACCCCAATGCGCTATGAAGGTGGATATGAAATACATCAAATACAAATTCCGAGGAGAAAGTAATGCCACGAACACTTAATAAAGGTTTACGTGATTTAATAATTATTGGCTTATCAGCTGTTCTAATAGCGTTAGCTGAAAACGCAGGTGACTTTGGTATACCTGTTGAAACTGTACCTATTGTCAGCGCAGCAGCTTTAGCAATCTATCGTATAGTAAGGGACAACGCACAAAAATGAATGAACAGGAAATAGATACCAGATTGGCACAGGCTCAGCGTCTATTGTTCGATGCAGAGTCACGAGGAGCGAACGATACCTACCCAGAAATGAAAGCTATCAGAGAATTATTGATACCAGTACGAGTTCATTTCAATCAAGGCACACTGTCTACTATGACTGCTGTAGAGCAAAAGCCTATGGTAGAATCTAAACTAGACATAATGAACCAAGCAGTACAGCAGGGGTACACTGGTGAATTTTGTGATCAATGCTTTGGTGTAAGAATGGTAAAGTCTGGTACATGTAGTACCTGTCAGGAATGTGGGGCAACGACAGGCTGTAGTTAATGGAGGACCCCCTATGGAATTATCGTCAGTTGAGCATCTAACCAACAAGCCTCTGCCGTGGAAAGAAACTCTAATCATTCCTATTGGTGATATACAGATACAGCAACGAAGAGATGTTGTTGATCTTGATCGGCTGAAAGAAGTTGTAGAATACGGAGTAAAGAATAATGCGTGGTTTATTGGGATGGGTGACTTCATCGATATGGAATCACCCTCGAATCGTAGGAAGCTTAGGGAGTCTGGCTTTTACGATAGTGTTGTTGATGCGATTGATGCGAAAGCCGAAGAGCTCGAAGAAGAACTTCAAGAAATCCTAAAGCCTACTATTGGCAGATGGCTTGGTCTACTCGAAGGCCACCATTTTCACATACATCAAGACGGTACAACCACTGACCAACACATGGCCAATTTCTTAAAGGCTCCGTTCTTAGGTACATGTGCCTATATCAACCTCACATTCAAACCCGATAACAGTTCGGCTGCCATGCCCAAGGTTCTCATATGGGCCCATCATGGTAGAAGTGGAGGTAAGTTACTCTCTAGTCCTATCAACCAGCTTGAGCACGTTGTGAGAGGCTTTGACGCTGACATCTACTTGATAGGTCACCACCACAAAGCAATAGCAGGAAAGATAGCTCGAATGTCTGCAATATTTAATCATAAGGTTGGGTATCTGAAGAAC
>TARA_R110000765_G_scaffold45033_4_pt1 | contig 22132 bp, 20 predicted proteins | sample TARA_R110000765 | Tara Oceans TARA_R110000765 (sample SAMEA4398168) | marine metagenome | biome: Polar Biome; feature: [MES] marine water layer (ENVO:01000295) within the mesopelagic zone...; material: water (ENVO:00002006), including particulate matter (ENVO:01000060) such as...... | reverse complement strand
TGCAATTTATTGATTGGGTAAGCTAATTGGCGACGGCCCCAGTCTTCAAGACGGTGGATTTTGCCTTCAGCATTAGTGACGATGTCACTGTAACGCTGAATCATAGCTGGTACTTGTTCACTCTGGTCAGGGTGAACCATAAATACGATTTCGTAATGACGCATTACGAGCTCCTTACGGTTGTAGCCTCATTGTCTGGCTCAGCCAACACCAGTTGAGGCAAGGAACAAAAGTTCAGGCTGAATTAAGGACGCGTATTGTAGGGAAAATCAGCAAAAAAGGCAAGAAGATGCTTCATATAGTTTATTTAAAGCAATTTAAACTTAATATTCATTCACTTGGCATATTATATTAAGCATATAATCTAGCCAAAAATGGTTAAATTTATATTGGAGAGAGATAAATGAAGTGGAGAGGTGAGTGTTTTAGTCGTTAACTCGAATAAATAAGCATTATGCTTAAGGATATCTTTAAAAAATGCAGAGTAAGCTTAGGCTATCTTAAATAAAATAAGTTTCAGCTTACTTTGCTTTCATTAGTTTTGTGCGTTAACTCACGATTCGTTGACGTACTATCTCAAATAAACAGATACCAGTTGCTACCGATACGTTCAAACTAGACACACTGCCTGCCATAGGTAATTTAACCAATTGATCACAATTTTCACGTGTTAAACGGCGCATACCTTTACCTTCTGCGCCCATAACTAATGCCATTGGGCCGGATAACTTTACGTCGTATATGCAAGTATCGGTTTCACCGGCAGTACCGATAATCCATACACCCATTTGTTGCAATGCTTTCATGGTTCTTGATAAATTGGTTACTTGCACTAATGGCACACTTTCAGCAGCTCCAACTGCCACTTTACGAACAGTTGCGGTTAAACGCGCAGCATTATCTTTTGGAACAATAATCGCTTGTACACCCGCTGCATCAGCATTTCGCAAACATGCACCTAAGTTATGAGGATCAGTGACACCATCAAGTATCAGCAAAAATGGCGCTTGTTCTTTACGTTCAGCTTCTGCAAGAATGTCTTCTAAGTCGGCTTCAGTGAAAACTTTACCAGGCTTAACACGAGCAACAACACCTTGATGCTGTTCACCTTCACTTTTATCATCAAGTACTTTACGATTCGCCATTTGCGCAAGGATACCGTACTCTTGCGCTAAATTAATAATAGGCATTAAACGGTCATCATCACGACCTTTGAGCAACCATAACTCGATAAACCTTTCTGGTGCGTGTTCCATCAAGGCTTTTACGGCATGAATGCCAATGACTAACTCTTCTTGCTTTGCCATAAATTTAATTCTTTCTCTATTAGTTACTTTTTACCAACTCAACTTATTTTGTGAAGACTTGGTATAACATGTCTTTGCAGCTAAATAAGTTACAATCTAGACGGGCTTTATTGGGTTAACTGGCGACAACGTAAACTGACGACATAAGTGCCAAGCAATCCGTTATAATTTCACCATTAATAAGTTAATCAACGGCTTTGCGAGCATTTTTACCTGGACGCTTTTTTCTCGCCTTGCGCTTCTTAGCTTTTGTTGTAGTTTTATCGCCGGCTTTAGCTGGCTTTTTAGCTGGCTGAGCTTTTTCATCAAAACTCGCTTTTGCGTCTTCTGATGCTGATTTACCTGCAGAGCGTTTACCGCGTTTATGCTTATCTGAGCTTTTGCTTTTCGTTTGTGGTTTTGCACGTTTGATAACAGCATTAGCACCAGCGAGTGCTAAGTCAATTTTTTTCTCATCAAGATTAACCGCTGCAACTTGTACTTCTACCGTGTCGCCAATATGATACTTAGCACCCGTATTTTCGCCTGTTAAACACATGCGTACATCATCAAAATGATAATAGTCATGGCCTAACGAGGTAATATGTACTAAGCCTTCAATGTGTAAGTCAGCTAAACGTACAAATAAACCAAAGTTAGTTACAGTCGATATAACACCAGTAAATGTATCACCAACATGATCTTGCATATATTCACATTTAAGCCAGTCTGAAACATCACGTGTTGCATCATCAGCACGACGCTCGGTCATAGAGCAATGTTCACCAAGCTCTATTACTGCTTCAGGGGTATAATTATGCGCGCCAGCGTTCGCTTCATCTTTAGCTTGTTCATCTAAAATAGCTTTAATAACGCGATGTACCACCAAATCAGGATAACGGCGTATAGGCGAAGTAAAGTGACTATATGATGGTAATGCTAAACCAAAGTGGCCAATATTATCGCTTTGATATACCGCTTGTCGCATTGAGCGCAATAACATGGTTTGAATGAGCTCTTGATCAGGTCGGTCGGCTATTTTCTCTAATATGTGACAATAGTCTTTCGGCTCAGGTTGTTCCTTACGCTCTCCCATTGAAGATAGGTCGAGACCAAGCTCGTTAACGTAACTAAGAAAGTTATTGTACTTGTCTTCACTCGGCTTATCGTGAACACGAAATAGACCTGGCTTTTTATGTTTTTCGATAAACTCTGCCGTAGCAACGTTGGCTAAAATCATACATTCTTCAATGATTTTATGTGCATCGTTACGTACCATCGCGACAATAGATTCTATTTTTCTATCACTGTTAAAAAGAAATTGAGACTCAGTGGTTTCAAAAGCAATTGCACCACGCTTAGTTCTCGCTTTACTCAGCACATGATACATAGTATTTAGGTTATCTAAATCTGGGATCAATGCTTGATACTGTGTACGTAACTCTGCGCGATAATCTTCGTCTTTTTGCTCAGGGTTCACACCTAAAATGGTTGCTACTTTACTGTAAGTAAAACGTGCTTTAGAGCGCATGACTGCAGGATAGAATTTCGAACCGGCTAGCTCGCCCGCTGCACTGATGGTCATTTCGCAAACCATACACAACCGGTCAACATCAGGATTTAATGAACATAAGCCATTAGAAAGCTTTTCCGGCAACATAGGAATAACTTGGCTTGGAAAATACACTGAATTACCACGAGAAATAGCTTCTTCATCTAATGCGGTTTTATCACGCACGTAATAGCTTACGTCAGCGATAGCAACCCATAGCGTCCAACCACCATCAGCAATAGGTTTACAATAAACCGCGTCGTCAAAATCTCGTGCGTCTTCACCATCAATAGTAACTAAGGGTAGTTCACGAAGATCAACTCTTGGTGCTTTTGCTGATTCTTCAACTTCATCTGCAATGCCGCTAACTTCAGCAATAACTTCAGGAGAAAATTGATTTGGTAGATCGTGCTCACGTAAAGCAATTTCAATTTCCATACCGGGAGCCATATGCTCGCCTAGCACTTCAATTACTTCACCCACCGCATTTGAACGTTTAGTCGGTCTTTGAATAACATTAACAACAACGACTTCGCCGTGACGGGCGCCTAACTTTTTATCTGGTTGGATCAAAATTTCTTGTTGAATACGGGCATCATCGGGCACAACACAGGCAATATGATGGTCAACATAGAATCGACCTACAACTCCAGCAGTGCGAGGTTTAATAACATCAAGTATCTTAACTTCTTTGCGACCTTTTCGATCGGTACGATCAATCAGTATAGCTTCGACTATGTCACCATGAATAACCCGCTTCATTTCATAAGATGAAATGTAGAAATCTTTGTCGCCACTATCGGGTGCAAAGAAACCAAAACCATCACGATGACCAATAACCTTACCCGTTAAAACATCACTACGATTTGCAACAGCGTATTGTTTAAATTTGTTAAACACAATTTGACCGCTATTTTCCATGGCGCGTAGACGATGTTTTACTCCGACAATCATTTCTTCGTCGGTATACTGCAACTGCTTAACAATAGCTTTAAAGGTTGGCGGGATATTAGATTTTTCGATCAGCGACAATAACAGCTCTCGGCTTGCTACCGGTTTATCATATTTGTCAGCTTCACGCTGTTTGTGTGGGTCTTTATCGGTCACATTTATTCAGTAATGGTTTTTTTTGTAGTATATCGTAGATTAACTATATACCCAAGCGAGATAAAAGCCTGAGGTTATTACAAATCAGAACAATATTTTGCCGGTATAAGCGGTTAATACTTTCCGTTACTGGCAGCATTCACGACACGGTCAGGCATTTTTTGCGCTAATTTAGCCAAATGCTGAGCGATAACTTTATGTTCTTTTTTATCATCGCTAACAGATTGATGTAACTGGGTATATAGCTGAGGAAAGTCCAATGGGCTACCATGACCAGCTAAATATAAATCGGCTAATCTAAGCTGAGCTTTTAAGTTATTTAATGCCGCTGACTCCTTTAAAAACATAATGGCTTGATTAATATCAACTTGTACAAACTTACCTACATGATAATAACGCCCCATTTGCTCTAGTGCTTCAGATAACCCCTGATCGGCTGACGCCTGCATATAATGCAAACCTAACGGCACATCTTTCTTTACGCAAACTCCGTAAGCCAACATGTCGCCCCAGAGAAATTGATAGGACGGCATCTGAGATTTCACCGCACGCGCTTCAATATCTTGTACTAATTGGCAATCATCAATAACAACTTGGCTTAAGTGTTTGTTCTCTTTTATTAAATCAAGCAACACGTTATCACTATAAATTTGTACAGCAGTTAATTCTGCAGCCGAAACACTGATAATCTGCGCACAAGTAAATAAGATTGCTATAAGTAATTTTCGCATTGGTTGCATATTACCTCGTTCCCTATGATGCTATTTAATTGGAGTTATTTTTATATCGGCCATTATCTCAATTAGCTTAGCCAATTGTTGCTAAAATTAACCTATTTAATCTGCTTAACAAGCAAATATAATACCATTAAAGCCCTTTTATTTTACTAACGCTTAGTTTTCTGTCTTCAAGCACAATTAATACTGCTAGGAATATACTTGCACTCTCTAAGATAAAATATAACAATGATAAAGATCTGAGCAATCAAGGCGAACTCAATGTCGCAAATTCATCAGTTAATTGAAAATTCAAAAGTAAACGAAAGTATTGCCCGTAAATTATTTGAAATAGAAACAGAAGTACTTGCTTGTCAATCTAGTGAGGAGCTTCTAGAGCGCTTACTTGGGCTGATTCAAACTAAATTTCAATTGTCTGGGATTTCCTTGCTCCTTGCTGAACCAACACCTATAAGTTATCTCATTAATGGTAATTTACAATCTAATTGGCATCAAAAAAACACCTCTCAAATATCTGCTGAAAAATTAAGTTTATTACATATAGACAAGAAACCGATGTTAACTAACCAGTTAGAACAACTGGATAACATTGTACCAAAAACCTTATTAATCGGTGCAAAGTCGGCGGCGCTAACGCCATTATCATTAGAAGGTAAGTTATTTGGTAGCTTATTGTTTACCGATAAATCATCTGCTCGATTTCATCAAGACTTAGGTACTTTTCATTTAGAACAGCTCGCGGTTAAAGTCAGCCTTTGTTTATCAAATGTCTTAATTCGAGAGCAACTGCAATACATGGCGCATTATGATCGATTAACCGGTGTAGCTAACCGCCGCTTAATGGAAGTTTGTATCGCTGAAGAGCAGATTCGTCAACGCCGTTATGGTGTACCTTTTTCGGTATTATTTATTGATTGTAATAAATTTAAAGTGATAAATGATACCTATGGGCATGACTGTGGCGATAAAGTTTTGACTTATGTGGCGAGTCAATTACAGGAGTTAGTGCGGGAGAATGATAAGTGCTTCCGCTATGCTGGTGATGAGTTTGTCGTTGTCCTTGCCAGCCAAACATTGTTAGAAGCCGAACAAGCTAGTGATCGTTTATGTCAGTTCTTTGAGAAGAATCCTATGCCTTATCAAAATAGCCGGTTACCTGTTAGCATTAGTTGTGGAGCTGCAGCAAGCAGTGGTGCTGAGACGATGGATGAATTGTTAAAAACTGCCGACAAAAATCTATATGTAAATAAAAAAGCAAATAATAGCATGGTGTTTAAGCTATAAGAATAATTTTTTGATAAAATAAATTTCCTTTTATTAACCAGTGACTACTATATAAGGTATCTGTCCTAAGTAATTGCATTATGATAATAAAAGTTAGTATTAATGATTTAAAAAAAGGCCACTTTGTAGTCGATATTGCCGAACAACACGGTACCTATAATTTAACACGTGCTGGACATATCAAAAATAAAGACATTATCCGCAGCTTAAAAGCTAAGGGTGTCGACTCTGTATTGATTGATACCACTAAAACTATCGACGAAGCTCTCAAGGCCAATCTCCCCGAACAATTAGAAAAACCTGGGCCTTTAATCCTCGAGGTTACCAAAGCTAAAAAGTTATTCAAGCAATCAAAAAAAATTCAGCAACAAATCTTCCTTGATGTCCAAGAGAACCGTACTATCAACCTTACGCCTATTATTGAAGTTACTCAACACATCATAACAGCAATATTTAAAAATCCTGATGCGTTAGTTTGTGTGATAAATATTCGTGACAAAAATGAATATTTATTAGAGCATTCTGTTTCTGTTTCTGTACTTATGACTGTTTTTGCTCGATTTTTAAAAATAGATCGTGATATTACTCAGCAGCTTGCCATTGGTGCATTTCTACATGATGTAGGTAAAATTAAAGTCCCCGAACATATCCTCAATAAAGTAGAAAAGTTAACAGTTCAAGAGTTCCATATTATAAAGGAACACGTCAATCATTCCGTTGAAATTATTAAAGCGATACCCGATATTTCGCCATTAAGTCTAGAGGTTGCTGCGCTTCATCATGAGCGTTCAGATGGGTCTGGCTATCCGCAACAATTAAAACAAGACAACATTTCTAACTACGGGGCGATGATCGCCATCTGTGATATTTTTGATGCGCTAACAGCAGAAAGCTGTTACAAAAAAAATTACAGCCCAATTAAAGCATTCAATATATTAAGACGCTTGGCCGTTGACGGTAAACTTATGCCTAGACTGGTAGATTTGTTTATTAAGTGTTTAGGTGTCTACCCTGTTGGTAGCATAGTAGAGCTTAACTCTCACCGCCTTGCTATTGTTGAAAGCAGAAATGAGGACGATCCAATCAACCCCAAGGTACGTTGTTTTTACAATATAAAATATCAACGATATATCATGGCAAAAAATATTGATCTAGCGAAAGAAGCCGACTTTATTATTCGAGGTGTTAATGCTGCAGATTTTGATATTGATCACAATCGGATTATCGAATTCTTATTACAAGAAGGCTAATCAAAGTGATTATTGGGGCAAGATATACTTATAGATTTTAGTGTATAAAAAAGTATAAATAAAAAGGGCTAATATGAGATATTTTAGCCCTTTTACATTTGTTATTTATTTTCTAAAGTCCACCATCGCCTGAGCAGCGAAGTAAGCATACATAGTATAAATAGCAGTATTAACCTTTAAAGCTTCTGGTTCAACTTTGTCTAAAGTATCATTTTCAGTATGGTGATAATCGAAATAATTTGAGCCATCTGGTGAAAAGTTGATGCTTGGCATACCTGCATCACTCAATGCACTCATATCGGATTGTCCTTTGGCATTATTCTCTGGTGCTAACGCTACGCCCATTGGAGCCAAATATTGAGCTAATTCACGAATAGCGTTTAATGATTGCGCGCCTACCCCTGGGGTCATTTTATAAATGCGCCCTATGCCGAAATCCCATTCAGCACCCAGTACATGAGCATCCATATCATTTTTATGCGCTTTTACATATTGCTTAGCGCCTAATAAACCAACTTCTTCAGCAGCGAAAAGAATAACGCGAATAGTACGTTTAGGACGTTGAGGTAGTTGCCCAATGTGGTGAGCAGCAGCCATTACCATACCTATGCCTAAACCGTCATCTAATGCACCTGTACCAACATCCCAGCTATCTAAGTGAGCACCTAATGAAACAATTTCTTCAGGTAATTCACTGCCAGTAAATTCACCAATAACATTAGCAGATGTTGCAACAACTTCAGCATTCGTTTTAGCGGTCATATTTAAGTATAAACTCACCGCTTTACCACGCTTGAGTTGGTTCACTAATAAATCAGCGTCAGGGTTCGATAAAGCGGCCGCTGGAATTTTTTTAACTTGATCGTTATAACGCATAACACCAGTATGTGCCGTTCGGTTATTATCAGTTCCAACAGAGCGCATAATTAGTGCTGAAGCACCTTTTTGTGCTGCAACTACAGCACCACCGACTCGCGTACCTACTGCTGGCCCATATCCTTCACCATCAATATGACGTTCCATTTGATAAGAAACAAAAGCGATCTTACCTTTAAGGCTGTTATCTGGTGCCGCTTTTAAGTCAGCAAAGGTTTCAAAATGAGCAACATTAGCGGTTAAACCTTCTTGTTTTGTACCGATACTGCCACCCAGCGCTAAAACAACTAAGTCATGCGGATAAGGAGCGACAATTCGAGCTTTTGCTTCACCACGTAACCAATAACTTCCGGTAACTTCTTCGGTCCAAACTTTATCGAACCCTAAAGCTTTCATTTTATTTACGGCCCAAATAATCGACTTTTTATCGCCTTCAGACCCCATTAAGCGATGACCAACTTCTGTAGTTAACGATTCAATTAATTGATAGGATAAATCTGATTGTAGCGCCGTTTGCTTTAGCGTATTCAACTGGATTTGTTGTTCAGCATTCAATTGTTGTGCTGACGCGAAGAAACTGACTACGCTTATTAGAGCGGCTAAACCAGTACTGGCAATTAATTTTGTTTTAGAAACCATGTTTTTCCTTAAATCAATTATTTTTACAATTTGCCTTTAAGTATCTATAAAAGGCACCTGACTTGCAATAACATCCCTTGATTCAGCTGATATCATTCCTTAAATATTTGCAACAATTGTAAAGATTTACTGCCCTTCAACACTTAAAGCAATAATGTAGATCTGTCATTTAAGAGGTTGTTGATGAGCAAGCTATTTATTGAGTTATCAACTCGCTTACCTCTAAGTGGTCGAAGATCAAAAAAGCCGACACTTAGTCGGCTTTTATTTACACTAAATGCTTAATATTAGATCGAAAAAGAAGAACCACAACCACAGGTGGTCGTTGCATTTGGGTTTTTCACTAAAAAGCGACTACCTTCTAGGCCTTCAATATAATCGACTTCACCGTCAACTAAATACTGCAAGCTCATTGGGTCGATTACCATAGTAACGCCTTTTTTTTCTATCGTCATATCACCGTCGTTGACTTTTTCATCAAAAGTGAAACCATACGAAAAACCAGAGCAGCCACCACCCGTAACATAAACACGTAATTTCAAGTCTGGGTTTTCTTCTTCAGTGATCAACGTCAATACTTTAGTCGCCGCAGCGTCGGAAAATTTAATAGGTAATTCAGGATTTGACATAAAACTCAACTTAAAACAGGTTAACTAGGGTAATTATCTTAAACTTGACTGTTTTAGTCAAGTATTATGGCTGACTCTGTGTAATATTATCTATACTTTTTAGCCATGGATAACTGTGGTCGACACGATTGTATTTCTGCCACTTACTTTTTGGCAGTATCGCAGCGACATTAATAGTTTCAGGAATAAAATTTTCAGGCAGAGTTAATTCACCCGCAATAATTTGGAAGTACTGAAAACTAAATGATAAATCTTTCTGCTCTAAGGTAGACAGCTGAGATAAAGCAATATTAGTTGGCTTGTTATCTAAACTACCCGTAATCGAGATCTCGATATAACCTTTTGCATATCGTTTGCGTAATAACTGCTGAACGAGAACAACTTGAAAGCGATAATGCCCCGGACTTTCTGATTTAGTTAGGCTTACACCATCGATAACTAAACCATTGGCTTGTTTTTCTGGCGCCATCACTTTTTCATAAAAAGCGAGTTCTTTTTTAACTTGATAGTGTGCTTGTTCAATAGACTTTAACGTTTGCTGGCTTTGGATATTCGCCATACGCTCAACTTCTAATTCAACTTCTAAGGTATTTATTCGCTGAGTTTTCTCAACCAGTTGCTGATAAGTAAAGTCTAATCGGTTTTGTTGTTGTGCTAAGGTTTGCGTTTGATAGCCATGATAGAAATTACCTATTCTATAACCACAGAATAGTAATATAGCGACAATGATCAAGAGTAAAATCGCCGAACTAAATGTTCCTAAGCGCTTTACTACGGTGCTGAAATTTATTTTTGCTAACCAATTCATTTGAAAAGTATTATGATATCCGCAATGTCTGTAAATATGTCCAATAAAAACAACTCAATATGAAGACAATAAACCAACTTAAAAAACGCCTTGCTCTACCTCAAACATCTTGGCAGCTATGTTTATTAGCGGCTATTGGAGGTTTTGCATCAGCAATGCTGGTTGTGCTTTTCATATTCACCATAGAAGGTGTTCAATCATTTTTTATGAGCGAAAAAGACGACTATAACAGCTTAACCCCTTTAAGTCGTTTCCAATTACCAATAATCGGTGCGGTTGTCATTCTATTCTTTGCTTGGCTAACGGGTTATAAATACATTCGTAGTGGCATTCCTTTTGTTTTGCATCGATTGAAGATTGCCAATGGTGTAATACCTTTTCGTAACACGGTTAATCAGTTCATTGGGAGTGCAGTAGCACTTATTGCTGGTTTCTCTGTTGGTAGGGAAGGCCCTGCGGTACATCTAGGTGCCGCTTGTAGTAGTTATATTGGCAATAAATTAAACTTACCCTATAACGCAATTCGAAGTTTAAGTGCTTGCGGTATTGCTGCGGGTATTGCTGCTTGTTTTAATACCCCTATTGCCGCGGTTTTATTTGTGATGGAAGTAATATTACGCGAATATAAAGTCCATATTTTCATACCGGTAATGATTGCCGCTATTGTTGGCTCTATGACGACAAGTAGTATTTTTGGGCCAACACACGAGTTCGGATATTTCACCGATATCACTTTAAATATTGATCATTATTTCATCTTAGCTATTTTAGGCATGATATTGGGTCTTATTGCCTTTGTCTTTAATCGCTACTTAATTTTAGTGATAAAGCACAGTGCTCGTTTTCATATTGTTCCGCGAATACTTACAGCTGCATTTATAACCGGAGCGTTAGGCTATGCAGTACCTTATGCCATGGGAACTGACCTCAGTGCTATTAATTTTTCTTTGCAAAACAATTTAGAATTACAGTTATTACTTGGCTTATTAGTCGCAAAAGTACTGATGACCATATTCGCCCTAGGCTTAGGTATACCTGGTGGGATTATTGGCCCAATTCTTGGCATTGGCGCTATTGCAGGAATTTGTGGCTCCGTTATAGCTACCTACTTTATGACCGGAAATTTTTCCGCCAGTGACTTTGCTTTAATGGGCATGGCAGGTTTTATGGCTGCTACACTCAACGCGCCTTTAGCTGCCTTGCTTTGTGTAGTGGAAATGTCTAATCAAATTGAAATTATTGTACCTGCCATGATTGTTATTACGAGTGCTTGTGTTTTCTCTGGTCAATTTTTTGGCAATCGCTCAATATTTATAATGCAACTAGAAGTACAAGGTTTACCTTACCGAAGACCTCCTATTGAAAAATCCCTCCAACGTATAGGAGTAATTGGGGTAATGGAGGAAGCCTTCACACTACTGGATAACCCCAGTGAAGATGTAATTAGCGTCGCACTATCGGAACAAACCCCACAAGATAACCTTATTTGTAAAGTGAGTCGCAATAACGAACAGGCAACATTTATTTTTTATCAGCAAAACACCACCAATATTGAAGATACCCCTTCAATAGAGAAACATACGCTATTGCCACTTTCTAGTCAGGCTACATTGGCTGAAGCTTATTTATTATTAGTCAAAACAAGGGAGGGTGGAGTTTATATATACCAAGATAATCCCGATCAAATTATGGGTATAATAACTTTTGACTATATTCGCTCTTACCTATTAAAAGGAAAAACCGACAAATGACAACCATTCTTTGGCTCAAAGCATTTCATGTTTTTTTTATGGTAGCCTGGTTTTCAGGCATTTTTTATTTACCCCGTATTTTTGTAAATCATGCTGAATCTAAAGAACCCTCGGTACACCAACACTTTAAAGGTATGGAACGCCGATTACTTTATTTTGTTACACCTTTTGCCCTTTTGACTGTGCTACTGGGTATTGCGATTATTGTTCAATATGGCTATGCATGGTTTGCTGCTGCTAAATGGTTACACTTAAAGATTGGCTTAGTCATTTTATTGCTGCTCTACCATGGATACTGCTTTAAACTTGTCAAAACATTTGCTGACGATAAGAACACACGTTCTGGGAAGTTCTATAGATTTTTCAACGAAATACCCGTCATAATATTACTAATCATTGTGATTTTAGCTTACATTAAACCTTTTTAAATCTTGGCTATAAATCAAACAAAATTCTTAATAGAAATTAGATAATACATATTCTGCACGTAACTTTTGTGCTATATTTCGCTGCAAATTTTTGCTGTTATTTTTATGTATCAGCCCGCTATTTATTATAAATAAAAGAGATTAACAATATAGCGAATTGTCTCATTGCTAATCTACTTTATAATTTAGGTATTATTCATGATGAAATTTGAAGGGAACCATATCCTATCTGTATCGCAATTCGATAGAGAAAGTATTTCCCGTATTCTAGAGATTTCAACGCTAATGGCCCCTTACGCCATGCGAAAAAAACGCTGTCACGTCCTCGACGGTGCAATCTTAAGCAATTTATTTTTTGAGCCTAGCACCCGAACGCGCGTTAGTTTTGGTACAGCTTTTAACTTATTAGGCGGTTTTGTTAGAGAAACAGTTGGACAGGAAAACTCTTCTCTATCAAAAGGCGAATCGTTATTTGATACTGCTCGCGTTATTAGCGGATATTCAGATGTAATAGCAATGCGCCATCCTGCCATGCACTCTGTAGCTGATTTCGCTAAAGGTAGTAGTGTTCCAGTAATCAACGGAGGAGATGGCGCTAATGAACATCCGACTCAAGCCTTATTGGACTTATTTACTATTCAATCAGAAATGGCGCGTTACGATATGGGGCTTGATGGTTTAAACATCGTTTTAATGGGCGATCTTAAACACGGCAGAACAGTACACTCGCTTTCTAAATTAATCAGCTTATACAACAATATAAAAGTCACTATGATTGCGCCTAAAGCATTACAAATGCCTGATAGCATAGTAGATACACTGACTAATGCTGGACATGAAGTGGTGATGACCGACAAAATTGAAGGCAACTTGGCTTGTGACGTAATTTATCAAACTAGAATTCAACAAGAGCGTTTTGCAAGCAAAGATGAAGCTGATTTATACCGTGGTCACTTTAGTTTAAACCGAAAAATTTATCAGCAATACTGCCATCAACACACCGTAATCATGCACCCACTACCGCGCGATTCTCGTGTTGAAGCTAACGAGTTAGATATCGATTTAAACGACCTAGATAATTTGGCTATATTTCGTCAGGCACAAAATGGAGTTTTGGTTCGCATGGCATTATTTGCATTGAGTTTAGGCGTTGAAAGCCGACTTAGCCATTATGAGAAACCCGTTACCTGGCATACCAATAAATACTAATTTCAATCTCAAATGTAACGTTAACAACGAGTAGATGACTATGACAAAAAATTCTCAGCAATTATTTAATGAAGCCCAAGAAGTTATACCCGGTGGCGTAAACTCCCCCGTTCGTGCTTTTAATAGCGTTGGTGGCACACCATTATTTATCAAAAAAGCACAAGGTGCTTATATTTTCGATGCCGACGGTAAAAAATATGTCGATTATGTCGGTTCATGGGGACCTATGATTTTAGGTCATAACCATCCTGCTATTCTTGAGGCTGTTATTGAAACGGCTCAAAATGGTCTTAGCTTTGGTGCGCCTACCGAACTAGAAATAACCATGGCTGAAAAAGTACGTGAGATTGTTCCATCGATGGAAAGATTACGTATGGTCAGTTCTGGTACCGAAGCCACCATGAGTGCTATTAGACTAGCGCGAGGGTTTACAGGTCGTGACAAGATATTAAAATTTGAAGGCTGTTATCATGGTCATGCAGATTCTTTATTAGTTAAAGCTGGCTCTGGCATGCTCACTATGGGCGTTCCAAGTTCGCCGGGTATACCCGAAGATGTTGCCAAACATACTTTAACGGTAAGCTTTAACGATATTGATCAAGTAAAAGAGATATTTGAAAAATTTGGTAATGAAATTGCTTGTATTATTGTTGAGCCTGTCGCTGGCAACATGAATTGTATACCGCCTGTAGCAGGTTTCTTGGAAGGCTTGCGCGCAATTTGTGATCAATATAAAAGCGTTTTAATTTTTGACGAAGTCATGACTGGTTTTCGTGTCGCATTAGGTGGTGCACAAGCCCACTATAATATTTTGCCAGATTTAACTACTCTCGGTAAAGTTATTGGTGGAGGCATGCCTGTTGGTGCTTTCGGTGGTAAAAAAGAAATCATGGATTACATTGCACCTGTTGGCCCAGTATATCAAGCTGGCACGTTATCAGGAAACCCAATAGCGATGGCAGCAGGTTTAGCGTCGTTAAATGAGCTTTGTAAAGGCAATAAACATCAACAGCTAAGTGATGCGACAGAAAAGCTAGCTATGGGCTTAAAAGCAGCAGCTGAACGCAATGGTGTGTCACTCGCAATTAATTACGTTGGGGCAATGTTCGGTTTCTTCTTTACAGAAGAAGAAAATATAACCAGCTTTGCTCAGGCAACTGCATGTGATGCCGAGAAGTTCAATCGATTCTTTCATTTGATGCTAGAAGAAGGGGTTTATCTGGCGCCTTCATCTTTTGAAGCGGGTTTTGTTTCTACGGCACATGGCGAAGATGAAATTGCATTTACCTTAGCTGCAGCGGATCGTTGTTTCGCTCAATTGTAATTTAGAATACCAGAAAACAAAAAAGGTAAGCATTACGCTTACCTTTTTTAATATTTATACAACCTGATTCAATTAAACGCTGTCTCTTTCATGATGAAAACTAGGTAACTTAGAATGTCTGAACTCAAAAAGCTTAATCTTTTTTGGTTTTAACAACCGAAAGGCTTGGCCTTTTTGCTTTTGATATATCAGCATTTTCTTGTTTTCCTGACACTTTTCCATCCACTTTATTATCTACGGCTTTCACCGAAGATACCTTAGCCGGTGGTTGCGCAGGTTTTTCAACAATATCATCTTGATCAGGATGCTCAATTTCTAAGGAAGTACCTGCACCATTTTCTTTGGCATAAATGGCACCAATAGCGCCATAGGGCACGCTCATATTTTCAAGCTTGCCCCCAAAGCGAGCACTAACTTCGATCGTATCTGCACCCATTGAAATACTACCAACAGCGGATAGAGAAACATTCAACACGATTTGACCGTCATTTACATATGACATTGGCACCATAACACCATAAACATTTACATCGACTACAATGTAAGGTGTTAAGCCATTGTCTGAAATCCAGTCATAGAAAGCCTTAACAATATAAGGCTTAGTTGATGTCATCGCGTTTGTCATAACTTAGTGCTTAAACTGGTGCGCCAAAGCGTAGTTCACGCTCAGACTCAGTTAATGACGCTTGAAAAGACTCACGTTCAAATACTTTTAACATATAAGATTTCAGCTCTTTTGAGCCTTGACCTTCAAGTTCAATACCCATAACAGGTAAACGCCAAAGCAATGGAGCCAAGTAACAGTCAACTAAGCTAAACTCTTCACTCATAAAGTAAGGTGCTTCATTTAAAATAGGAGCAACACTTAACAAGCTTTCTTTTAATTCCTGACGAGCTTTTGCTGCGGCATCTGCTGGTCCGTTATAAATAGTTTTTGCTAAGCTGTACCAGTCTTGCTCGATACGATGCATCATTAAACGACTACGACCACGAGACACTGGGTATACCGGCATTAGTGGTGGATGAGGAAAACGCTCATCCAAGTATTCAATAATAATTGACGCTTCATAAAGTGCTAATTCACGATCAATTAACGTTGGCACAGTACCGTAAGGATTTAAATCAAGTAAATCCTCAGGTAAATTGGCTAGGTCAACCAAATGGATGTCTACACCGACACCCTTCTCTGCCAACACAATGCGGGTTTGATGACTGTACATATCATCTGCATGCGAATATAAAGTCATAACAGAGCGTTTGTTTGCGGCTATGGCCATAATGCCTCCAAAAATTTTTAATTAAAAAAACTAACAAAGGGGGCCAAAGCCCCCAGTAATATCTAAAGTTTACACTGTATTAAAATCATTAATAACTAGTGTACATCTCTCCAGTATTCTTTTTTCAGTAAGTATGCAAAGAATAGTAGGATAAATAGGAAACCAATAACCCAATAACCTAAGCTTTCACGCTCAAGTTTGTTTGGTTCACCGGTATATTCTAAGAAGTTGGCTAAATCACGAGCAAACTCATCATATTCTTCGGTGGTCATAGACCCGCCAGTAGCCTCAGAAAGGTTACCATGCTCATCTATTGTACGAACACCTTGAAGATTTTGTAGTACATGTGGCATACCAACATCTTTAAATACTTTATTGTTTACACCAAACGGACGACTTTCATCAACATAGAAAGAGCGCAAATAAGTGTATATCCAATCAGGACTTCTAAAACGAGCTTCAAGTGTTAAATCTGGTGGTGTGCTACCAAACCACTTCGCCGCTTCTTTGCCTGGCATAGTATTAGTAATATGATCACCGACTTTTTCACCGGTATACATATAATTAGCCGCGCCATCTTCATCAGAAATTCCAAGATCAGCAAACGTACGATTATAGCGCTGATACTTCAATTCATGACAAGCTAGACAGTTATTAATGTAAGCTTCAAAACCACGTTTTAGAGACTCTTTGTCACGTAAATCATTATTAGCTTCATCTAACTTTAGACTAGGGCCAGATGCTATTGCTAACATAGGTAGCACAGCTAAAACTGCTAAAATTAATTTTTTCATTTTCCTGTCACCCTCTCTGGAACTGGCTGAGTTTTTTCGTTTTTACTGTAAATCCATATCGCAACGAAAAAGCCAAAGTAACCGAAACTCGCAATCGTACCAATCATGTTATTTAGTGGGTTTGAAGGTAAAGTACCTAAAACACCTAAAATGATAAAACAAATAGCGAACTGAATAAGGTTTACCGTATGGGCTGTACAACGGTAACGCAATGATTTAACCGTACCACGGTCGAACCAAGGCAACATGAATAATGCGATAATCGCACCAAACATACCTACGGCACCTAACAGCTTATCTGGAATAATACGTAAAATAGTATAGAAAGGACCAAAGTACCATACTGGAGCAATATGCTCAGGCGTTTTCAAGCCGTTAGCAGGTTCAAAGTTTGGCGCCTCAATAAAGTAACCACCACCTTCTGGTGCAAAGAACATAACGCCACAAAATATAATCAAAAAGATGACTACTGCAACTAAATCTTTAACGGTGTAATAAGGATGAAAAGGTATCGCATCAACAATATCGTATTTCTTAGTGTACTGCTCATGGAAAGTAAATTTACTTTGCTCTTCAGGAGGAACACTACCTTTAGGCTTTTTAATATTCGTGCCGTCTGGGTTATTTGAACCCACTTCATGTAGCGCTAAAATGTGTAAGAAAACCAACACAACTAACACTAATGGTAAGGCAATAACATGTAAGGCAAAGAAGCGGTTTAGTGTCGCCCCAGATATAACATAATCACCACGGATCCATAGTGTTAAGTCATCACCAATAACGGGAATAGCACCAAATATAGAGATGATTACTTGCGCACCCCAATATGACATATTACCCCAAGGTAACAAGTAGCCCATGAAGGCTTCGGCCATTAGTACTAAGAAGATTAACATACCAAATAACCACAGTAATTCACGCGGTTTTTGGTAAGAGCCGTACATCATGCCACGGAACATATGCATATATACAACAACAAAGAATGCTGAAGCACCCGTTGAGTGCATATAACGCAATAACCAACCGTAGTCGACGTCACGCATGATGTATTCTACAGAAGCAAATGCGCCATCGCCTGAAGGCTCATAGTTCATTGTTAACCATACACCAGTTAATAATTGGTTTACTAAAACAACACTCGCCAAAATACCAAAAACATACCAAAAGTTGAAATTCTTTGGTGCAGGGTATTGTGCTGCATGTTTGTTCATTGCGTCCATCAAAGGTAGACGCTGTTCGATCCAAGCCATTAAGTTAGAAAACATTATGCTGCTCCTCCGGCCACACCAATTAATAATGTGTCATCAGTAGGAAATGAATGTTCAGGAACCATCAAGTTAGTTGGTGCCGGTACACTTTGGAAAACACGACCAGCCATGTCAAATTTTGAACCATGACAAGGACAAAAGAAACCGTCTTTAACGCCTTCAACTTCTTGATCAAAGTCGCCTTTGCGATAAGTAGGAGCACAACCTAAATGAGTACATACGCCTAATGCCACTAAAAATTCAGGCTTAATAGAACGGTATGCATTAGTTGCATAAACTGGTTGTTGTGGTACTTCTGACTGAGGGTCTTTCAATTGACCATCATGAGCACTCAAAGTAGATAGAATTTCTTCTGTTCTACGTACAACATATACAGGTTTACCGCGCCATTCAGCACGAATTAATTGACCTGGCTCTATCTTACTTACATTGACTTCAACCGGCGCACCTGCAGCTTTCGCACGAGCGCTAGGGTTCCAAGAACCAATGAAAGGCACAGCCACACCGACAACACCAACACCACCAACTACCGAAGTAGCTGCAGTTAAAAAGCGTCGACGGCTGTTGTTAACAGGCGCATTGCTCATTCAAACTCTCCAATTATTATCTAGCTAAAACAATAACAGCTGACTAAGAAATCTCCTCAGTGCAAGTGTATATTGCTGATCGACTAAATCAACGAAAAAAAAATTGTTCTGATAATAAAGAAAACCCTTGTTTTTTACAAGGTAATTAACCTTTTCACTGCAGGTTTATATGAATATAAGTTAAATATAAATTGTCTATTGCAGTAAATAACAACCATTCTCATTAATCGGCTTTTTATCTAGCCTAATACAAATATATATCGCTAAAAACTTTAAAGCGAGAAACAACTTAGAAATATTAAATACAATCTCCCCCTTTGACTAAAAAATACAGTTTAAATGAAGTTGGACTAACATTTTCCACAGCTGCGTAATATGTATCTTTCTCTAAAATATAAATGTGATATACAAAATTAACCTCCAGTCAGGAGATATTTAGCCTGACTTCTTAAAATGAAGTCGTAAATCATATTAAAGACTTTTATGTTGAAATATTTTCATCTGCTACTTCGCTCGTAAAGTTTGAAAAAATAAAATGTCGTTCGCTTAACAAACTAAAAACAAGATCACTTAAATAATATAATGGCTGCTAAAGTTCAAAATAATGATGTTGCTGTTTTTTGGTTAGTATTTTAAATTTCTAATATATCTAACGCGTATTTAAATTAGCTTTCGTCTTTTTTTTCTTACGCAATAATTTAATGAGAATGTTTTTTTAAAGGTTTTAAAGAGCCCTGATATACTTAATGTGATCACTAGCTTAAATTACAATATATCGCTAATATTCAGCACTAATATTACTCAGGAATAATCTTAATGAAAGCACAGGTAAAATGGATTGGTGAAGAAATGTTTGTAGGCACCTCAGAGAGCGGCCATACAATTGTATTAGATGCGAATGCTGGTGCCTTGGCCCCAAGTCCATTAGAGAGTGTTTTGATTTCATTAGGGGGCTGTTCTTCTGTGGATGTCGTTAGCATTTTACAAAAGGCACGACAAAATATCAAAAGTTGTAATGTCCTAATTTCAGCTACTCGAGTGGATACAGTACCAAAGTTATTTTCTGATATACATTTACGCTTTGTAATTGAAGGGAACGATGTAAGTGAGAAACATGTGGAACGGGCAGTAAGCTTATCGGCTGATAAATATTGTTCTGTCGCTTTAATGCTGAATAAATCAGTGAATATAACGCATGATTTTGAGATAAATAATATTTAGCAAGCTAAAAATATACTGCTGTTAGTGCTAAGAATGTCATCTGCACTAACAGTTTATATATTCATAATAAATTTTATAGATCACTCATCCAGTCAAGTTGCTTATTTGCTTCATTCTTTTTAAGCATTAAGTCTTTAATTAAAGGCGTCAGTAAAAGCTCCATAGCTAACCCCATCTTTCCACCTGGCACAACCAAGGTATTGATCCTCGACATGAAAGATCCATCTATCATACTCAGGTAATATGGAAAATCTAACTGACTGGCTTCTCTGCAACGAATAACAACAAAGCTTTCGTCTAATGTTGGTATTGCTTTAGCACTAAAAGGGTTTGATGTATCCACAGTTGGTACGCGCTGAAAATTTATGTGTGTACGTGAAAACTGAGGTGTTATAAAAGAAATGTAATCTTCCATACTCCTAACAATGCTCTGTGTTACAGCTTCGCGACTATGTCCCCGCTTGTTTGTATCCCTAATAATTTTCTGAATCCACTCTAAGTTTACAATAGGTACCATGCCTATGAGTAAATCAACATGTTTAGCAACGTCATTCTTTTCAGTAACAACTCCGCCATGTAAGCCTTCATAAAATAAGAGATCAGTCCCATCACCTAGATCTTCCCAAGGTGTGAATGTTCCTGGCATTTGATTATATGGAACAGCTTCATCAAAGGTATGCAAATAACGACGCATTTTCCCTTTGCCTGTTTCTGAGTAGTCTTTAAATAGCTTTTCAAGTGCATCAAAGTCATTAGCTGCATCACCAAAATAACTAATTTTAAGTTGCTGCTCTTTGGCTTTACGTTTTTCCATATCCATCTCTTGACGAGAATAACGATGAAAGCTATCTCCTTCAACAGTGGCTGATGTAATACCGAGCGATCGAAATATATGCTCGAACGATTCTGTTGTCGTCGAAGTGCCTGCTCCCGATGAACCGGTAACAGCAATAATTGGATTACGTGACGACATAGTACTTCAACCTTATAATAGATGGACAATTGTTATACGAGGTATTTATAGACGGGTCAAGCTTTAACCTGATGTTCTAATTTCAAAAACTATATTTTGCACAACAAAAAAGCGGAGCCTAAGCTCCGCTTTTAATTCTTTCAGAATAAATTTAGTACAAGTACTAAATTATGCTTCTGCGTTAACTTCTTCAACTACTTCAGCGGCTTCTTCAGCTGCTGGGCGGTCAACAAGTTCAACGTAAGCCATAGGAGCTTTATCACCAGTACGGAAACCACATTTTAAAATGCGAGTGTAACCACCTGGACGTTCTTGGTAACGTGCACCAAGTTCGTTGAATAAAATACCTACTACTTCTTTATCTTGTGTACGAGCAAACGCTAAACGGCGATTTGCAACACTGTCGGTTTTAGCCAATGTAATCAATGGCTCTACGACCATACGTAGTTCTTTAGCTTTAGCAACGGTAGTTTTGATCAAACCGTGCTTTACTAAAGAGCTTGCCATATTGCGGAACATCGCTTTACGATGACTGCTATTACGGTTTAACTGGCGACCGCTTTTACGATGGCGCATAAGTTAATCCTTCTCTCAACTATTAAAAAAACGATGATCGACTTAGTCGTTATCAGCTATGCTTTCAGGTGGCCAGTTTTCTAGGCGCATACCTAGAGACAAACCACGAGACGCCAAAACGTCTTTGATTTCAGTTAAAGACTTCTTACCTAAATTAGGTGTTTTAAGAAGCTCAACTTCAGCACGCTGTACTAAATCGCCAATATATTGAATTGCTTCTGCTTTTAGGCAGTTTGCTGAACGAACAGTAAGTTCAAGGTCATCAACAGGACGAAGCAAAATAGGATCAAACAGTGGTTTTTCCTCTTTTGGTTCAACTTCAGTTACATCACGAAGCTCTACAAACGCATCTAGCTGTTCAGCTAAAATTGTTGAAGCGCGACGAATTGCTTCTTCAGGATCTAACGTACCGTTAGTTTCCATGTCTAAGACCAGTTTGTCCAAATCTGTACGCTGTTCAACACGTGCAGAATCAACATCATAGGCAATTCTTACAACTGGACTGAATGAAGCATCAACTAACAAACGTCCAATTGCACGATCTTCTTCCTCGGCG
>TARA_R110000765_G_scaffold332974_2_pt1 | contig 22132 bp, 17 predicted proteins | sample TARA_R110000765 | Tara Oceans TARA_R110000765 (sample SAMEA4398168) | marine metagenome | biome: Polar Biome; feature: [MES] marine water layer (ENVO:01000295) within the mesopelagic zone...; material: water (ENVO:00002006), including particulate matter (ENVO:01000060) such... | reverse complement strand
TCGCCTGTATTATTTCTATTGGCAAGTTGCCAATAAAAACACTAATTTAAAACCATAACCGAAACCAGCCCGCCGTCTAGTTTACAACCCCGTTTAAACTTGTATTCTGATGACTCACCCACTAGGAGTCATCGTGAACACTACAATAACAATACCGGTTTCAACCGGATTACACTTGGTCTGCGAACCGGGCCATGAAGAAAGTCTCAATGTTGCCTTGGCACATCTGTCAGCCGTCATCGAGTCAATCAATAGAACCAAGAAGTCTCCGCTTCTTGCGGAATATATTGAGACTGTACTCAATCGCTTCTTGCGCGAAACGTACTATTCTCCAAAGTCGAAAATGATGATCACCTCGCGTTTTGAGAAGCTAGCCACTGTACTCACTGGCGAGCGCCCTGACATGAAGGTCAGCGACCTCGACGAAGATGCCGCGCGCATTTTGAAAGCAGAACTGCCAGCAATGTTGCGAAAAAACCAGCGGTCTGCAAGTCAGGGTACAAACGTTGAAACCTACTACCGTCTCTTCAACCGCATAGCAAATGAGGCGTTAAACGACAACCTTATATCGAAGCCCATCAAGATCAAGGCGACACGGACAAAAAACTCACAGATTTCAAAGCCGTTTTCTGACGCTGACCTCACTTGTTTATATTCCGGCTGGCCGTACCAGACCGCTAACAAGGTAGATCAGGATGCCCATTCATATCGTTTCTGGCTCATGCCCTTAGCCTTGTTCACCGGCGGCCGCCTTAACGAACTGTGCCAACTGCGTGTGCATGACATAATTCGGGATGTACATGGTGTCGATCTAATCAGTATCAATGACCATGGGCATCGTAAATCGATCAAGAACGAGCAGTCCCGCAGACAGATACCCATATGCTCTGCCTTGAAAGCTCTGGGGTTTCTGGACTTTGTACTGGAGCGACGCCAGGCGGAAGGCGAAGATGCCTTGTTATTTCCCGAACTGACGTACCATCCAACGCACCTTTATTCTCGCAACCCAAGCCGTTTTTTTTGCGGCCCAAGGACCGGTGCCGGCTATATCGGTGAGCACTGCCCCCATACTCGTGATGGCGGCTGGAATTTTAAAAGTTTCAGGCGCACCTTTGCGTTACGTTTGGAAGCCTCTGGCATTCCAACTAGCACTATTGCTTATTTACTGGGACATCGCAGCGGTTCGTCAGATGTCACAGCGAAACACTATCTTTCTACGCCATTGAGCGTATGCATGCTTGAGCAAATCGAGCTCGGTCTGACCTATCAGATAGATTTAAGCCACATCAAATGGCCCAACTACAGAAGCCTTCTGGCGGGCCAGGCTGGGCGCCGTAAACGAGGCAGGCGTACGACTAACCTATAGAGCAAAGACACCCATCACTGCCATGTCGTTTACGACATGGCAAAGTTATTTGCGTTAACCCACTAAAACAATAAAAACAGGTGAATACCATGCAAGAATCAACGAAACATGCTTATCGAAAACTCTGTGCGCATTTTTTTACTCAACACATGCAAGGCAAAGAGCTTACACCCCGCACAATAACAGAGACACTTGTGGAACTGGCACCTCAGTTCAGCATCGCTTATTTTAGAAGACTTAAAAACGCCATCGCATTTGGTTTAGCTGAACGAAAATATTCCGATGCAGCGCGGTCGATTCTTGAGATAGAGAACCCCGTTACCGCACCGGGCAGCCCGATAAAAAAAAAGGTGCAGCCGCCAAGGGCAAAACACTTCTCGGATGAGGATTACGCAGTGATCGCTGCACATCTCCTCGACAAGCAGCACCACGAAGAATGGGCGGCGCTGACTTTGATCAAGTTCACAGGTGCGCGGCCCGCAGAGCTCAAGAAGATGACTGTTAAAGACGGCATCATAGCTATCATGGGGGCCAAGAAAAGCCACGCTAACACTAGAGGCGCCGATAGATTGTTGACCGTGGATGATGCTGGCACGCTATCGATAATAGAAACGTGCCTGATGATTTTAAGCCAGTCAGATAAATCCATGGATGCTATCCGTCATCGGCTGCGGGATGAAGGTACTAGGTTGTGGCCTCGACGCAATGCCGTCCCTACATTGTATTCAATGCGACACCAGGTGGGTTCCAACCTAAAGGCCTCAGGCAAGGACGCTCGGGTTGTCGCCTATATAATGGGTCATCAGTCTACCAATTCGGTGTCTGTCTACGGGGACAAGAGGCGCGGAAACGGATCCGCTATCAAGGTTTCGCCCGCCCAGGATGCCCAGCTTGATGAAATAAGAGGCAAGGTCAAGCCCGCTGGAATGCGTCGGTTCGAGACCATGATTTACCGCCCTGATCGCAGCGGCCCAAACCACTAGGGCTGAAGCAGCTATATCCGTCTGCCTTTCTGGCTGGCGCTTCGACTGGCAGCAGCTAGGTCCTCACCCCAGCCAGATCGTTCCTTCGGAGCGGCAACGCCGCCTCCGGCTAAGATTTGATGTCAAAAAAACGAAGGCGTACCCGATTCATCGGGTACGCCTTGCTCTGCCCCATACTCGACAATCGAGTATGGGGGCGTTGTGGGCATTCGCACAATCACGAGCAAGGTGGCGAACGAATGTGAGACGCCTTCAGTGTTGTGCGAGATGGCCAAAAAAGCGTGAGTAATGCGAGCGATTTTGACAACGCCCATTCGCGAAGCGGCTATCCTTTGACATCAAAAAAAGCTCTTATTCCATGCGTGCATGGCTTTCTTAAATTCATCATCACAACAACCTCCCGCAATGGCTGCCCAGTTAAATTTTAAAATCAGGATTGATATGGTTGGGTCCTCCCTGCTTTTATAGACACGCGCCAGACTCTAAAGCAAGATCGCGCGCAACTGTCCATGATCAAACTGTTGGTGAAAGAAACCTGGATCGTTGGCCTACACAAAATAAAGGTTTACGTGAAGGCGCTAACCCGAAAATCGAATATGGTCTTGCTGGGATTCAGGCCAATCTTGACCGAACCAGATCCATGTAAGAGGCAAGATCCTGCACCCATTGCTGCTGTGCAGGAGTGTACGACCCTTTCAACTGAGCCGGCACGACCAACTGTAGTCTGTGGGCCTGCATCTCTGCGGTCTGATGAGGGCTTATGGCAGGCTCAAGGGTGAAGAGGTGCTTGGGCTGGATTCTGCCAGCCTCCGCAAGTACTTGGCGCCAGCGATCCTTGCAGGTTGACTTCGATGCCAGCATCACAAGCTTTTCACTCGGATATGTGGCGTCGTCATATTCCTTCTGGCCCGGGAATAAAAAATCAGCTGTTGCACGGTTCTCCGTCACAACCTGCCTTCCAAATGGAAGCTTACTGTCAATGAAGACAGCCGCCAGATGATGCTCGAGCGCGTGTCCTACTCGTGATTTACGTCTGTTCTGGACGCTGAGGGAGAAACTGATAAAACTTTCGACGTCCTCGAACCCCTGATCAAGTCGTACCTGAACAATCTGCCGCTCCAATGTACGAAACAACATCTCCTCATGCTCAATCCAGGCCACAAGGGCCGCATCAGGGTCCTCAAGTGCGCATCCACCCCAGTCACACGTCTCCCTCGCGTATCTGCTGAATTCCGCGGTGACCGGAAACCTGTCACCGAATCGATCAATGATACGCCCTAGCCAGTCATCGTCATCCTTGCGAACTTCGATCCCCAGCTCCTCCAGTATCATGGCTTCAACAACACTGACGCCACGCCTGACGTCCACCTGATGGACTTCAAACCCCTTCAGCGGCAACTGATCTATGCTGAACAACCACTTTACCTGCTGTTCGCTTGTCGAGCCCTTGGGACTTACGACAACCATCAACGTGCCATCCGGCAAGGTAGCGATGACGCAGAAATCACCTTCCTGCATTCTCTGGGTTACTGCATTTTCACGATAATAAAGCCGGTATTCGGGATTCCGATGCGCCTGCTTCAATCGGGTGTCATACCAGGTGAGAACTCCGGTGGCCTTGAGGGGCTCTTCACTAGAATCATCGAAATAAAGAAAGACACCCTCGAAGAAAACCTTTTCGCTACCGGGATTGCCAAGAATACGAATGAAGGCGTTTGATCCTATTTCATGTTGGTGCGAGCGTGGGGTGGCATCGACAGCCGAGAGGTATTTTGCAGCTACACCTTTGAAATGTTTGCTGAGATTTTCCATGCGAGAAAGCAGTCCTTTGAGGTTACAGCTTATGGTATCCACTCGACCGCATGATGGACAACGAGTCCTTGTGGAATTACCTTAAATGCCATGAAAACGTCCGCCAAACCAGCCCATCCGACGCGCGAGCTCCTCTGGAAGGCCATTTTTGACAGTTACGGCATCAAGACCGCCACCAGCACGGACAAGAAAAAGTCTGCCTACGTGGAAATCCAGCGCCAGCTGAATGTTTTTTCATAGCACGGGAATAACAGAGCTGAAGTCCGGGAGGAGCGAGGGAAGCAACCTCCAACTGATAACGCCTCTTGAGACGAAGACCAAGGTCGAAGCATCATTGTACGAGGCGCTACGTAATGAAAATAAAAGAGTCTCCGAGACGCGAATGGGCGAACATTTATCCGGGAATGGCTTAGTATCGGTGACGATGTCCTGATCGGCCATATAGGTCCAGAACTCTTCGCCATCAAAACTGCGGCGATCAAGCACCTGTCCGATGAAGAGACTCATCTGCGGGTCATATCATTCCTGTCCTCGAAGCAGCTGTATGAGCGTACTCGCAAGGCGCCGCAAGATCTTGGCACCAGGGGAGGTCATGCGAACGGAATATATCCGATCTCCGGAGGTGGTAGCCGCTACGTTGAGACGGGCAACCGGTAGCTGTGAGATGCCTTCCTGCGACGCCGACCTTTTTCTACGGGAAAATTCTTCGTTCTACCTTGAAATTCATCACATCAGGCCATTGGCGAAGAACGGTGCTGATTCCATTGAGAACACGGCCGCCCTATGCCCGCGATGCCATCGCGAACAACACTCTGGCATTAACCGCTAGGAGCTCAGAAGCAGGCTAAGCACTTACATAAAATCAATGTATCTCGACTCTTGAGATGACTGGTACCACAAAACTACGCTTGCCTATTGTCCCAAGCCTCGCAGAAGGTTAACCATCTGCAACTGAAGCTATATTTGGCTTATTTCCCTCTAAAGCTCGCTTTTCTAGCATTTTTGACCAGCAGCGCTGCCCCCAACCTGATTACTGTATACTCAAACAGTGTTTTTTTGGTCGGCACAGTTTACTTTTGAGATCTCTGGGATAGAATGGTGACAGTCGATCACACATTTGACCCAGAGAGCAACTCCATGGCCACCAACTCCAGCAGTCTGCTTTTGCACTCCTCCACGGCACCCTTGCTCAACGACGACTGGGCTTTGATGCAGAAGCTCCTCGAAATTTACGATCAGGGCCAGCTGGCAGAGAAACTTAATACGGTCAGTCCTGGCACTTGGTGCCGTGAGACAGTCAATCGGTGGAGCAAGGGCAAAGCTTCGCCAAAACTGTCTCATGCGGAATACGAACATCTCCTTTCATTGCTGCCCAAATCAGCACCGGGTCCTCGCTCGTTTACATTCATAGATCTCTTCGCTGGTATAGGCGGTATCCGAAAGGGCTTTGAATCCATTGGCGGGGAATGTCTCTTTACCTCCGAGTGGAACAAGTACGCAGTGCGGACCTACAAGGCGAATCATTACTGCGATCCCGAGCGTCATACCTTCAACCTGGACATCCGCTCCGTAACGCTGTCTGACCAGCCGGAAGTGTCGGAGGATGAGGCGTACGCGAATATCAGCAGTGAGATACCTGATCACGACGTGCTGCTGGCCGGCTTCCCCTGCCAGCCGTTTTCGTTGGCTGGTGTTTCGAAGAAGAACTCACTCGGGCGTAAGCATGGGTTTGAATGCGAAACCCAGGGCACCCTTTTCTTTGACGTGGCGCGCATCATCGCGGCCAAGAGGCCAGCTGCGTTCCTTCTGGAAAATGTGAAGAATCTCAAGAGTCACGACAAGGGAAACACTTTTCGAATCATCTGCGAGACCCTGGATGAGCTCGGGTATGAGGTGGCTGACGTTGATGCGCCCAAAGGCTGGGACCCCAAAGTCATTGATGCACGGAATTTCCTTCCTCAGCACCGAGAGCGAATCGTGCTGGTCGGGTTCCGCCGGGATCTGAATGTCCATCAGGGCTTCACGTTACGAGATATCAGGAACCTGTATCCTGCAGAGCGACCCACCTTTGGAGATCTGCTGGACCCTGTAGTCGATGAAAAATATATTCTGACACCGAAGCTCTGGAACTACCTGTATCGATACGCCGAGAAGCATCGCGCCAAGGGTAACGGCTTCGGCTTTGGCCTTACCGGCCCAAAAGATGTGGCACGCACGTTATCTGCGCGCTATCACAAGGACGGATCGGAGATTCTGGTCGACCGCGGATTCGTAGACACTCTTGAATTCGATCATAGGCTCAACCAGGTGAACCGTCCCCGCCGTCTGACCCCGCAGGAATGTTCTCGTCTGATGGGTTTCGACAAACCAGGAGAGAGCTTATTCATTATTCCCGTGTCCGATACTCAGGCATATCGTCAGTTCGGCAACTCCGTTGCCGTACCTGTATTCGAAGCGGTGGCAAGCCTGATGAAGGATAGAATCGTTGCTGCGCGCGAAAATGCGCATGAGGCGAGACCGCAACTGGAGATAGCTCTCCCAGCATGACGGATAACTTGGACGTCAAAGAGTCGGATCCTGCTTTCATCGGAGACCATGAAGCATGACTGATGTTGTCGATAGTTCAACCCGCTCCAGAATGATGTCCGGCATACGTGGAAAGGATACGGCACCAGAACTTGCGGTCAGGCGTTATCTGCATGCGATGGGCTATCGGTTCAGATTGCACGAAAAGAATCTCCCGGGCTCACCTGATCTGGTACTGAAAAAGCATAACCTTGTGATATTCGTTCATGGCTGTTTCTGGCACCGTCATCCGGATTGTTTCTACGCCACGTCTCCGGCTACCCGCCGAGAATTCTGGCAAAACAAATTGACTCGTAATGCACAGAGAGATGAAGAGCAGCGGCTTTTGCTTGCTGGTCTAGGATGGCGGGTGCTGGTCGTATGGGAGTGCGGGATCAAGCACGCCGCAGACAAAATGGGAGAAATAACGGACTTCATTGTGAGTGATGAAATCCGAGGTCACTGGCCTCTCGCGCCACCTAGGATAAGAGCCTCAAGGCGAGACTGAAACAAAAAAAGTAATAACAGCCACCACCCGCAAATGGCAGGCGCAAGAGCATGACAAGCATACTCGACCGCGTGGTCTTGCTCAGCTTTTGCTAGCCCTTAAATATCTCCGCTTCAAGTCAAAATGAATTATTTATAAGCAGAGGCAATCTTTGCAACATGCGTCAAAAGCGTAACGAATTCAATATCATCCATGGTATTGACAATCATAGTCGCCTCCACGACCAATGCCTTTCTTTTTTGGCTCAAAGCAAATGCACAAAAAACGTTATCGCTGTCATTCCTGAGTAGAAGGTCGAGCAACTGTGCCTTTTTCAAGGATTGCATTTTTGAAGCCGGCAGGTGGAGGCATGGTGATATAATCTTGATAACATCCAAGCCTTCGATGCTCTTAGAATTCAGCGTTTCAACATAGACTAATTGCCGAACTTTTTCTTTAATTTGAGCTTCGTATATCAGCTCATTACTTTCGAGATCATAACTCATCTCATACCCTAACGATTGCGCCTGGGTAAGAACTCTTGTCAGAACAGGATCCTGTCTGGCTTTACATTTAACAAGCACCTCTCCGTTTACTTCAAAGCAAGTTGATGCCGCACCTCCTGCCGTTGAGCTCTTTATTAGTCTAGCATTAAGAATAGACTTGTTCCAGATCGCATCCAAAACCGATTTAACATAGCGACTATAAGACTGGTAACTACCTTTAAACTCCGCAGCCATTCTGGTAATACCAGAAGCGCAACCAGCAAAAAAAACAGCCAAAGCCAAAACTTTTGGACCAGGCGCAATAGATGACTCTCGTGCAAGCTGAAGCCTCTCAAGACTAGGCCGAAGAGTAAAGAGAAGCAGCGCTCGCTGAATAATATCGCCTTCATCGCTGAGCGGCCTGACTTCCTTTTCAGAATTTACCACAGCCCTTACATAGTGGAACCATTTAACAACCTCGTCAGGCACTTCCCCCCCATTTTCCTTTATCTTGCCTTCAAGAGCAGAAAGGAAACTCATTGGATCAAATCCGTTCTCCTCCTTATGCTCCTGCAACAAGGGCATCAAGGCAGTGAGCAGTATCTGGTCCGAGAGAGAAACGTGGATTTCTATCCCGGTCCATTTCACGTTTGAGGGACTTAAAACATTCAAAAATGTAAGGATGGCGGGAACGACTGAGATAAGTTCCAGTCCAGCTTCCTTTGGAAAACCACTTAACCCCCTGACTCCTCCTGCAAAACTATCTATTGTTTCTACTTGCGAAGAGATATCGGTAACATTTATTTCAGCCGGTTTCTGATTCTCAATTCTCGGGAAAAACGGCCGAGAAGTGAATAGTGACCGATCAAATATAACGTCACTTGGTACCCGCAGGAGGAAGTCGTCTATCGCTTCATCCGATAGCATATAAATGGACGAAGCGAGACTAATTGGAACTGGTGCACTCACAACAACCAGCCCGTTACTCTCATATGAGGAAAAATTATCCGCGTACTTCTCTACATGGTCCTGAGAATACTCAATAACAACTAAACTTTTATTCTGAAATGTAAGCTCCCAAGCTTCACCCTTCGGCAATCCGCCTTTCCAGAACGGTATAGCTCCCGACGAAAAGTCCCGAGAGTCAGCGCGATAGCGAAACTGACTGCCAGAGGGCGTTATCATTCCTGATGAAAGAAAAGATAACAAATTTTTTTGATTTGTTATGAAGAGGTATGTTTTTGTTCCATCTTCATTCAGAAACGACAGCTGTGAATCCGTATTTATATTCATACCTGCCATATCAAAAGATCCTTTCCAGGAGGAGGCAGCATTTTCAAGACCATTGGAGTGGTTGCGCAGTCAGAAAAAGACATCTGGATAAATGACTTTGCTCTACTGATCATCACATACATCTTCATCCTGAAGAAGTCCTCATCTGCGCCATCGGTTTTATACGACTGTAGCTGGGGAAGAAATACAGCATCAAACTCCAGTCCCTTACAGCTTTTATCACAAATAACTGTGATACATCCGCTTTTGTAAAAATCAATCGAGGCCGCATCCTGACCAGAAGAGTATTTCTGAACCCGAAATCCTTTAGGCTCGACCAAGTCCTGAAGCAGATCAACAACTAATTTCTGGACTTTGCGGTTGGGTACAATTACTCCGCATGAGCAATCATCATTGTTGTGCAGCCATCTCACGATTGACTGCATCTCTTGCAAAACTGTTTCGAATCGACGTAGAACTGGTTGCGGCCCTTTCACATTATCAGGAATATCCGGAACACCTGTTCGTAATCCAACATAAAAATAAGCAGCTAGTTTTGCTATAGGAGCGGTGTTACGGAAATTCTTACGAACACTATGGATCTCACAACCACCAAGAAATCCGTTAATCTCGTCGATAGTAGAATTCCGACCCTCTTCCAACCGTTGATTCTCGTCAGCAAACACCGTAAGACCAGGCATTGGCCTGCCCGCCAACACCTTCTCATCCAAAGCTATAAGTGACAAAAACATATAAAATTCTTTGGGGAAATCTTGCCCCTCGTCAATGATTAGATGCTCCCAGTACATTTTGATAGGGCGCTTTATCTTGCCGGAAACGAGAATCTGGGAGGCTCTTTTAAAGTCGGGTAAGTATTGCTCCAACTGAGGTATTTTGAAGGGTGCATTCGCACTCCACCACAACCTGTTATAGACCCACTGATGCCAGGTGCTCGATTCAACCCCAAGACCTAGTTCCTGTATCGACCGAGACACATAGCTACTAAGTAGCTTGCTATGCATTACAAGCTCCACCTGCTTCTCTTTTTTCGCTAACGCTGCCGCACGGAAAAGTGCAAGTACAGTCTTTCCCGTCCCCGGGGGGCCAATACACATAACCGGTTTGTCCAAGGGTGCGTCCAACAGGAAATCCTCCTGCTCTTCACTTAATTCAGTGCGCTTTGGAAGCTTCATGCGAGAGATTCACCGATCTTTTCCGCGAACTTCCTGAAGTAACCGATCGACGGCTTGTCGAAAGTGCCGAGAACCACGCTTCTGTCGAGGAGGCTATTAGCATGATCACAGCTGGTTTCAGCAACAAGTGTGCAAGCATGACAGGCCGCCTTGTTTAGCCCCTGAACACCCTGCTGAGGCATTTCGGAACAAATCGGATCATTGGAACACCAGGTAGCTCGAAAAAGAGCCGATTTGAACGTTCCATACAACCGGTCAGGCAGTCCCTCTCTGACAAGCCCTCCCAAAGCTCCCTCACTATCCGCCGATGCCGTATAGATCAACAGCCCAGCCATATTCTCAGCCGGATCACAATAAAGTCGCTCAGTCAACGATGAAGAAGAGTATCCACACTCAAAACATAGCTGCCGCATCAGCAGATGAGATAGTGTATGAAGTAAAACAAACCTCGGGCTTATCTCTGGAAGAAATCCGAGGGAAGAGAGGTTTCTATTTTTTTTCATTACCTTCAAATGCTCTGGTGGCAATCGCGCTTCCCAAGCATTGAGCTCTTCCAGATCAAGAGCAATGAATATACCCTCCCCAAAGATTTCGGTCGCTGGCAACCAGCCGGGTCTCACTCCCAAGGTTGGAGGAGTCAGCCTTTCAAGTTCTGGCTCTAGCCGATTAAACCCCTTCAGAGCCCTGACAACACGTAACTTCCTAGCGAGTGTTACCTGAGCAATTAGTTTTCGGAACTCCTTCCAGGCAGCCATTTCATGAACGGCCAGATCACAACCAAAGGATTCCAGATCAACTATTTCTGCTATGAAATCAGCATTGCGCTCTGGAGCTGGCGGCTCAATGAAAGCTTTCCATTCATCCAGAAGTAAATCATCGCTATAAGCGTCGACACCAAATTCCTTTCCCTCTCCGGATTCCGAGCCTTGTAGTATTTTCCAAATTGTATCCGAGGTAACTCCAAGATTTATTAATGCCCCATCGCTGAGCATCTGATCTACGGACTTTTGGATCATAGTCTTGACGCTGCTGCTATCGTGCTCATCAAACATTGAATAAACCCCGGAGACAAGCGGCCATTTTGCGTGTGCCTTAATCGTCTCGATCAGATCGTTTCCAGAATTACTGCCTGCCCTGATATCTATCGCAGAAACTACCATCGGATAGTAGGCATTACTGGCCCCACGCTGAACAACCTGTGGAACCTGATCACAGGCTGGCGCTTGATCCGGAGATTGCCAGGGATGTGTTCCTGAACACTTGAATATCGGCTTCAGGGAATCTTTGTGCGGCAATCTCTCAAGGTCATTCCTTGCAGCGCACTTCCGACAACGCACCACGAGACTCTGGAGACCAGCTCCTCGGTTTGGATCAGAAATAAACTCGAGCACATGGTCACGGCAACGTCGTTGGGCTTCAGTTTTATCCGAACCGAAGTGCGCCCATCTCCCCCAAGGAACGTCCATGAGATGGCCTGCCTTACAAACAGCCATAAATCGCATAGGGACAAGATTTACTTTCTTAGCACAATTTGCACACCGGGGCGGCTTCCCTTTCTCTTCCATCCCCAATTTCCACTTGATCATGGAGCGACATCTGGGACAAAAAAGCCACGTCGGAAATCTGTAGTAAGGGATTGGCTGTCCTGCACGAATAGCACCAGGGAAAGACGCTTCGCCCGCAATGGGGGCGCTTCTGAAACCATCAACTCGCAGGAGCTTTTCAAGACGGGGAAGTCGAATATCAGGGTCCCCCCCCACTTTCCATTTGGTAGTGTCCATTGCTACAAATGACTCTGCCCCTATGTCATATACCCCACCCACTCCGAACGGTGAGACAGTCTGGGAACGACGTATGGATCGATCAATAGCCATTAATGCTCTCCCCAAATATAGATTTTACAGTCACCATCGACATTCCTCATCGAATTCAATGTCGCCCATGGCACTGATGGCTTTATTGGTGATCCGGGCTGGTAGTGTTTTATCAGTGGCTGAAAACCCTTATTCCCTTTTGAGTCGTAATACAACTGCTTGGAACCATGGCTGGATGCTTCTGCCTCTTGTTTCCAAGCAGTAACACAAGTATCCAGATACCCGCTTATTTCTTCCTGTGTGGACGCATCGTCAGATTCGGCACTCATCATTCGAGACCTGAGCGCTTCGATGCAATCTCGGATCTGCGGATCACTGGGATCGAAATTCCTCGCACCGTTGTTTCCTGACAGACCGGCAGAGTATCTACAGGCGATTACCAAAGCCGCATGCAGAGCGCGCTCCATGGAGGGCAGCGCGTATGGGGTCACACTCGTTGGCTCAACTGCTCTGTAAAGAGCCTGGTGGTAGGGAATAAAAGACTCATATTGCGAGCGGTCCCTCGCCTTGTTATTTGGGTAAAATGCAACGACCAGTCCGGGAATCCTGTCCCGCCCAACACGAGATGAAGCCTGAATGTATTCCGAGGTGGTTTTGGGCTGCCCGTTCATGAGGATCAATCCCAGTCTTTTCACATCTACTCCGACAGAGAACATATTGGTGCAAGGCAGACAATCAATAGCACCATCCTTGCCTCTCGACACTTTCAGGTTCTCCAGCACTTCCGGGATATCACTGGACGAGATATTTGCCGATAGTTCAACTGGACTGAGTCGTCGTGAGTTTCCTTTGTCGTTTGCAATAACAGCAGCACGCTCCGGAATATCATCCAGCGACATGGTCATAGTCTTACCAAGTTCGCGCAGGCTATTGTGGAAAATGACCTGTGTCCAATAACCATCTTTAGCCTCAGTGGACAAAGGAACGTCAATAGGAGCCTGTGCCAAGGCAGCGCTGGTATGAACCAACGAAGTGACGGGGGTGTGATACTGCCCCATAACTCCGATGTATAGTCGACCGGGTCTCTCCTTACTGGGGAGCTCTTCCCTTGAGAAAAACGAATCTTCAGCAGTCATCCCTGATGGAGGAAAGACTGCACATTTTCGTGCATATAGCTTTTTGACTTGATCACCTGCCCGGCGAATCGTGGCAGTAGCTGCGATGTATTTTGGTTTCCCCCCCAGCTGTTGGATAACAACGTCTATCGCCGATTCATATAGCCCCGATATCGTCCCTAAAGGGCCTGAAATGAGATGGAGCTCATCCTGTAAAATGAGCGAAGGTGGGCGTCTTTTCTCATTCCCACCAGTAAAGAATGACGCTGGCTGGTCAATCCAGGCAAGCCTTGCAAACTTGTCTATCGTACCGATCAGGAAAGACGGGGGGTTCTGATACAAAGCATCGTCTATGACCTGAACCGGAATATGGCCGTGGAATGTGCATGTGGCTGTCGGGCAAAAAAATCCGAACGAAGAATGCGATACTTTTATACCGTAGCTATCCGGATTCTCACTATACCTCTCGGGAACGATCCTGCTTCCACACCAGGGACATTGCGCCAACTGGAAAGGGTTTTCTGGCTTTGGTTGCTCTCTCAGGTACTGATATTTCTGCAGAGCCCCGGGCGAATCGTCTGAATCATTACTGATCTGGTTTGGCGTTGTGGCACCCCCGACCCACAATCCTAGAGTGAATGCCTCCGTTCCCCATTCGCCAGGATCAACGTCTCGGATAACTTCACAGGCACAAATGAGAGCCGCTGCTCTCTGAAATTGTTGTGCTGTAAGCAAGCGTAAAGTGTAGCGCAACATGATAGCGGTCCCGCCGCCGGCATCTCCATACATCTTTCTACGATAGAAGAGTTCAAATGCTGCTACAGAGAGGTAGGCCTCTGTTTTACCACCACCTGTAGGGAACCATATTAAGTCTGCAATCTCTCTTTCTTCGGAATTGCTGTTCGCTATTGATTCAATCGTCAAGAGCTGGAAAGCCAGCTGGAAAGGCCTCCACCGGTACTTCGAATGCCTTTCCTCAGAGTACTCAGGTGCTACGTATTGGAAACTATTTGCATCGCGTAGCTCACCGGAATATTCCTTACTGGAATGTACCATCTGCATGAGCATTGCCAGATTGGCTACCCTGAAACACTCTCGCGCATTAAAATTTTCCGAAAGATAAGCCAGACCTTTCAGCATTCTTCTTTTGACCTCATGAAGCCTTCCTGAAACCCGTACAGCCGCAGCCTCTAATCCAGCAGGAATCGGATAGCTGTCCTGTTCCTCGATCCACAGTTCATATTTGCTAATAAATGAGCGAAGTGCAGCAGCCTTCGTCGACCACTCAACCCTGCTGTCAGCGAGGTACTGAAGAGAAAGCACTCGCTCATCATCCAGTTCATACACTGTGGCTATTTCTGTCGTGACTGGGGCCACTTCATATGAAGGGATAAATGAAGTTTCTACATACGTTGCAATTTGCTGTTGCTCTCTGACTGGCCAGACAGCGGCACAGCCATGTCCAATGGCATAAGTTTTTTTATTCTGATAGATAAGCGCAAGGTCTTCTTCTTCTGCATCCCATGAATACCGGTTTGGAGAGGGATAGGCACCGATACTCCCGTTTTTCCCTTCGCACCGCATCCAGACCTGATGCAAAATCTTTTCAGGATCTGGCCTGCCGCCTGAAGCATGATGAGCATTTATCAATGAGACTGTTACAAGGTAACCATTGCCTAATTTTCGCCAATTGGAGACCAAGTCTACGTGACCTGATAATAAACCGGTCTTACTTCTGTTCCGGAAAGACAAGGTGAAGTCGTCACCCTCAGACTTCTGTGTCAGAAGCACTCGTTTCCAGCCTGATGGGTTGCCAGATTCCTCACTTTGATGAGAGTAAACGGCTGCGGAAACCCGGACCGTTATTTCCGGCTCTTCACTATCTGACATAAAAAAAAAGGAGAGGCCTAGCGATGCGGGTTTCATTTGATACGCAAGAGCAATAGGATCCTCGGCACTACTGTCGGTGTCTTCCGACTCTTCGATGTCCTTGATTCCCGTACCCTGAGGGAAAATGGCTCCCATCAGATAGTGATAGGAGTGCGGCTGATCCTTACCGGGCAGGAACTCATCCTGTCCATTAACAGGGCCTACAAGGCGAGAGCGGAGGTAGTGAACTATCCGGTCTCTATCTGAGGCAAGATCAATAGATATAGAATTCTTATTCATTATTTATAGCTCTCCAGAAACTTCATCGCGCGTAGCTGATTCTTCTCCATATTTGAATCAAACCAGGATCTTGCCTGATCAGAGATTGGCAACCAAAGAAGTACGTTCGCTCGCGTCATTGCAACGTACAATTGGTTAATGGAATTCGTCGATTCAACCAGTTTGTCCGTATCGACAAGCATGACATATTTATTTTCCAACCCTTTGAAATCTCTTATTGTGCTGTATGCCAACTGAGTATCCGGCCACCTTTCACCAAAACTTTCATTAATGACCGTGATTTTCCTGCGCCAACGCCTGTCAATCATTGTCACTACACTTTCTTCGAAAGGCAGAGGAGAGAGAATTGTGATATCTCCAGGCTTTACCGACTCGTCATCAATCCACTCTGACAGCTGATTTTCGATTAGCGATGCAAGTTCGCCAGTCGTACTGAACTTCAACCCTTTAGTTTTAACTGGCACTCCCTCAGAATCTATCGAGCCGCGGCCGATGTCGCCACCGGTATACAAAAGGGTTTGCAATGCAATTTGCCGTGTATTTCTGCAGTTTCGTGATAGGGGTACACTCGCAGAGCATTCACGAAGATAGTCGAGAGCTTCGGCCTCTATATCAGCATAGAGTGCGCCTTGGTTATTCGGATCAGTAAAAAAGTACCAGCGACCATCTACAAACCCACCGAGAATAGCCTCATCGAGAAGGCCAATGCTCGTCATATCCAGCATATCCTGCCCCTCATCGACAATGAGGGCATCAAAGCTCTGCAACGTTCCTGATTCAATTCGTTCACGAAAAGCGAGAAAATCCAGAACAAGGACCTCCGTTCGCCGAAGCCTCGCTTTCAGGAAGGATGCCAGTACCGGATTACGGCACAGGAAAAGCACTTTCACGCGTTGTTGATCCAGCTCCTCGGCTGCCCGAATAGCGACCAGCGTTTTTCCTGTGCCTGCGCCTCCCTTAACAACCACCTTTTTATTATCAAGGATTGTGTCTACTGCAGCGTACTGGTGCTCAGTAAGAGCAATCAAGCTTTGCCAGGCTGTATCAACTTCCGCAAGCAGAGATCGCCCTTTATCAAACTCTGGCCGCAATGCATTTTTCAGCTGGGCAACCTGCTCAGAGCTGAGCTTGCCACGAATTTTCTTTCTCTCCGCCCAATATTTGTATAACTTTTCAAGCCATCGCTTTAGGTGGTCTCGATCCATATCAATCGCATCAAAAACCATCTCTTTGGTTAGCTCTACGCCCAGGTCTCCCGCTTTCACATCTGGGAACATGACTCCAAATCCGAAATTTATTTTCGTAACGTCGAAGCCAAGATCCTTCTCCAACAACAGGTTAACCAACGCTTCCTTTGCTGATGTCACTTGGCTGACAGGGCTTTCCTTGAGTCTGCTAACATCCCCATTCCTGTTTTCTGTATACCAGTCCCCATCTCTTACCGATATCCTTCCGCCCTTGACCTCTAACACCAACACTCCATGGACAGAAAGCACTACGAAATCTGCTTCTGCGTACTGCTTCTTTTCATGCTTTGGGATATTCAGCGAATGAAAGGCTGTTCCTTCCTCAAGTTCAATATTATTGAACTTTAAAAACAGCCTCTCTTCTGCCTTGCTTTCAAAGTGATAAACAACAGAAGGGTTCACTCTCATTAAAAGCATCTCTCGATTAGTGTTTCCCAGATGTCGCTGTCGCAGCTGGAGAGGTTGCAGCACACGGAAGAATCGCTTGGTATTCCGCCATTCGGGATCTGCAGCAACGAAGAGTGTTTGAACTGCCAGTTCAAGGCATCCGCCAGCAAAATGAAACGATTGCAAACGACGCTCGGGTTTTGTCTTTTCTTCCCTTTGCGTTTGACGACAGGTTTGTAAGCCGCTTTCTCTAAGGCAGTAGTCGTCTGTTTATCAACGTCGCCATTGAAACGCCCGCGGATAACACTGGAGGCGTTGCCCCAAACAGGATCACCCGTAGATTCGACCGGGGATTTATGAGCCCTCGCTGTCTCAGGTAGCACATTCACTTCAAAATATCGCATTCCAGCAATCCCTGCTTGTTCTAGCCATTTTATGAGCCCGTTCATTCGAATAAGCAGCTCCGTAGGAGTGCGTATGTCATACAGGATGAGCGGCATCATCATCCTTATGGACTCGGATAAATCTCATTTTTACAAGACCTTGCAAACCATACTGCCATCATTTTCGGGATTGGACCATCAGGTTGCACGGTTTCCGACCGATTCACTGGGACACCGATCTGGACAAGCAGGTGGCATTCTGCCTACCCTTGTGATTTGATTGAAATGTGCATGTCTAGGAAGCAGTATGCCAACCTTGGGATGGATTCAGGAAACTGGCTCAGACCGGTTTTGGGAAAGAGGCAATGAGCCAGGCACTTCGGCTCTACCACTATCGTATACATGTCGACATTGCAGCGAGGTATTCGATTCGCTAGCAGCACGAGAGCAGCACGAGGTTGAGCACCCTTTGCTTAATCCTACGCTGTTCTTTCGTGATCAGGAGATTGGCTCCAGCAGCCTGCTAATCAATACCTCACTTGAGCCTGGCGCCATTGACGCCCGGAATGTCAGTCGCATAATCCTCAATGGCAAGACACTTGATTCAGTTACGGAGCTGGCGAATCACCTGCAATCTGTCACACAGGGTTTGTTCAGCCTCATTTATGCCAACGACGCATTGGAAAAAAATCTCAAAATCGAAGTTTGCGTTGCCGACGTGCAACAGCTCTCAGAAGTCGACCACGCCTTCAGGCTGAACTTTTCAACTGGCAGCATCGCCGACCCCCTATTGACCTCGTTCACCGACTCCATCAAGCACTGCGATACCGTCGGACGGTACATCGACGGTCTGGTGCGATACCTGCACGGCCTTAAAGCTAAAGACCACCAGTCTGCCATTACCTCCTTCGAGGATTTCGATAAACGCTTCAACCAGGCGATGGAGTCACTGAAAGATTACGATACCCCGCTTGCAGCCGCGGTGCGTGCGGTGATCCGTTTTAGTAGAAACGACTTTAGCTCTATGCCAGGCGTCACCGGGCTGCCGGATTTGGACAGGGCCGTTGCCTTTTTTCGGGGCGAGGATGCCCCGGTGAGCCCAGCGATCTCTCACGACGCTCAGTTACCGGTGGATCACAGCACTGAATTCATTCTGACAAGCCTGATCCCAGCCTTTTACACTTCGACCCTTGAGGGCATTGAGGAGCAACTGTCCTGGCTGCCAATCCAGTCTCGATCCCTGCAGGACACCAGCAAGCTCAATTATTTTTGCTTGCGCAAGGCCATAGCTGTCCAGGACGAGATCTCAATCAAGAAATACCGCAAAAAGCTCAGACACGACGACGTTTTTAACACCCTCATCGGAGATGCATGATCCATGACCGGGCAGGAACCAGAAACTACCCCGCTTCAGCAGTCGGAGGCAACCAAACCAGCCGTGAAAAAGAAACCGGTAGCCCAGGCAAGTACAGCTGCTGAGATCATTGAGCGAACTTTCGCAATCAGCACTGACAAGGAACAAAACGTCAAACCTGCGACCTGGAGCAAAACTGACTTTAAAGCCATTGTCAGCTCTCAAAAGAGTGGTGAACTGGACAGCAAACTTTTGGATTCAGTTACTGCAGCGGCGCTCAAAACGGACACGCACTTTGAAGCACTAGCACACCTGACGGTAGCTGCAACCAAATGCCGCGAAGACAAACCACGTCAGGAACTGCTGGCATTCGCTGTACGAATGGCAAGCGCACTCTGGATCAACCGCCATCGAGAGTCGCACAACCTTTTCCAGGATCTTTTAGATGCTGACAAGGGGCTGTATACCACGCCATTTCGGTTCATGCGCAATTCCATAACGGCGTTATACAGCAAGCGAATCGAGCATGTGAAGGCGATGACTGTTAACCCAGCGGCCGTGAAGGCCAATCCCGCTGACACTCCGCCCCAATTGTCAGTAAACGAACTCGAACAGCAGCAAAGCAATCTGCAGCTGATTGGCGGACTCTGGCTACTTGCTGTTGGGAAAAGCACCCCATCTGAAGCCATCACAATTTTTGCCGAGCTACTTGAGGCACGGCGATCTCGTAATCCAATCGACCGAGACATAGCGCTCTATCTAGCCGAGCAATATGTCCAGCGAGACTCTGCGCTCGCCGACACCCTCGACTACTTCAAGAAACTTAGCAGCGAACAGGCCAGCCATGGCAAGCGCCTGCAGCTTGCACTTGAGCACAGCGAGCAAGAGACGACCCGACTCAAGAAGCAACTCACTGAACACAAGCGCATAAGTGACGAGCAAGGCGGGCAGATCACAACGCTGGAGGCAGAGCTTACCCTATTGCGCCACAGGCTTGAGGAGCAGCAGCTGGACGAGCGAGCCAGACGTACTCATCTGCGCGACAGCACCGGACAGGTCAAAGCGAAGGCCTTCAACCTGCTGACCGAGGACGTATTAGAGCCACTCAAATTGTCACTCTCTGCCCTGCAACGTGAAAAACCCAAAACGGAGGTTGCTGCTCATCATATTGAGTTGGCAGTGGAAAGCATCGAAAGGGATATCAAATGGTTCAAAGAATAGGCATCGATTTCGGCACCACCAATAGCCTGATTTCCGTGGTTACCCGCGAAGGCAGAATCTCTTCGTTTGACGATACGGGGCGCCCTCATCCATCGGTAATCCGCTATGAAGGCGAAAACGTGATCTGTGGACGACGTGCTCGCGACAAGCTGGAACAGCTAGGCATAGGGGTAATGGGCAATACTGTGCGCGGCCCGAAGAAGCTTCTAGGCAAAGAGCATGTGAACATCGATGGAATGGTAATGACACCTGTCGACGTGATCGCCGACTACATCAAGCATCTGATTGAACATGCCAAGGCATCGGATGAAGAACAGGTTGCTGACCTCACCCGTGCGGTCGTCACCATTCCAGTTGCGCTGGATGGCCGTGGACGCCAGGATCTACGCCAAGCACTTCTGCAGGCGGGCGTCTACGTCGATACCTTTGTGCATGAGCCACTCGCTGCCCTGTACGGCTATTTCAAGGATCTAGACAATACCAATGATGCGCTCTCATTCTATGAGGGAAGGATGATCCTGGTATTTGACTGGGGTGGAGGTACGCTCGACCTCACACTATGCAAAGTAGTCGACGGCGCTCTGGTGCAGATTCTCAACCGAGGGAACAATATGGTGGGTGGCGACTATCTGGACGACGCCATTCTCACCTATGTTGCCGATCAGCACGCAGCCAAGTTTAATTGGACTGCAGAGACGAAGCCGCCCGCTAATCCCGGCATGCGGGCCAAACTGCTGACTCAGTGCGAACGAGCGAAGATCACGCTGTCCACACGCGATAAAACCCACATTTTTCTGCCTGATTTTTACCAGGGCGAAAACGAGGAAGAAACTGAAATCGATGTCTGGTTGACCCGCGCGGAACTGGAAAAAATCTGTGCTCGGCTCATCTATCAAGGCATCAACGAAATCGACGCTCTGCTCGCCTCGGACAAGGCTGACGTTGATCCCCAAAGCCTGGCCCTATGCTTGGCGACTGGAGGCATGGTTAACATGCCAATGATCAAAAGTAAGCTAACTGAATACTTTGGTGTGTCGGGCCTGCACATATCTGAAAAAGGCGACCGCATTATTTCTGAGGGCGCCGCCTGGATTGCAGATGACAACCTTGAATTGGCACTGGCTAAACCCTTCGAACTGGTAGAAGCAAGAAATTCACTGCTGACAATAATCCATGAGGGTACTCGCCTACCGCTGCGAGGTGAGTCGATTCAGAAGAAACAGTCGATGTATTGTTCAGACCCTCGCGACGGCAAGGCCATCTTCACTTTCAAACGCCCACAGATGGTGCAGAAGTCTGCTGCTGCAGATCCGAGAACGACCTACGGCAGCCTGGTGGTAGAAGTAAATCCGGCGTTCCCGCCATTGAGTGAACGCATCGAACTTACTGTTACCATTGACGACAACCTGATCCTGCACACTCGCGCGCTCGCCAACGACCGGAAAGAACCTATCGAGGCGCAGTTCTACGACCTGGAATTCTCGCTTGTCGTTAACGAGCAGGCTCCACTTGAGGAGCAAAAAAAAAAGCGCTTGAGGCTGCGTGTAGATCTTGATGGTCCTAAGCAACTCGTGGTTCTGGCCAACGTGACCAATGACAGCGGGGCTTGGCCTACTGTGCCCGGTGAGCTGTTGAAGTCTTATAACGACAAAAACATCTACGACCGCAAATCAATGACGCACAAACAGGAGGAGGAGTATGTCCGATATCAGCCATGCTCCAACTGCGGAGCACATTGGTCAGTAAAGTGCTGCGGGGCATGAGCATAGGAAGCCAGTGCAATGAATGAACTCCTACTCTGGCTCGCCTTGGCTTTAATGCTTGTACTGGCGTTGTCTGCGGGCATTTCTATCCGACAGTCCCAAGGCCGTCGCGCGACAGACCTCAGACCAAAATGCGGTACATCATATGCCTATTCCGCCGAACTGAAGATACGGCCCGAAATCTTGGCCGCTGAACCTGAGCTTTTCGGAAAAGGTTTCGTGGCCGCTCCGCACTATTGCCTACCAGGCTTTTGGGAGGTAAGCGTGCACCATGAACAGCTCGCGAACCACCCATGTCAGCTTGATAGACGAAAGGGCAACAAATGACCGTGACTGCACCCGTACCATGCTGGCGGCGAGATCAGCTTGTATCAAATTCACATAATGTGAAAAAGGGGGCAACGCTCACTCTGAATGCGCTTACAAATATCAGTATCGATACTACTTGATGTACCACTTAGCATGGGAGCAGTCCAATAATAGGCTAGAAGAGTCCAAAAAACCCGGGGCGATTCA
>TARA_R110000765_G_scaffold10984_5_pt1 | contig 22211 bp, 17 predicted proteins | sample TARA_R110000765 | Tara Oceans TARA_R110000765 (sample SAMEA4398168) | marine metagenome | biome: Polar Biome; feature: [MES] marine water layer (ENVO:01000295) within the mesopelagic zone...; material: water (ENVO:00002006), including particulate matter (ENVO:01000060) such as...... | reverse complement strand
CCCCTAAAACTCCTGCTCGCCCGCGTTCTGCTGCCACGGCTGCACAAGGTTGCCAAAGCGGGTGAACCGCCCCTCAAAGCTCAGCTCGACCGTGCCAATCGGCCCGTGACGCTGCTTGCCGATCACCACCTCGGCGCGGCCGTGCAGGCGTTCCATTTCTTCCTGCCACTTGGCCATCGCTTCCAAATCGTGATCGCCGGGCTTTTCGCGTTCCTTGTAGTATTCCTCGCGGAACACGAACATCACCACGTCGGCGTCCTGTTCGATCGAGCCGGATTCCCGCAGGTCCGACAGCTGGGGCCGTTTGTCTTCGCGGCTTTCCACCTGACGCGACAACTGCGACAGGGCGATCACCGGAATGTCCAACTCCTTGGCGATGGCTTTCAGGCCCATGGTGATCTCGGAAATCTCGTTCACCCGGTTTTCCGATTTGCCGGTGCCGCGCACCAGCTGCAGATAGTCGACCATCAGCACGTCCAGCCCATGCGTCCGTTTCAGCCGCCGCGCGCGGGCGGCCAGCTGGCTGATCGGCAGGGCAGGCGTGTCGTCGATATAAAGCGGGCAGGCCTCCAGCGACTTGGCCGCTTCGACGAAACGGCGGAATTCGGCTTCGGTCATGTCGCCGCGCCGGATCTGTTCGGATGGCACTTCGGAGGCTTCCGACAGGATACGTGCGGCCAGCTGTTCGGCGCTCATCTCCAGCGAGTAGAACCCCACGACGCCGCCATCAATCGCCCCTTCGGAGCCATCGGGCAGGATGCCGCGTTTGTACGCCTTGGCCACGTTGAACGCGATGTTGGTCGCCAGCGAGGTTTTCCCCATCGACGGACGTCCCGCAAGGATCAGAAGGTCAGAGCGGTGCAAGCCGCCCAGCTTCTTGTCCATGTCGATCAGCCCGGTCGACACACCCGACAAGCCGCCCTCGCGCTGATAGGCGGCGTTGGCCACGTTGACGGCATCGGTGACCGCTTTCAGGAACGACTGGAACCCGCTTTCGGTCTGGCCCTGTTCGGCCAGCTTGTACAGCTGCTGTTCCGCCTCGACGATCTGTTCGCGCGGCTCATTCGACACGTCGACCTTGGCCGCCTTGGCGCTGATGTCACGGCCCAGCCGGATCAGGTCGCGGCGCACCGCCAGATCATAGATCATCTGCGCATAGTCACGCACTGCAAAGGCGCTGATCGCGGCACCGGCCAGACGGGCCAGGTAGGCGGGACCGCCCAGCTCTTTCAGGCCCTCGTCCTCCTCCATGAACGCCTTGAGCGTCACCGGCGAGGCCAGGTTGTTCTTGGCAATGCGGGCCGAAGCGATGTCATAGATGCGCGCGTGCACGGGATCATAGAAATGATGCGGCCCGATGATCGACGCCACGCGGTCGTAGATGTCGTTGTTGGTCAGGATCGCACCCAGAAGCTGTTGCTCGGCCTCGATGGAATGCGGCATGGTTTCGGCGGCCTGAACCTCAGGCGTGCCGTTTTGAAAACTGCTGATCTCGTTCATTGCTCACCCTGTTATTGACCCGGCTCGCGCGGGTGTCCTGTCTTAGACGGCACCGTGCAGCGCAGGCAATCTGGAAATCCTGTGGATAACCTTGGTCTAAGGGGGAGCCTACATCATCTGGTGGAAACTTGCAGCTTCCAAACCAGATGATGCGGCGGATTTATGCCTTTTTATGTGCTTCCTGCCAACCGCGCGGGTCGTTCAAAAAGGCCTCGACGCCTTCCAGCGTGGCCGCGTCAAAGGTGCCTTGCGCCTTGGCTTCGGCCAGCACGTCCCACCATGTGCACAGGTGGTGCAGCGCAACCCCATGATCGCCCAATGTCTTTTCGGTTTCGGGGAAGATGCCATAGTAGAAGATCACCGCCGTATGCCCGCAGGTGGCGCCGGTTTCGCGAATCGCATCGACAAACGACAGCTTCGAGCCGCCGTCTGTGGTCAGATCCTCGACCAGCAGAACGCGTTGGCCTTCTGTCATCACGCCCTCGATCCGGGCGTTGCGCCCGTAGCCTTTGGGCTTCTTGCGCACATAGGTCATCGGCAGGCCCATCCGTTCGGCCACAAGCGCGCCAAAGGGAATGCCGGCAGTCTCACCACCCGCGACGTTGTCGAAGGCCTCGAAGCCTGCGTTGCGCATGACGGTGACGGTCAGGAAATCCATCAGCGTCGACCGGATGCGCGGATAGGAGATCAGCTTGCGGCAGTCGATATAGGTCGGGCTGGGCAGCCCCGATGCCAGCGTGAAGGGATCCTTGGCGTTCAGGTGCACGGCTTCGATCTCAAGCAACATGCGGGCGGTCAGGCGGGCCATTTCGGCGGCGTCGGGAAAGCTGGTGGGGATCATGGCGTGCATCCTTGGGCGGTTGAGCGTGCCGAAGCTGTGGGAGCCTCCGGCGGGAGTTTATCGGGCAAGATGAAGGTCAGGTCACGGACCAGTCCAGCGGCATCGCGGGGTCGAACACGGTCACGGGGCCGTCGTCGGTGTCGATATGTGTGGGGTAGGTCGGGGCGGTTTTGGTCAGGGTCATCGTCGCCGCGTTCACCGGCAGGCCGTAGAAGGCGGGGCCGTTGAGCGAGGTGAACGCCTCGAGCTGGTCCAGCGCGCCGTCCTGTTCAAAGACCTGTGCGAGGATCGACATGGTGTTGGGCGCGGTAAAGCAGCCCGCACAGCCGCAGGGCAACAGCTTGTTGGCATCCGTGTGCGGTGCGCTGTCGGTGCCAAGGAAAAAGCGCGCGTTGCCCGAAGTGGCCGCACGGCGCAGGGCCAGACGGTGCGTTTCGCGTTTGGCGACGGGCAGACAGTAATAATGCGGTTTGATGCCACCGGCCAGGATGTGGTTGCGGTTGATCACCAGATGGTGCGTGGTGATCGTAGCGCCCAAGGTGTCGTCCTGTGCGCTGGCATAGTCCACCGCGTCGGACGTGGTGATATGTTCCATCACCACCCGCAGGCCGGGCGTCGCGCGCCGGATCGGGTCGAGGACGCGGTCGATGAAAACCGCCTCGCGGTCGAAAATGTCGATGTCGGGGTCGGTGACCTCGCCGTGGACGCACAGCGGCAGGCCGATCTCGGCCATTTTCTCCAGCACCGGGCGCACATTGTCGAAATTGGCCACACCCGAGGCGGAATTGGTGGTGGCGCCTGCGGGGTACAGCTTGACCGCCTTGACCAGACCCGAGGCATGTGCGGCAGCCACATCGGCGGCATCCGTGTCCTCGGTCAGGTACAGTGTCATCAGCGGGGTGAAATCCATACCATCGGGCAGGGCGGCCATGATCCGGTCGCGATAGGCCGCGGCCTGTGCGCCGGTGACCACGGGCGGCACCAGATTGGGCATGATGATCGCACGGGCGAAATGGGCGGCGGTTTGCGGCAAAACGGCCCGCATCATTGCGCCATCGCGCAGGTGCAGGTGCCAGTCATCGGGGCGGCGGATCGCAAGGGTCTTTGTCATGCCCTGCCGTTAGCACGCGGCGCGGCAGCGCACCAGCGTCAGTTGGTCAGTTCTTTCAGCTTGCGGGCAAATCGCGGCGCGTTCATCCGGCGTGTGACGTTGGTACACAGCGCCTGTATCAACGGGGCGCGGTTGTCGATCTCAAGGGCGGACATCAGGCTGCGCAGATAGGGCGGATAGGCACGGCGCGCGCGCCACAGGGTGGCAAAGCTGGCATCGTCCAGCGTGTCGTTTGCGGCCTGTTCCAGCAGCGGCTTCAGCGCGTCCATCTCGATCATATGGGTCTGGATGGCATCGCCCAGATGGCGGGTGCGCAGCTTGTGTACATTGGCGCGGGTGAACAGGGCCGCGTGCATGGCGTCCAGCGTCTCCCGCGGGTCATAGATCACAAAGGCGCGCGCGGCGGCGTCCAGCATGTCGGGCGCATAGCCATAACGCGAGGCAAAATCGGCGCGGCGCATGTCGACAAAGCGGTCGTCCCATTCGGTGACCCGCGCGTCCAGCGTCGCCTGCGGCTGGATCGCCAGCACACGCGCGCCGGGCGAGGCGACCGAATAGGCCGCCGCCGCATAGCCGCAGGGGCCTGCACCGTAAAACAGCACTGTTTCGAATTCGTCAAAAAAGCCGTCATCGACCAGCCGGTCGAAATAGGCATAAAGCACCTCGTCCCGGAACCATGTGTCACCGTCCGAGGCCACGCACAGATGCGACCAGCCATGATCGCGCACCATGTTCCAGCCCAGCGGCACCGCGGATTCGGACAGCGCACGCATCCCCTGAATGGTCTCGAATGTGACCAGCAGCGTCGTGCCTTTTTCAACAAAAGCCGCGAAATGACGCTTGCCCAGCGGCTCGAAATAGCCCTGTTCTTCAGCGATGCCCGCCAGTTTTGTCAGCCATTCGCCCTTGGCAAGGCCGGATAGCTCGGCGTTGAATGTCTCGGCTGCGTCCTGCATCGGGGGTCCTCGGTACCTGTCTCGCGCGGATGTCCCACGCGTGCTTGGGCGCAGAGCTATCGGGCCAATAAGGCAAAATTGCGGAAATTTGATGCAGCTATGGTGCCTTTGTTGCGGCTTTGGCATCGGTGCGGCGGGACCGGTTGGCGTATTGCACCATGAAACGGGCCGCGCGCGGCGACACGGGGCGGGTGTGGCCCGCCATCAGCAGACGGCCAAACAGGGCGCGAAACGGCTCTTGTTGCATCAGCGCGTCGAAACGGGCGTGCCGCCATGCGACGGCGCGTTGATGTAACTCTCCCAGAACCGGATCGGCCTTGAGCCTGTCGAGCATTGGGGTGCTGGTGTCGCTCATGCGGGCGATGCTGGTGTCGGTGTCGGAGCAAAAGTTCCGCTCGACCCAATAGTCCAGCCCCAGCACATGATCGGAATGCACCGCACGGCCCCGGTCGGCCTTCATCACATAGCTTTCCATTGCGCCCAGCGGATAGTGGTTCAACTGCACCAGCGCATAGTTGGGCTGTCCGAAATTGCTGAACAACCGCTTGGTCTTGAACTGTGCGTCCAGTTCGCGGCCCTCTCCGTCGAACCAGCGCGCCTGATCCAGCCGCGCGGTATCGGGGTTGCGCGGGCGGTGGACGCCCAGTTTGCGGTAGGTGCCGTCGTTTTTGTACAGCGTCTTGAACATCGACGCGCGCCACGGCCAGTGCAGCACCGCAGGCGCGCATTTGGTGAACAACCGCGTGACCGGCGCATCCTTGTAGCGGATGTGATCGCCATTGCCGAACAGCCGCCACGTCAGCGTGATCGCGGTCGCGTCGGGCAGGGCGTCCAGCAGGGCAGGCACGGTGCCGTCGCCCACGTGAATGTTGACGAATTCGTCCACATCCAGCGGCAAGATCCAGTCGGCCTGTTGCACCACATCCAGCTTTTGCGCATGTTTCAGGGCGGTGAACTGGATGCCGCCTTTGTCATAGGGGCCGTCGTTGCGGATGTGGGTCAGCCAGCCCTCAGCGGCCAGCGCGTCCAGCATGACATCGGTGCCGTCGTCGCAATCGTTCGAGAACACCAGAAAATGCGTAAACCCGCAGGCGCGGTGGTGCGCCAGCCACTCCAGCAGGAAGGCCGCCTCGTTGCGGACGCATAAGACGGCAAGAATGTTCACGCGGTGGGCCATGTCCTGCGGAACGACACGACCTTGCCGTTCGAGCCGCGCGCGTTGTAGTTCAGGCCCGCTTCCATCATCGCGGCAAAGACCGCGTTCACACCTTCGGGGCCGATCCATTTGGGGTGCAGCTTGACCACCGCAGCACGCAGGCCGCTGAGATCCAGATCGGGGATCAGTTCGGCCTCGGACCCCTGGATGTCGATGACGATGACCGTGGGCGACAGCTCTTTCATCAGGGTCTTGGCGTTTTGCACCTCGATCTTTTCGACCGTCCCAGCCGGGCTGTCCTCGCGCACGGTCAGCGATGACAATGCGGGGTTCTTGCGCAGGTGGAAATCGGCGGTGGTCTTGCGTTTGCCCAAAGTACCCGAAATCACGCTGGCGTTTTCAATCCCGTTCAGCGCGAACATCTGCGTCAGATAGGTGGCCAGTTCAGGGTTCGCCTCGACCGCATGAACCATTTTGACGTTCTGCTGCTTGGCCAGCGTGGCGGACACCGCGCCGATACCGGCCCCGATGTCCAGAACCGTGTCCTCGGGCAGGGCGGTGCGGTTGCAGGCCGTGACCAGCGTGTTTTCGTAAGTGTCCTTGCGCAGGGCGGTGCGCATGGCCGGCGTCATGAACGCCGCCTTGGGAAAGCGCAGCCCGCGCGATTTGATGCTGGGCTGGGCAGTGTTTGCAACGTCTGTGGTCCCGTCCATCGTCAGCTCTCCATATCCAGAGCAAGGGCATAGGCCACCCGCTCGACCTCTGTCAGCTTCACTTCAAGCGCCTGTTGATACAGGTCCTCGAATTCGGGCATGGCGTGCAGCTCTTCGGCTTTGGCTTTGTGCCAGTCCAGACCCTTCTGGTGCCAGCCGCGCAGGATGTCGTCCTGCATCAACCGGTCGTATTCCGCGCGCAGGCGCGGCAGGTTGCGTTTGATGGTGATGTCGCGGAAATCGGACCAGTCCATGCGAATCCAGTAGTTGATCCCGATGGACCGATCCACGTGCAGCGCGCGCCCGCGCTGGCGTTTGATCAGGAAACTCTCGGCCGACCGCAGCGCATAGTGATTAAGCTGCAACAGATCGTAGCCAATGGATTTTTTCGACGACCGCCAGCCGTTTTCGGCGGCTTCCTTGGTCATGTCCTTGCCCGAGCCGTTGACCCATTTCACCGTCTTCTTGAACGCCGCGTCCAGCTTGTTGGGGCGGTGGCAGCTGATTTTCTCGTAGGCGCCGATGTTCTTGAACATGGTCTTGAAGCCCCAGACCGTGTGCGGCTTGGGGCAGTATTTCGGCGCGCAATGGTCGAACTGGTCGATCACGAATTCATCCGCCAGATCGGTCACCCCGTTGTGCCCGAACAGCCGCCATGTCATCGCCACGTTGGTCGCATCGGGCACCGCGTCAAAGAAATCCTGAAGCGTCCCGTTGCCGGTGCGCACGTTCATGAATTCGTCCACATCGATGTGAATGATCCAGTCGGCGTTCTTGATCACCGGTTCCTTCAGCGACTGGTTCAGCGCGTATTGCTGGGGCGAATTGCCCTTCCATCCGTCGTTGTTGCGGTGTTGCAGCACGCCCATCTCTTGCAGACGGTCCAGGATTTCGCTGGTGCCGTCCTCGCAACCGTTGGTGTAGATCAGGAAATTGTCCACGCCCATGGCGCGGTGATAGGCGACCCATTCCACGATATAGGGCGCTTCGTTCTTCATGCAGCCGACGATCACGTTGCCGCTGCTGCCCGGCGGCAGTTGGCGTTGCGGGACTTCGGTAAAGGCTGCGGCAAGCTGCTCCTCGTCCACCGACCCCAGCTTGTTGTGCGGGGCAAAGGACGAGTTTTTCAGCTTGTCAAAGTTCTGGATCGCCAGGGGCGGCATCAGCTTGCGCGCCGTTTCGGTCAGGCTGTCGGATGCCGGCTTGGGGGCTTTGGCCTGCGCCACACCCTTGGGCGATTTGGTGGCCTTGGCGGCATCCAGATCGGCCCCCTTGGTCTTGCGTTCCTCACGCGTGGCCTTGTCGATGCGCCACATGAACCCCAGCAGGTACTGCGTGGCCCGAAAGCCGAACCTGGGGTCGGCCTCTTCCCATGTGCCCTTGGCGCGGGGCTTCTTGAACGTGTCCTTGCTCAGCGCCGGTTGCGTTTTCAGCAAGGCGGTGTTGCCTGTGGTGAAGGTTTTCGAGATGGCCGACAGCGACGCCACATCCACCGGATCGCCGTCCACGTTGATTTCATTGATAAACGACCGCCACAACTGGCGCGGCAAAATGCGTTTGCGGTCGGCCAGAACCTGCAACAACAGCGCATTCATTTGCCGCCCGCGCGTCAGCGCCGCGGCGGAGGTGGGCACAGGCACCGTGTCAGGCGTGGCCTTGCCCAGCACCGCGTCAATCCCGAACATGGCGCGAATTTCATCCGTGACCGTATCGGCGGCAAACGCTTCGGCATCAAATGGGCGCAAGGTCACGCTGCCCGCGCCAAAGCTTTCCTCCCAATGCGACACAAGCCGCTGGTAATCCAGCCAGAAGGGGGCGGCCTGATTTTCCATGAACACCCCCGCCTGCGGGTCGATCACGGGGGCTGCGGCCAGACAATCGTCCCACCACGTCTTTGACCCGGCCAGCGCCATTTCCTGTGCCAGCGACGTGCCGCGCCCTTCCAGGATCTGCTCGGCGTACCAGCGCACCAGCAGGCTGGCCTGTTCGTCCACATGGGCGATGATGCGAATGTCGTCCGACAGCGGCGACAGCAGCGCGTGCAGGCGCGCCACCTCGGACGGATGCGCCAGACTGGTCCCCAGTTGCGAGGCCGACAGGATCAGATCGCTGGGATTGTGCTGCGCCACATCCCGCGCCAGATCGCTGGCCACGGCATCATAAAGAACCTGTTGTTTGTCCTGCGGAATATAGCCACGGTTGTACCGCAGCGGGTCCACATGCGCAGGGTCGGTGACCGCCATATACAGCCGCGTGTGGTTCTTCGGCCCCAGACTGCGCGGAAACAAAAAGCCCTTGGCCAGCATCTGTTCGCGTTTGTCGGCCATGACCGATTGCAGACGGTCCGCGCCGACCTGTTCCAGACCAATATGCAGATGAATGCGCATCATGACGCCTTTTTGTTCGAATTGCTGTTCACGCGGCCCCACCACGGCAGCGGCACGCCTAGAAATGTTGAAATGCGGTCGCGGGCATCCGCGTCGGCCACGTCATACTCCAGAAAATCGTCACGGCCTGCGAAGATCGCACGCAAATGCGCGTAATGGGCGCTGATCCATTGTTCACGCTGCTTGGTCGTCTCGCCATAGCCTTCGGGCAGGCCGGGGATCGCCGCCTGCGGCAGCCGCGCGACACCCAGATCGGACCAGGCCAGCATCGACTGGCTCAGCTGGAACGGATCGCGGTTCGACGCCAGAAACTTCACCCCCGGATGATGGGAGCGGATCGCCTCGATCAGGCCGAAATCCATCTGCGGCCACAGTGACTTGCCCTCGCGCAGCAGGCTGATTTCCGACACGCATTCAAACGGATCCAGATGCGCACCGGGATCGCCGGTTTCGAAATACCCGCGATACAGCAGCTCGGCCACGTACTGATTGTGCAATGACTTGACGGTGGTCTGCTTGGGCCGCACACGATGGTCGGCCACCTTGAACCCCGCCATCTTCAGCGCGCGGGCCAGTGTCGTCGTTCCGGTCTTGGGCAAGCCCAGATTGACGACCCGCAAGCTCATGTCACAGGCTCCAGCCCCAGCGCCTCGATCAGCGCCTGTTCCTGCGGCGGCAGCTTTGACGCGGCACGCAGTTGCGCCTGCATCTGTTGATATTCGGGCTGTGCCAGCAATGCGTCGCGCTTGGCGATGTGGGCGGCAACCGCTTCGGCGTGCAGGGCGGCGATCTCCGCGTCCGCCATCAGCTCGGCCATTTCGCGGCGCAGGGGGGCCAGGTACTTCTGGATCGACGTGTCTTCCCATGCGGCATCGTTGCGCTCGCGCCAATAGGTATCGTCAAACGCGCGATTCTCGCGGTTCACGTCGCCCCGGTCGTTCTTGACCAGATAGCTGTCCAGCGACCGCAGAGCATAATGGTTCAGCGTCGCAAACTGCCGCGATCCATGCGCCGGAAACCGGCGGATACGCCGCGGGTTGGCCGCCACCAGAAACCGGTGCTGCACAGGTCGGCCCGACGCATCGGTCCACGCGGGCCGCTTGCCCTTGGGCAGCTTCTCGCGGAAAAACGGACGGTGCGCGCCGTAGTATTTCAGCGGGAAATCCGCCCGCACCAGCGTTTTCACCTCGATCGCCGTCTCGCCACACCACAGGTCGGGATTGTGACTGCGGGTGAACTGTTCGATCACCGGGCGGTCCTCGTAGGCGTCGATATCGTCATTGGCAAAGAACTGGAAATTCACGCTGATCGCCTGCGGATTGCCGCAGGCGTCAATCAGGGCAGGGATGGTGCCATCGCCCACATGGATGTTCAGGAACTCGTCCACATCCGCAACCCAGACCCAGTCGGCGCCCGCAATGATGTCCTGCGCCTTGGCGTCCTTCAACGCCTCCATCTGGTAATTGCGCCCCTCGGCCGGGTTGGGCAGGTGCCGCACGATGCCGCGCGTCTGCAGCGCATCCAGCAGCCGGTCAGTGCCGTCGGTGCAGTCGTTGGAATAGAAAAGAAAATCCGTCACGCCCAGCAGACGGTGAAAGGCGATCCACTCCAGCAGGAAAGGACCCTCGTTCTTGACACAGGTTACGGCTGTTATGCGCATCCGGGCGCCCCTGCTGTGGACCAGCTCTGGTCACGCTTCATCTGCCTTATCCGCCTCTGAACGGGTTGTTGTCGGGGCGATAGGCCCGCAAAACCTCTGTTTTCCCTACACCTTATAATGCCATCCGGCGCAACATGCGTCAACGCCGGGCGCGCGGGGGACCTTGACCTGACAGGCCAGCGGTGCACGTTTGTCGCAACAAGGGAGAGAGCGATGACCAAACCCACCTCGATCGACGCCGTGCAACAGATGCTGGGCGCGCAGGGCTATGTCTGTGACCGCGCGCTGGGCACCGTGGTGTTCCTCGCACTGTCGCTGGGCCGCCCGCTGTTTCTGGAAGGCGAGGCCGGCGTAGGCAAGACCGAGATCGCCAAGGCGCTGGCCTCAGCCTTGGGCCGCCGCCTGATCCGCCTGCAATGCTACGAAGGGCTGGACGCCTCGAGCGCGGTCTATGAATGGAACTTCCCCGCCCAGATGATCGCCATCCGCACCGCCGAGGCCGCAGGCACCGCCGACCGCGCCGCCCTGCAAGCCGAGCTGTTCAGCGAGGAATTCCTGATCGAACGCCCGCTGCTGGACGCCATGCGCCCCGACGAAAACGGCGCGCCAGTGCTGCTGATCGACGAGCTGGACCGCACCGACGAGCCGTTCGAGGCCTACCTGCTCGAGGCACTCAGCGACTTTCAGGTCACGATCCCCGAGCTGGGCACCATCAAGGCCCCCGAGCCGCCCATCGTCATCCTGACCTCGAACCGCACCCGCGAGGTGCACGACGCACTCAAACGCCGCTGTCTCTACCACTGGGTCGACTACCCCGATTTCGACCGCGAAATGGACATCCTGACCGCCCGCGCACCCGAAGCCGCCGAAAACCTCAGCCGCGAGGTCGTGGCCTTTGTCCAGCAATTGCGCACCGAGGATCTGTTCAAGAAACCGGGCGTGGCCGAAACCATCGACTGGGCGAAATGCCTGCTGGCGCTGGACGTGCTGACCCTGTCGCCCGAGGTCATCGCCGACACGCTGGGGGCGGTGCTGAAATACCAGGACGACATCGCCAAACTGCAAGGCTCCGAAGCCAAACGCCTGCTGGATCAGGCCCGCGCCAGCCTGGAGCCCACCTGATGCTTCTTTTGGCCCCAAATATCCCGGGGGTCCGGGGGCTGGCCCCCGGGGTCTGACGCATGGTCGAACACCTCCCCCTGGAACTTCCCGAAAACCCGCGCCTTGCGGGCAACATCACCCATTTCGCCCGCGCCCTGCGTCGCGCGGGCCTGCCCATCGGCCCGGGCCGCGTCATCGACGCCATCCGCGCGGTCGAGGTGGCAGGCTTTACCGAGCGGCGCGATTTCTACTGGACCCTGCACGCCTGTTTCGTGAACCGCCCCGAACACCGCGTGATCTTTCGCCAGATCTTCCGGCTGTACTGGCGCGATCCGCGCTATCTGGAACATATGATGGCCGCGATGCTGCCCGCCATTCGCGGGGTGCAGGAAGAACGCGCAGGGCAGGCCGGCGAAAAACGCGCCGCCGAGGCGCTGCTGGACGGGGCCGAAGCACCCGACTTTGACCCCGAACAGGACGAGGACGACGGCGAAACCCAGATCGAGGTCGATGCCAGTTTCACCACCTCGGCGCAGGAAAAGCTGAAAACGTTGGACTTTGAGCAGATGAGCACCGCCGAGATGGCCGCCGCCAAGCGGATGCTGGCACGGATGCGTCTGCCGGTCGAACCGATGCCCACCCGCCGGATGCAGGCGGCGCTGCGGGGCCGCGTCGACCCCGCGAAAACCCTGCGCGCCGCCATGCGCACGGGCGGCGAGGTCCGCGACATCGCCCGCCGCGCGCCGCGCAAACGCTGGCCGAACCTGGTGGTGCTGTGCGACATATCCGGCTCGATGAGCCAGTATTCGCGGGTGGTTCTGCATTTCCTGCACGCGGTCAGCAACGCCAAGGGGGCAGGCTGGGCAAAGGTCCACGCCTTTACCTTTGGCACGCGGCTGACCAACATCACCCGCCATCTGGACCACCGCGACGTCGATGCAGCCCTGGCCGCCGCCGGCGCCGAGGCGCAGGACTGGGAAGGCGGCACGCGCATCGGCGAATGTATCGAAGCGTTCAACCGCGACTGGTCACGGCGCGTGCTGGGGCAGGGCGCCGTGGTGCTGCTGATCACCGACGGCCTGGACCGCGGCGCGCCCGAGGTGCTGGCCAAACAGATGCAACGGCTGCATTTGTCGGCCAAGCGGCTGATCTGGCTGAACCCCTTGCTGCGCTGGGACGAATTCGCCCCCAAGGCCCGCGGCATCGCCGCCATGCTGCCCCACGTGGACAGCTTTCGCGCGGGCCATTCGATCGCCTCGCTTGAAGAACTGGCCGAAGTGATCTCGCGCAAGGACGACGTAGGCGAAAAGGCGCGGCTTATGGGGCTGATCGGGAAGTGAGCGCCATTGCCACACAGGGCAGCGCCCGACCGCGGGTGGACGCCGATACCCCTGTTCATACCACTTAATTTCAATGCTTTGGCGTGGGGTTGCTGAATCGCAAGACGGTGAAGAAGCGCCCGCCCATGGGGCGGTCGGGCGCTGCCCGGCGGCACTGCGTGCCTTGATTCCGGGCTTGGTGGTTGGGGTTGGCGTCTGATGTTGTCGCGGCGAATGTCTGGTTTGAGCCCAACTTCCCTAAGTTCTGCAACGCGGCTAATGTCAGCTCTACACAGGCAAAGAACAGGAATGGGCGGTGCAGGAGCAATCACTTCACAATGAATTTGAAAAATGCGGTCGCATCTGGTTCAGAAACGCCATCTCGGAAGAGGACCTGGCGTGTTTCGACCGCGCTGCTGCTGTCTCCTCGAAAGCTGGACAAAGACTCGATGCGACGGTTTCATTGAATGCGGCCTTGTCTGAGGAAAGCTCGCTAATTCGTGTTATCCGGCGTCTTGCGCCCGAGGCTATGCCCGTCCGTATCGTCGCGTTCAACAAATCGGAAAACGCAAACTGGGGTGTTCCTTGGCATCAAGACCGGGTCATCGCCGTTGCGGAAAAGGTGGATGTCGCCGGATACGTGAATTGGACCAATAAATCCGGTACTTGGCATTGCGAACCGCCACAAGCCGTCTTGGAAGACATGCTTTTTGTTCGTGTTCACTTGGATGATACTGATCGGTCCAACGGTGCGATGGAAATCGCTGTAGGTAGCCATGCGGATGGGGTTGTCCACTCTACAAATGCCGAGAAAATGGCAAACACCTATCCGATTGAGACTTGCGCGGCCAAGCGCGGAGACGTGTTGATACTAAAAATGCTGACTTTGCATTCCTCGAAGCCAGCAAAGGTTCAATCTGAACGCAGGGTTTTGCGCTTAGATTTCGCGTCATCTCAACTGTCACCGCCTTTATCGTGGAGTACGCATCCTTCCGAAGCTTGACCTTCGTTGCCTCAAGACGAACGGCAACAATGTCCCGCTCACCCCCCCCACACACAATCCAAGTAGACCTGCGCACCGCTCCGCCTAAGCTTCCCTCACACCGTGGGAGACCATCATGCATCTTCACGAATTCGCCGTGGGCCTCGGGATCGCCCTGATCAACATCATCGCGGTCTACGTTATCTACGGCACCACCCGCGCCTTCTGGGGCGGGCGACAGACGACCGAGACAAAGGAGATGGCGGGGTCAATCATCTTCCGCATGGCCTCGCTTCAGGGGCTGCATCTGGCGCTATTGTCGCTGTATGGCGGCTATACCGGCGTGATCATGTACGTGATTTACGCCTTTTCCGACCCGTTTTCCCAGCCGGGGGCCTTGCCGCCCACGGCCTTTACCCAATTGTTATTGGGGGAAATAGGACAGTATTAGCAGACGGGGCCGCAGCCCCGTCCGACATCATGCAACCGCTGCGGCAAAGCTGGTGCGGAACACCTCTGCCAGATCGGCCAGCGGGGCCGACACCGACCCGAACCGCACCTGATCGCCGCCGAATTTGCCGACCGAAATCACCGGCACACCGGCTTGTCCGGCGGCTGTCATCAGCGCCTCGGCCTTGTCAAAGTTGCAGGCGACCAGATAGCGCGCCTGATCCTCGCCAAACAGCGTCGGCGTGTCGGATGCGTCCAGGGTCACGCCAACGCCGGTCTTCTCGGCCAGCTCGAACGCCGCCAGCGCCAGGCCGCCATCAGAAAGGTCCGTGCAGGCGGTGATCAGATCGCGGTTGTCGCGGATGAACTGGCCGTGCTTGGCCTCGGCCTCCAGATCCACATGCGGCGCGTCGCCCTCGATGCGGCCAAAGACTTCGGACAACAGCGCGGACTGACCCAGATGCCCCGTGGTTTCCCCGATCAACAGGGCCACATGGCCATCGCGCACATCACAGCCGATGATCTCGTCGCTGTGGTACAGGATGCCCACGGCGCCGATGGTCGGCGTCGGCAGGATGCCCTTGCCGTCGGTTTCGTTGTAGAGCGACACGTTGCCCGACACGATGGGCATGTCCAGCGCCGCGACCGCTTCACCGATGCCTTTGATCGCGCCGACGAACTGGCCCATGATCTCGGGCTTTTCAGGATTGCCAAAGTTCAGGTTGTCGGTCGTGGCCAAGGGCTTGGCCCCCACGGCGCAGAGGTTGCGATAGGCTTCGGCGACGGCCTGTTTGCCACCCTCAATGGGGTTCGCCTTGACATAGCGCGGGGTCACGTCGGACGTGAAGGCCAGCGATTTGTCGGTGCCGTGGATGCGCACGATGCCTGCGCCCAGACCCGGCGTGCGGGCGCTGTCGGCCATGACCATGGTGTCGTATTGCTCGTACACCCACTGTTTGCCCGCGTAGTTGGGCGAGGACAGCAGCGCGCGCAGCCCGTCGATGGGGTCGATCCCCGGCACATCGGCCAGCGGTGCGGCCGCAGGGGTCTCTACCCACGGACGGTCGTATTCGGGCGCAGAGCTGGCCAGTTTCGACAGCGGCAGGTCGGCCATCGTCTCGCCATTGTAAACGATATGGAAACGGTCCTCGGGGATTGTTTCGCCAACGATGGCAAAATCCAGGTCCCATTTGTCAAACACCGCCTTGGCCTCGGCCTCAAGCTCGGGGCGCAGGACCATCAACATGCGTTCCTGCGATTCCGACAGCATCATCTCGTAGGCCGTCATATGCTCTTCGCGCACCGGCACGTTTTCCAGATGCAGGCGAATGCCCAGCTTGCCCTTGTCGCCCATTTCCACGGCCGAACAGGTCAGACCGGCGGCCCCCATGTCCTGAATGGAAATCACGGCACCGGTCGCCATCAGCTCCAGCGTCGCCTCCATCAGGCGCTTTTCGGTGAACGGGTCGCCCACCTGCACCGTGGGGCGCTTGTCCTCGATGGTGTCGTCAAACTCGGCCGAGGCCATGGTGGCACCGCCAACACCGTCGCGGCCCGTCTTGGCGCCAAGGTACACCACAGGCATACCGACGCCCGAAGCCGCCGAATAGAAAATCTTGTCCGCATCCGCCAGACCGGCGGCAAAGGCGTTCACAAGGCAGTTGCCATTATATGCAGGATCAAACCGCACTTCGCCGCCCACGCAAGGCACGCCGAAACAGTTGCCGTAGCCACCCACGCCGGCCACAACGCCGTTGACCAGCTGCCGTGTCTTGTGGTGCGACGGCTCGCCAAAACTCAGCGAGTTCATCGAGGCGATAGGGCGCGCGCCCATGGTGAACACATCACGCAGAATGCCGCCCACACCGGTGGCAGCCCCCTGATAGGGTTCGATATACGAGGGGTGGTTGTGGCTTTCCATCTTGAACACCACGGCCTGACCGTCACCGATGTCGACAACGCCCGCGTTTTCACCCGGGCCACAGATCACCTGCGGGCCGTCGGTGGGCAGCGTGCGCAGCCATTTCTTCGAGGACTTGTAGGAACAGTGTTCGTTCCACATGGCCGAGAAAATGCCGAGTTCGGTGAATGTCGGTTCCCGCCCGATGATCTCCAGCAGCCGCTGGTATTCATCGATGCTCAGCCCGTGGCTGGCGATCAGGTCAGGTGTGATTGCTGGTTCGGTCATGCGCCCATGTCCCCCGTGACAGATGTGGCCTGTCTTTATGGCAGCTTGGCGCGCGGGGAAAGGGGGGAAGGGCCGGATTTGTATGCGGCAAAAAGAAAGGCCGTGCTGAGAGGTAAAGAAAGCACGGCCTTTCGATATCAAACCGCCCCCCGAAACGGGGGGCAGTAAGATCTAGAGATTAGGGCAAGGTCACCGACTTGCGGTCGGCATACGAGCCTTTGTCACCTTGTTCAGCGGCCAGAACCAGGTCATCAAGTGTGGTCGTCAGAGCCAGCTTGTCGCCTTCCATCGCCACGTTGCCGGGTGTCACGGTGATCACCAGAACATCAGTGTTGAATTTCGCGGCTTGCTCGTCGGTCAACTGCACCACCAGTTCGGGGTTGCCCTGACCGGAAACATTCACGTTCTCGATCATACCGACGACTGTACCGTCCGTGGTTTCCATATTCTCACCGCGTGCGTTCGACAGTGCGCGGAATGCCGACTGGGACATCGCGATCTGGTTGGCGTCATACTCGGCGTAACCATTCGAGATGCGCGGCGACTCAATGTCGTATTTGAACTGGTTCGACGCGGCCTCGTTCATCTTGCCGCCATCTGTCACAGCAGGAGAGTTGGTTTTCAGATCGGGGTTGGTCGTGTTGTCCTGTGCCAGTGCGGGCACGGCGATCAAAGCGGCGATTGTGGCTGTTGTTGTCAAGAACTTGCGTGTCATGTGTAATACCTTTCGTTTTGCGTTGCTGGTGGGACAACGGCAAAAGCAGGGCGCAGGTTCCCCTTGATTTTGCTCAAAAATTTTTCGTGATCCGGGGAACTTTTCCATACGGTTGTGCATTCACATGCGCGCCCGAGCTATTACGGGCACTTGGGCAGGGCGACTTGTACGGGCACTTGGACAGGGCGACTTGGAGGCATGCCGGGAAATGAAGTTCTGTGCTCTGGCCCGACCCCTCGTGCGGGGGCGACCCCGACAGATGGCTTATGCCAAAAAAAAGGCCGAGCACGAAGCTCGGCCAAGTCCAACAGGGAGGTATGAAGATGATGCGCCGAAGGCAGTCATCGTCTTCACGGTCGATTTAGGTGCAGCATTGCTGCCAAACAAGGCGAATTGTGAACGCCGTGGTGAATGGCCGCTATGCAATTGATGCATGGCTATGGTTTTAGCTTACTTTTCAGCTGCTTGCGGTACAAAAGTATCTCTTCCTGCACAAAGTCCCGAAAGGCGGAAATGCGCTGCGAGTGCCGCAGTTCTTCGGGATAGGCCAGGAAAACAGGGATATCCGCTGATTCCACCTGTGGCAGCACGCGGACCAGCTCGGGAAAGTCGTTTGCCAGATAGTCGGGCAGCACGCCGATTCCCAAATTGTGCAGCACACCCTGCAGGACGCCGAAATAGTTGTTGACGGTCAGCATCGAGTTGACCTCGTAGGTCAGCAGTTCCTGAACCAGGCTGACGCTGGCGCCGACTTGGGCGGAATCTATATTCTGGCAGATCAGCCGGTGATCCTTGAGGTCACCAAGGGTTTCCGGCGTGCCATTTTCCTTCAGGTATTGCGACGACGCAAACAGGCACATCTTTACTGCCATCAGCTTTTTGCGGATCAGGTCGGCCTGGCTTGGCTCTTTCATGCGGATGGCCACGTCGGCCTCGCGCATGGGCAGGTCCAGCACCCGTTCCTCCAGCATCAGGTCGACACGCAGGTCGGGGTGCTTGGCGTAAAGCTTGGGCAGGCGGGGGGCCAGCCACAGGGTACCGAACCCGGTTGTGGTGGTCACGCGCAGGTCGCCAAAGACTTCTTCCTCGCTGTCGCGGATGCGTGCGGCAGCGGCATCCAGACGCTTTGTCATGGCGCTGGTCGCGTCAAACAGCAACTCGCCCTGTTCGGTCAGGATCAGGCCCCGCGCATGGCGGTGGAACAGGGTGGCGGCCAGCGATTCTTCCAGTCCGCGAATTTGACGGCTGACCGCAGACTGGCTGAGATTCAGCCTGTCGCCGGCATGGGTCAGGCTGCCTGCATCTGCCACGGCATGAAATATTCTTAGCTTGTCCCAGTCCATCACACCGCTTTCTGATCGTTAAGATCACCCTATAGTAAAAGACATGGAAACCTACCACTCGTCAAAAGGCCTGTGGCGAAATTTCGCAATATTCACTATACAGGTCATAGTTTGTGACCTATTATCAGGCTAACTTGCGATTAAATGTTCCAAACTGGGAGGTGCGGATATGAGCACGCAGAAGATTTCGCTGAATGACCGCTATAATCTTGACCGCGACACGGTGCTGTTGAACGGCACGCAGGCGCTGGTGCGGCTGATGATGATGCAAAAGGTCCGTGACCGTGCCGCCGGGTTGAACACTGCGGGTCTGGTCACCGGCTACCGCGGATCGCCGCTGGGTGCCGTCGATTTGCAGATGATGCGCGCCGCCAAACCGCTGGCCGAACATGATGTGACCTTTCAGCCCGGCCTGAACGAAGATCTGGCCGCCACCGCCCTGTGGGGCAGCCAGCAGGCCGAACTGCGCGGCGAGGGCAAATACGACGGCGTCTTTGGCCTGTGGTACGGCAAGGGGCCGGGCGTGGACCGCTCGGGCGACGTGTTCAAACACGCCAACATGGCGGGCAGCTCGAAGCACGGCGGCGTGCTGGTGGCCATGGGCGACGATCACACCGGTGAATCCTCGACCGTGCTGCACCAGTCCGAATTTGCGCTGCTGGACGCCTATATGCCCGTGGTCTCGCCTGCCGGTGTGCAGGAGATCATGGACTATGGCCTCTATGGCTGGGCGCTCAGCCGTTTTTCCGGCCTTTGGGTCGGCCTGAAAACCATGAAAGACACCATCGAGGCCACAAGTGTCGTCAATGGCAATCCCAACCGTCTGAATTTCGTGGTGCCCGAATTCAACATGCCCAAGGGCGGGCTGAACATCCGTCTGGTCGACACGCCCGTCGATCAGGAAACCCGCGTCATCGACCACAAACGCTTTGCCGCCGAGGCGTTCAGCCGCGCCAACGGCATGGACAAGCGTATGTGGGGCAAGCCGGGGGCCAAGATCGGCTTTGTCGCCGCAGGCAAGAACTGGCTGGACCTGATGCACGCGATGGACCTGCTGCACATTGATGCCAACGAGGCCGAGCGTCTGGGCATCACCACCTACAAGGTCGGCCAGACCTGGCCGCTGGACATGGACACCTTCCACGAATGGGCCGCAGGGCTGGACCTGATCGTCGTCGTCGAGGAAAAGCGCAAGCTGATCGAGGTGCAGATCAAGGAAGCGATCTTTGACGACCGCGACGGCCGCCGCGTCTATGGCTGGCACAAGGGCGACACATGGGAAAACGGCCGCCGTCTGGAACTGTTCCCGACACGCGGCGCGCTGGACCCGATCCTGATCGCCGAGAAACTGGGCGAGATCCTGATCGAGGAAGGCCGCAACACCGACGGCATCCAGGCGGGGCTCGCCTCCCTGTCCGAGGCACGGCGCAACGACAACGCCCAGGACCTCGCGGCGCGGTTGCCCTATTTCTGCTCGGGCTGTCCGCACAACTCCTCCACCAAACTGCCCGACGGCAGCCGCGCCTATGCGGGCATCGGCTGTCACTACATGGCGCAATGGATGGACCGCGACACCGTGGGCTACACCCACATGGGCGGCGAAGGGGCCAACTGGATCGGCGAGGCACCGTTTTCCACCACCAACCACGTGTTCCAGAACCTTGGTGACGGCACCTACAACCACTCAGGCATTCAGGCGATCCGCGCCGCCTTGGCGTCCAAGGCGAACATCACCTACAAGATCCTCTACAACGACGCCGTCGCCATGACCGGCGGCCAGACCAACGAAGGCGGCCTGAGCGCCTACAAGATCGTGGACGAGCTGCGCGCCATCGGCGTGCCGACCATCGAAGTGGTCTATGACGAGAAAGAAGACGTCGACCTTGCCCGCTTCGGCAAGGGCATCCCCACCCATGAACGCGCCGAACTGGACGCGGTGCAGAAACGCCTGCGCGAGGTCGAGGGCGTCAGCGCCATCGTCTACATCCAGACCTGCGCCGCCGAGAAACGCCGCCGCCGCAAGCGCGGCAGCTTCCCCGACCCGGACAAGCGCGTGTTCATCAACACCGACGTCTGCGAAGGCTGTGGCGATTGCGGGGTACAGTCGAACTGTGTGTCGATCGTACCCAAGGAAACCGAACTGGGCCGCAAACGCGCCATCGACCAGTCGTCCTGCAACAAGGACTTCTCCTGCCTCAAAGGGTTCTGCCCGTCCTTCGTGACCCTCGAAGGCGCGCAGGTGCGCAAGGACCCGACGACCAAGCTGGACCTGCCCGCGATGCCGGACCCCACGCTGCCCGCCATTGACGGCACGTTCAACGTGGTGATCACCGGCGTCGGCGGCACCGGTGTTGTCACCGTGGGTGCGGTGATGGCACAGGCCGCGCATATTGACGGCAAGGGTGCGGGCATGATGGAAATGGCCGGTCTCGCGCAAAAGGGCGGGGCGGTGCACATCCATTGCCGTCTGGCCAACAAACCCGATGACATCAGCGCCATCCGCGTCGCCACCGGCGAGGCCGACGCGCTGATCGGCGGCGATCTGGTGGTCAGCGCGGGGGCCAAGACGCTGGGCCTGACCAGCACGGGCCGCACCGGTGCCGTGGTCAACAGCCACGAGATCATCACCGGCGATTTCACCCGCGACACCGAATTCACCCTGCCGGCCGACCGGCTCAAGCTGGCGCTTGAGGCACGGTTGCAGGACCGGGTGGCGATGTTCGATGCCTCGGACCTGGCCAAGGCCGTGCTGGGCGATTCCATCTATTCCAACATGATGCTGATGGGCGCCGCATGGCAGCGCGGCCTGCTGCCGCTGACGCATGATGCCATCGTCGAGGCAGTCACGCTCAATGGTGCTGCTGTGGAACGCAACCTGCGCGCTTTCGAGATTGGGCGCTGGGCGGTGCTGTATCCCGAACAGGCGCAGAACATCCTGACGCCCAAGGTCGTGGCCCTGCCCAAGACCCTGGACGAAAAGATCGCCTACCGCGCCGATCATCTGGTGAAATACCAAAGCAAGCGGCTGGCCAACCGCTATCGCAAGATGGTCGAAGGCATCGAGGACCGCGCCGTGCGCGCCGCCGTCGCCGAAGGCTATCACAAGGTGCTGGCCTACAAGGACGAATACGAGGTCGCGCGCCTGCTGCAATCCACCCGCGCCAAGGCCGAGGCGGAATTCGACGGCGATTTCACGATGAAATACCACATGGCCCCGCCGGTGCTGACCAAAATGGGCAGCGATGGCCGCCCCGTCAAACGCACCTTTGGCCCGTGGCTGGAAAAACCGCTGGCGCTGATGGCCCGCTTCAAGGGCCTGCGCGGCACGCCGCTGGATGTGTTCGGCTACACGACCGAGCGCAAGATGGAACGCGCGCTGATCACCCAGTACGAGGCCGACATGAAACAGGTGCTGCCGCTGCTGACGGATGACACCCGCGAGGCCATCGTCGCACTGGCCGAACTGCCCAAGTCGATCCGTGGCTTTGGTCCGGTGAAACAGGCCAACGAAGCCAAGGCCGCCAAACGGCGCGAGGAACTGCTGGCAGTGATCCGCGCAGGCGGCGGAAATATGGCGAAAGCGGCAGAGTAGGGCGCAATCGTCACATTCCTGTAACGGGGGGCGTGTGATACTGTGGTTTGCAGTAAAACACGCCTCTGGTCACGGAGATGACAATGGCCCCGTCCAAGCGCGCCATCGCGCGTGACATCACCTATTCGCATTCGGCCACTTCGCGCAGTGGCCGTGCGATGATCCGCCTGATTGAAAACTCGACCGGGCGGCTGAAC
>TARA_R110000765_G_scaffold170696_3_pt1 | contig 22232 bp, 22 predicted proteins | sample TARA_R110000765 | Tara Oceans TARA_R110000765 (sample SAMEA4398168) | marine metagenome | biome: Polar Biome; feature: [MES] marine water layer (ENVO:01000295) within the mesopelagic zone...; material: water (ENVO:00002006), including particulate matter (ENVO:01000060) such... | reverse complement strand
CAGATGAAGCGGCTGCTGGCCAATGCAAGCACCCGAAAGATTCTAGCTAGAATAGCTGCCGGTGTGGCCGCTGGTGGACCTATTGAGGGCGTTGAAGAGCTGCTGCAAACTGCGGCCGACAATGCTGTTTTGGATAACATGCAAACTGTTTCAAGGGCTGCGGACGCTCTTGGTATTGCAGAGTTTTCCGAGGCTGATTTTCCTCGAGCTGAAACCGACACTGCCGAATCCCGAACCGAAGAATACTTTGAGGCGTTTCGTGTCGGCACTTACCTTGGCTGGGCTTTTGGTGGAACAGTGGGCTCTGTTGCTGTTTATCCAGCAGTAAAATCAGTGGCCGATATTCAGCGGCAGGCCGAGGATCTTAAGGAAGTTCTTCAGGCGGTTGACGGGCAGAAAAAAGCATCGGAAACAGATAGCAGCCTGAAGGCTTACATTAAGAACATAATGGAAAAGAATGGCGAGTCTGATATATCTATTGATGGCAAGATTCTTGATACTTTTTTTCAGGATCAAGAGCTGTCAGAGCAGGACATTCGCGCAATGTTTGGCGAGTCAGTTTACGATCAATTAATTGAGTACCGCGAAAACGGTACATCATTGCCAATAGAAATAAGCACCGAAGAATTTCTTAATAACTTCGCCGGCAAAACATACACCAACCAAATTTTAAATGACGTAAGTTTTCATCCTGAAGAGCCTACCTTGCGCGAGGCTTACGATAATTATTCAGCAGCCAAGAATGCTCTGGATATGTTTACTGATGAGTTTGGCGAAGAGCTTACAGAAGAGCAGCGCAAGAAGTTTGAAGAGAATCCTTCTTATGAATACGCGCTTAAGCTCATGGCAAACAGTGGTCGGCCAATGGAAGAGATCGAGGTTAACGCAGCCATACGGGCAAGCGTAGCCGACACTCTGGCCGAGCGGCTTGGGTTCGAGAGCGGAGTAGCGCTGCTTAAGTCTGAGCGAGTTTACTATCGCAATGAAACTGATGATCGAACCGAGGCTGGTCATAGCCCGTTTGCCCGATTGCTGATGGACCTTAGATCCGATAACGTGCCGAGCGATAGAGACATCTACGGGGTTAACATTCTGGAGGCTATTGCTGCGGACGGTATAGACAGCGAGATGGACGCTAAAGAGTTGCGCGAATTGCTGGAGCTGGACCTAGATACGGCCTCTGATTATGAGGGGCTTGGCTCCCGAAAACTGCTGCGCAAGAAGGGCAAGATAAAAGGCATGTCTGGCTTGTTTGAGTACATGCGGGAAAATGGATTCTTATCGCCAGAGCAAAGCGCAGTAATTCGCACTGGCGAGGATGAGGTTGTTATGGAGGTGCTGCGGGCTGCCTTTGAAGGCAATATGGCTTATCAAAGCACCACTGCACCGGACGCTGGGCTTGAGGCTTACCGTGAAAATTTAGAAGCGCTTAGGGAATATATAGACGGGCTTGAGGGCGTGTCTTTTGAAACAAGCACCGATGCACAGATACTTGCAGCGATTGAAGAGGCTACCTTGGAGCAAGGCGATTTTGAAATTGTGCCTAATTCTCTGGGTATGTACTCCGGTCTTGAATCATCGGTTATTACCATTGCTATGTCTGAGTGGAAGGCTGGCAATGAAGCAACAGGCAAGGCTATATGGCAAAAACTAAACACGCTAATCCGAGATGGCTCTGTTAAAACAGAAGAAATAAAATGGACTGGCCTAGAAGAGTTCTTGCTGATGGACCCTGATGCCAAGTTTAGTCGGGCAGCTGTCGTTGAGTTTATTAGGAAGCGCGGCATTCTTGTTGATGAGAATGTGGCGGATCAGAATGAAAATAATGATTATGATGAAGACCGTGAGCCTCAATGGTCTGACCGTGAAGATTACCTTGAGAGCGAAGAGTGGCAGGGACGGACTGATGATATTGTTGATGATATTCAGAACGGGGACGATTCGTATGGTCTTACTGAACAATTGTATGAAATTGCAACCAACAAGCTAGGCGTTGCTACCATAGCTGCGTGGTATCGGGATGTTCATAATCCCGACAGCTTAACCGCGCAATACACCAATGAAGAAGCCATCACTGAATTGGAAGATGACTCAGGAGCGATGGCTGCGCTTATTTCTGCGTTTTCTGGCGAATTGAATGATGAAATTAACACGGTGGCCGAAGAAGCAGCCGAGGCCGAATACCGTGATAATCCGTATCAGACAATGGAGCTGATACACGATAACGAAAGCTACGTCCTGTTCGGCAATGAAGATGTCGGCATCACGCTGCGCCACGGCTCGCACGGCCACATTGGTCAGAGTGTCAGCGGTCCTAACGATGTAGCCTACTCATGGAATGAGGCGGAGATACAGTTTGGCTCCCTGCTGCAAGAAGACGGGATCTACAGCGATGATTCCGGTTCTTCTGATGATGTAAACAGAGTTAGGTGGGATGATGAGAGCTACACTGAAGAAGGCTACGATGATGGTACATACCATGAAATTAAAGTAACTCTGCCTGATATTAATCCGAAGTTTAGATACACCACACACTTTCCTGATGACAACATTGTAGCGTTTATCCGAGCAACGGAGCGAGATGGGTTTGTTGCACCCACGCCTGCTACTGAGTCTGATGTTGATACCGAAGGCTGGGTTGCTACGATTGACAGATCCGAAGAAGCTGATGGCGATATAGGATTTTTCGTAGAAGTACACGATGCAGATGGCAACCTGATTGCCAAAAATCATGCCGTATTCGGGCTTGAGGGTTACAGCAAGGACTACGTTGATAACGAGCTCCCTAACAAAGCTAAAGAGCAGGTATTTGATCAGGCTGTTAGAAGGGAAATGGGAAAACTTGATCGCGGCCGCATGGCCGATGCAACTGAAAGCACCTACAGCATTGAAGAGATGCAGTCTGATTGGCATCAGCAGGGCCGTGAGCATGGTTACGTTACCGATGCTGAAAGTAATGATATGAGAGGGGCTTCTGCCGAGGCGGTAGAGGCGTGGAATCTGTCCCAGAAAAACTATACCGAAGGTGTTCTTGGTTTTGTTGACGAGCTTGACGAGCTAACCGATGGCGCGCTTGGTCTTTCGATATCGACAAACCCGCGCGATGCGGATGGCAAGCTGGCCGTTGAGTTTAGCAACAGTATTTCACTTGAATTGAAGTTTCCTAGAACAACAGAAAATTTTGATTCAATGGAAACACCATACCTAATTTCACTTGAAGCGGGACCTACTCTTGATAATACGGGGAAGCCCTTGGGGCCTCGTCTTTACGATGTTTCTAAACTTCGAGATGCTGTCGAGTTCGTTGTAAAAAACAATGGAGACATCTCCGATACTGTTATGAAGGGCGATGCTTTCTATCTTGTGGTCGCGGCCGCCATAAATCGAGGCTTCAAGGAAAAGAATAAAGCTACTGGCGCTATGGTCAATGCGATCTCTGCTAGAACCGCTGCGCAGAAAAACAAGATACGCCTTCACAAAAGCATTCCAGAAGCGCCATTCGGCAATGACAAGTGGGTAACGCTGGCACTGAAACGCGCTATCTATGAGGCCGTAGTCCGCGGCAAGAAGTACATTCAGATTCCTAACTCTGCACTAATGACTGAGCGCTGGACTAGCAGGTATCAGGATTTATACCGCAACCATTACGATAATCGTATGGTGAAAGGGCTTACTGAATTATTGAATGGCGCTGAGCCTGTGCATACCGAGAAAGGCACGGGGCAAGAGATTGTATCGGGCTACCAAGCCCTTGCACAGATTGAATCGCAGCTAAAACAGGACGGTGATACCGCTACGTTTGAGTATAGCCCCGATGGCTTAAACGCTAACGAGGACGGTTCAAACACAAAGCGGATCAATGTCGAGCGCATAAGTAAAAAGAAATTCAAGATTACCCGTGAGAACAAAACGAACGGCAAGTGGAATCCTGTGCAAACACAAAGCATGGGGAAAGAGCCGGCCGAAGAGATGGTGTTTAACAAGGCCGATCGCAATGCTTACATAATTGATGAAGTAAGCAAATACATGCCCGAAGGCAGCATGACGTTTGCTATTCCTGATGAGATAAATGCTCAAAGCATTGATGGGTATTACACACTTTTTCAGGAATCAGACTCAGGAGCGCAGGGCAATGAAGGCTTCGGCACCGAAACATCGGAAGATCTGATTAAACAGCGAGAAGATTTAGAGCTGGCTATAGAAGCCTATAAGGAAATGGGCGACAAAGAAGCTGTCAAAGCGATGGAAAAAGAATTGCAGCTGCTATACCAGAAGGCTTCCAGCAAGACTCCCCGAGGATCGTTCCGCATTGGCGGCACTGAGTCTGCCCCGTTCTATGAAATAACAATGACAGGCAAGGCTAACTTCAGCACTCTGGCGCATGAGTCTGGCCACCACTATCTTGAAATGATGCGCCGGCTTGCTGAAGGGCCTAACTCTAACGAGTACATTCAGAATGAGCTGGAGGCTATTAATAAGTTTCTTGGCTATAAAAAGGACCAAGGGTCTGATGTACATGGGACACCATATACTCGGGAGCAGCATGAGAAGTTTGCCCGTGCATTCGAGAAGTATCTAGCTGAAGGCAAGGCCCCGAGCGTAGAGCTAAAGTCAGTATTCAACAGGTTCTTCCACTTCATGTCTGCGGTCTACGGAATGCTCACTGAAAATAGCATCAACGTAAAGCTGACCAATGAAATGCGGGGCGTGTTTGATCGCATGATTGCTACTGACGAGCAGATCAAGCAGGCCCGCTCAGAGATACCGCCAGTGTTTAACAATCAGGAAGAGTCTGGCCTGTCTGACGCGCAATGGAACAAGCTGGTCCAGCTGCAAAAGGATGCCATTACTGCAGCCAATGATGAAATGAGCGCAGATGCTATAAGTATCTATCGCAAGCTGCTAAAAGAAGAGCTCAAGAAAAACCGCAAGGCTGCTCAAACTTTAATCAGCATGAATGTTTACAATGAACCGCACCATGCTGTTCGTTATGTGCTGAGAACAGGAAAACTTCCTGACGGATCTAAGATAGATCTGCCCGATTGGATGCTCAACAAGGACGGGACACCAAGGAAGCTGCGGCTTACTGATGTTAAGAACCTGCACAACGACATCGAGCACAACACAAAAGGAATAAAATCCACCACTCAAAAGGATGACAAGAACGGTCTGGATCCTGACGAGGTTGCAGCGGTGTTTGGCTTTAAGTCTGGCTTTGACATGATCGAGGCCATGCGAGTTAACCCAGATCCCAAGGGCGAAATTAAAGATAGAGTTGATAAGGCGGTGGCCGAAGAGATTGCTGCTCTTGAGGTGGCCGATGATCTTGCCAACAAGGCTGCAGATAAGGTTCGCAATACTGATAGAGCCAAGGCTTTGCGGATTGAGATCGAGGCGTTTAAGAAGCTGGCCGGCGATCCACCTAACGCGGATCAAAGCACCATTGCAATGTATGTTGAGCGGGCCAGAAAACTCATAAGCAAAATGCCTATCATGTCGATAAGGCCGGAAAAATTCCGCGCTCTTGATGTGAGTGCCGGCCGAAAGGCAGACGCAGCCATGCGGCGCAAGGACTACGCTGCTGCCATGAAGTTTAAGCAGGAACAGATGCTTGCGCATTACATGTTCCGAGAAGCCCAAGCTGCCGCAAAGGATGCCAATGCTATTGCCAAGAATCTTAACGCTGTCCAGAAGGGCGGGCGCCGAAAGACTCTTATTCAGGCTGGTCTAGGTTATTGGGATGTTGTTGACGGGTTCTTGTCGGGCATAGGATTAAGCCGGATCTCTAACAAGGCCATTCGCAAAGCCAATAATATTGCAGAGTGGGCCAAGCAGCGCGAGCAGGAAGGCGATGACATTACTATCCCAGCCAAACTTCTTGATCAGGCCAACCTAAAGAATTGGCGCGAGATGACAATCGAAGAGCTCACAGAAATTAATGATGCCATAAAGAATGTATATGCTTTAGCCCGCATGAAAGTGGGTAAGAAAAAGTCTCGCCGCAACAAGACCATGGAGCAGAACGGAAAGGATCTTGCAAAGACAATGATCCAGCGGGCTCAGGCCAAGGTTTATTCTTCTGATTTTGGCCGAAAGTTTGGTGGAATCTCCAACGCCATAATGGCTCAGCTCACTAAGATAGAAGGCGTTGCAAGGATTATTGATGGCGGCCTAATAGGTCCTGCTTGGGAGCTGCTCTTTAAGCCAATGCAGGATGCTCAGTTTAAAGATCTGGAGCTGACCAAGCAGTTCACCATGAAGGCTCGGGACTTGCTCGAGGCGCACAACAAAGTAAAAGGAAACAGAAGGCGCCTTGCCGCCAAAGTTAACTTCCTTGGCAAGCAGCTGACAAAGCGCCAGCTGTTAGCTGTGCTGCTTAACATGGGCAATGAAGGCAATGCCATGAGGCTTGCCACCGGCTATGGCTGGAGTCAGGATGCAATTATTCCTGAGCTTACAAAGCACCTTAATAAGTCAGACTTTTTGCTGGTTCAAGAGCTTTGGGATGTTATTGAAGGGCTGTGGCCAGAAATAGTAAAGACCAGCATGGCGACAGCTGGAGTTCGTCCGCAGAAGGTTGAGCCAAAATCAATATTCATAGCTGAGTATGATCTAGCGCTTCGCGGTGGCTATTATCCTGTTGTCATTGATCAGAAATATATAGATGGCCTTACTGTTGAAGACCAGAAGGCGCTCAATATTTATCAGGCAGCGCAGGACAGAAACCCCACTGAGATGCTAGACGGCACACCAAGCATGGGCGCTTGGGTTGGCCGAGGGTTTACCAAGCCCAGAGCAGATCTTCCCCGAGGTGCTCCGCTTTCCTTAGATCTCGGGGTGATTGCCACTCACTTAACAGAAGTGACTCACTACATAAGCCATGCAGAAGCGGTAATGGATGTGTGGGCTCAGATCAATGAGCCAAACTTTGTTTCTGGCTATAAGAAATTGTTTGGTGTTGAGCACCACAAAACCTTGCGCAAGTGGGTTCAGACGCTGGCAGCCAAGGGGGCCATGGCAAGCGAGTCTTCTGCCATGTTCCCTATCATGGCTCACTTCCGGTCTGCGGTTTCTATAATAGGCATGGGCTGGAAAACAACAACGGCCACAATACAGCTGCTTGGTCTTCCTGTTACTGCCGATGAGATTGGTTACAAGTATGCAGCAAGGGGTATTGCCAAGGCCCTGTGGACCATGCCCAAAAGAATCACCAGTGACAGTGACAGCAAGTACAGCGCCGGCTACCGCATGAGCTCGCCTGAATGGGATGCTATCCGAGACTCTGCACCAGAGATGCGTAACCGCAAGATCACTATGGACCGTGAGATCATGGCCGTTGTCAATCGCAACATGAGCGACAGCAATTTTCGGTCATTTCTTGAATCTGAATATGGCTACACGGCGGGGCAGATTGCTGCCGTTGGCGGCGATGTTGCCGCCTTCTCCAGAGATACTGCCTTCTTTATGATAACCAACATGCAGGCTTTGGTTGATATGGCTGCATACATGGGCGCTTATGAGAAGGCTCAAGCGGAAGGCATGACTGACGAGAATTCTGTGCAGTATGCAATGTCCGTTGTTCGCATAACGCAAACATCTGGCGCAGCCAAGGATCTGGCAGAAATTCAAACCGGATCAGAGTTTAAGAAAATATTCACTGCGTTTTATTCTTACTTTAGTTTGCTGGCTACTCGCTACCGACTCGGCTATCGCAAGACAAAAGACCATGATAGCGCCATGAAGGGCTGGCTTATGTTTGCTAGAACGCTGGCCTATATACACTTTATCCCGCTGATCATTGAGAAGTTTGCAAAAGAAGGCGCTCCTGAAGAGGGCGAAGAAGAGGAATGGCTGACCAGCTTTGCTCTTCAGAATATTACATACGCGGCCAGCGCTATTCCTTACCTTGGTCCGATGGTCAAATCCGGTTTTTCTATCTGGGATGAAAACCCAGCTGTAGGTCTGTCTACAGCAGCGGAGCTGGGCAAGGATGTTAAGCGGGTGGTTAACTATGCCGCTGGCAATAGTGAAGAGTTTCCAACAAAGGCGGCATCCAAGGTCGTTGGCCTTGCAACAAAAACTCCGGCAGCTGCAGTAGAGGGTAAGCTAGAGTGGATCCTAGCAATGGCTGACGATGATGTTGAAGATCCTATTCGGGAATTTATTTTTGGCGTGAAGAGGGATTGACGCAAAGCCATAGCCAAGCTCTTAGCCATTTGTTCAGCAGGAATTTTGGCTTGCTTTCGTTGATAATCATATCCTGCGGAATGATCACAGCATGGTTAGAAAATTCTGTGTATATCATAAAAGTTTCCTCTTTTTCTAATGTGGATTTCCCTCGGGACCCAGCCCAGCTCTTCTAACATTGGAACCACTTCTCGAGTGTCCGATGGTATATTGTCTTTGCCATTTACAGTGAGCTCCCACCAAGTGAAGGCTTGGTCGCCAGCGAAGCCGTGGTGATACAGGCAGACATATTCTTTTGCAACGATCTTATTCTTGAAAAAGTAATTCACCAGCAATACCGGCGGTTTCATTCTCCCGTAGCCGTCATGCTTTGACGGCTGCATCTTGTACGCAACCTTGGTTGGGCTAACCACAACCTTTCCGCCGTCACTTAGTATGGCGTCTGTGCTGGGCTTCGTTCCAACGCTAGAAAACATGTAGCCACACTTACACTGCTGCACACCAATATGAACCAAGGCTAGGCAGGCGGGGCATTCTTTAAGGGCCTCTTCTTTGGGCTGCTTTTCTTTACGCTCTTCGGGCTCAAACTTTGGCGGCTGGCAGGCTATATCAACAGGGCCATGGGTGCTTATCAGCCCAGCAAAATCCAGCACCAAGCAGTCTTGCTTGCCCGCATCGGTACGCATGCCGCGGCCAGCCATTTGAACGTACAGGCTGGTGCTCTGAGTTCCTCTGGCAAACCCTAGCAGGTCGATCCTTGGGTTGTCGTAGCCAGTGGTGAGCACATTTACATTGACCAAGCAGGTAATGATGCCGGCACGATGATCCGCTATCAGTCTGTCGCGCTCGGCCTTGGAGGTTTCGCCAGAGATAACGGCGCAGCTAATCCCCAGCGCAGCAAAGCTGTCTCGGATCTGCTCTGCATGCCTGACCGTAACGGCGAAAAACAGCCAGCACTTGCGGCCGGTTCCTTGCTCCATGGTGCGCCGGCATATCTTTTCGGTGGTGTCGCCTTCCATGCTCACCGCTTCGAGCTGACCAAGGTTAAACTCGCTGGCAACCTTTCCTACCTTGCTGGTATTAATGACCGTGTTGCTCTCGTCTGGCGTCACCAGCGGGCATAGGTAGCCGTCCTTTATTAATTGTGGGATAGACATGCCCTCGGGCTCTATAAGATCGGTAAAGAGCGCCTGATCGCCGTCAGTTAGCAGCCCGTTGTCTAGCCTGTATGCCGTGGCGGTATATCCCATGACATTCATCTTAGGATTGATCCGCAGCAGGCTGTCAATCAGGCTGCGATACATGCCGGTCTGAGTCTTGACCGGACATAGGTGAGCCTCATCTATCATCATCAGGTCAATTGGACCAAGGTCGCCGGCTTTGTTCCAGATAGACTGGATGCCGGCATACACAACCTGATTTGTAAGGCTGCGCTGGTTGAGTCCGGCGCTGTATATCCCAAGGTCGATGCTGCTATTGAGGCTAACCAGCTTCTCTGCGTTCTGCTGAATCAGCTCCTTGCGGTGCGTAGCCATTAGGAATCGAGCGCCACTGTCTAGGTTCTCGCCTATGGTGTGGGCTATTATATGAGACTTGCCAGACGCAGTCGGTGCGACCATGACCGGATGGCCACTAGGATTACCCCGAAAGTAATTGTAAGTCGCATCGACTGCATTACGCTGGTATTGCCTTAGCTCCATTTTGCTGCACTCTTTTCGTCAAGATCCCTTCTGTCTCTGCGGCTTTGAGCAACCCTAGAAAGTCCGCCAAATATAAACTCAACCCGCTCAATATCGGTTAGCTCTATGCCCTCGAGCTCTTCTTCAATAAGATCCAAGATAGACTCAATCATTGGGAACCTGCCCCACTACCGTCCCGTTAAATGAATCACGCAAGTCGTTAAAGTTTTCATCGCCAAGCATGGCAGTGCTGCCTCTCAGCTCGTAAAGCTCGGGGCTGCTGTAGGTGTTGTTTTCGTTACGCGGTCCGTTGTGAAACGCTTTGCCGGATTGCTTGTGCTTGTAACTCGTTACTCCAGAATCTATGTCGAAGCCGGTAAACTCTGCTATGTTGTGCAGAAGGGCTGGAATAAATATATGGCTCTGGCAGCCACCAACCTGATCTTGGTAGCTAAGGTCCTTTTCAAACTTGCTGCAATGCCAGACTCCATCGCCTGTCTTGACTGGCTGAGCAAAACTGCATGATCTACATGTCGGCGCCGGCACTCCTTGGCCGTGACAAACCTCGGTTTCATCGCAAAACTTGCATTCAAAGTAAGCGGGGCTCTCCGATAGTTTTTGCGGGATGTCGCCGCCGAATATTATTACATTGGCTTTTTCTATCGCCGCCTTTGCTGCCGGCACATCTAGCTTAACCCGCTCGGTGTAATAGTGGTCGGTGTTTTTGTTGATCGACACATACAGGGCGCGTTTGATCTTGCTCAGATACATGTAAACCTGCATCTGAACCCAATGCTGCGGCTTTGATTCTTTAACCATGTGTTTTTGCAGGGCCTTAAAGCTCTTATCGCCGTGAGTCTTATACTCGCCAACGTGCTCTGTCTTAGGCGCTGCCGGCACGTTCTTTAGCCTAGCATCCAGACTTCCACCAAAGTGGCCATGGCACTCGCTGACTCGCCATTGGTGTCCTTGCGGGGACAGCTCGCTAACATCAATGCCAATGGCCCGCAGGTCGGAGTTAATCGTGTGCTCTTCATTGTGGCCGCGCCTAAACAGCCTGAGTATGCGACCGTCAAACCGTTTAAATGTGGTCCACCTGAATCCGTACCAGATCTGTCGGCTGCAGTTTTTTCCTATGATGCTTCCGCCTAAGTGTTTCCGCGGCATCATGTCTTGATCGTCTGCTATTGCTTTATCTATAGCAGTGCTGAGCTCATCTGGCTGAGCCATTAGTGGTAGTTTTGCCATTGTAAGGGCCTCTTTAATTGCTTAAAAAGTCGCACGTTGGCGGGTCACTACTCCGCTTACTGCGGGCTCGGCAAGGGAGAGGAAATGGGACCTCGTAACCAGAGCCTGCGCCAACATGCGACTATTTAAACACTAAAAAAACCGGCAGCCCGAATAGTCAGGCCGCCGGCATAGTCGCTTACTTCATCCAGCTTGGCGCAGGTACTGTTTTGGCCTCCGAGGCAACCACTGCTGCTGGGGCGGTCGCAGCCTGCTCGGGCTCTTTAGCGGCCCCTGTGCTGGCTTCCTTAAATGAAGAGATGACATTCTCCATGGCGCCAGTGTCTTTACGCTGCTTGATTTTGATCTCGCCGACCAAAGGCTTGTCGTGAAGCTCTTCAGTGTCATTGAATGAAACCAAACCAAGGGCGCTCATTATTCCGGCCAGAGTTTGCTTTGCAATTTTGACAGCTGTCGGATTGGGGTTGTCAAAGTTTATGTTCTCCCAAAGTTTGCGGCCAGAGTAGGCCCCATTAACAACCTCAATGGTTAGTGCAAGGTACTGACCTGTGCCTGCTTTTGTGGTCTTGATCTCGCTGCTGGTTATCATAAGGGTGTAGTCCCCTTCCGGCAGAAGTGTAAATTCTTTTGCTGGCTCTATGCCCGCAGAATCAAAATGAAATTTAGCCATGATGTTACCTTCCTTTGTTTTATTAAAAATCGTGAAATTGAATTAGTGATTAGCTGGATGCAATTGCAGCCATTAAAGCCGGAACCGAAAGCTCGATCTCGCCTTCTATCCCGTAACGGTTTTTGGCTGAGAATGCAGGCCGCTCATTGACATGCAAAATTCTTTTGCCCGTGCCAACGCCTTTTTTTGTTTCCTTATTGAAGCCACCTTTTTCGGTTTTGGTAAACACCTCAAATATTGCAAAGCCCACAATGTCGGCCCATTCGCTGAGCTTGCCGGCGCTGGTCTTATGCAGCTTGATCCCGTAGGTGTCATATGAGTCTGTTATCGGGCTGTTAAACGTCTTGACCTGACTGTGGGCCAGCAGGCATACAATCTTGCCCTGATCGCGCAATGCTTCAAGCCGCATCAGGACGCTGCTCCAGTCGTCCATGGCCTTAACATAGCCCTTGCCATAGCCAAAGGCTTCTATGTCTGGCTGGCCGCCTATGCGGGCCGTGTGCTCGAATATAAGCTCTTGCAGCCAGTCGATAGAATCAATGACCACACTGTCGCAAGGATAATGGCCCTCGCCTATAGCATCCAGCTGCTCAATAACCTGCTCAAAAGTTTCCGGCACCGGAAAGGCGTTGGCCTCAATTCCGCCGAGGCCGTCTTCAATGTTGATAAAGATCGGGTTCGGCAGCTGGGCTGCAAAGCTCGATTTTCCTACTCCCTCAACACCATGGATCAGAAGTCTTGGCGGGGCGCTATGCTTGGTGGGCTCGAGCGTTAAATGCTTCGGCATGATTTTTTCGTTGCTCATCTTATATCTCCAGAGCTGTGACTTTGACAGCTGTTTTTTTAGGCTTCGCGGTGACAGCGCGGACAATTAAGTCAAATTTTTCGGGGTTCGTTCCCTGAAGGGCTCGAAAGGTTTTTAGATCCAGCGATCTTTTTTCTTTGAATACTGAATCAAACAAGGCCGGCGGGCATGCGCTATTGTTTTTAAGCAGGTGGACCTGCTCGGTGTCGAGGCTATAGTTATAGCCGGTGACTACGGTAACTTTAAACTGATCGGTCTTGTCGGTCTGTGTGCCTTCATCGCCCGCAGTGCCAATTGCATTAATTATGGCCTGCTCGCAAGCGATAACCCAAGCCGCAGCAATGGCGGCCTTGTCTTTTGCATCCAGCAGATCAACCGATAATTTATTCAAAAACTCTGTGCTTGCTTTCATTATTTTGCTCCTAAATACAATAACCAGTTATCGCGGCAATAGTCGGTAGTGGCGCATTCCTGCGGCATGCCATTGCTCCATGTAGTTGTTTCCATGCCCTTAAACTCTTTAATCGAGTAGCCTGAGAAATTCTTGCGAAAATAGCCCCGAATCGCAGAGCGCGACAAGTTATCGCCTTTTACCAAAACCCAGCTGGCATCGGCGTTCCAAGTTAGGCTTTTTATTGTCATTTTTTTACTCCTAAAAATTCAGCGTAAAGCTCACCCATGGTTCGGGCCTCATTACGGCCGAGCTCGGTAGCCGGCTGGTCGATTGTCATTGCATCAAGCTGCTTGCGCAGGCGATCAACGCCCGCGGACCTTTTGATATAGTCAAAATCAGAATCTTGCTGCTTGCGCAGGCGATCGTTGAGTGCTTTATTTGAGCCGGCCATTACGCTACGCCCCAGCGTGTAGCGCAGACTGGCCCAATGCCGAGCTCTACTGACTCAGGATTGGTCAGCTCACGGCCGCAGCAAGCGCACTGGCCGTTGGCATGGCCAGAGTCTGATATGACCGCAGCTGGATCCTCGTTAAGCTCAGTCAGGATCTTAAGAATTGCTTCGTCACAATTCCGGCCAGAGTGGAATTCGCCAGATGGCGTGATCCGGCCGTAATATTCATTGTCGCCAAACGGGCCTCCGTCAGTGATCATCACTGAGTTGGTGTACTTCGACCGATCGCCGGCCACCGACAGCACCATGTAGCGCGAGTCGCGGTCGATGCGGAGCTTAGGATACTTAAGTTTTTGCTTGGCATGCAGCATCGTATCGACAATGCGGGCCAGAGGCTTGGTGCTGGCCGCAGAAGGGGCTGACTCTAGGTTGCGCTCGACCGCAGCAATCTGGCGATCTGACAGCTGGCCGTAGCGCTCCATGCTGCCGAGCAGGGAATTAGCAAAGCTGTTGCAGCCCGCGTTAATCTGGATCCAGTCAGTGACTGGCTTGGGAAGTGAATCTCGGTTGGTGTATGACATTTTTTATTCCTTGTTTAATAAAGTGAAAGGCCATTAGACCTGAATTTCTACAGGCTGTCAAACTTATTTAGCCAAACAACATCAGGCCAATAAACATGCCGCTATAAAGCGCGACTACAACAAGCGCGGCGCCGGCTATATATTTTAAAACGATCATTATGATTCCCTCTGGCTTAGCCGCGGAAGCTCAAACACGTTAGGCCCTTTTTCTTCGCAGACATCGTAAAGCGCCAGCAGCGCATTCAATACCCGAGCGGCGCCACCAGCGCAGCGCTCTTCGCAGACCATAAGGTCTTTAGCCATGTAGTTTAAAAGCTCTATTTCCTGCTCTTTTCTGTCAATATCCATAGTCTTATCCTTTTTAAAATAGTGAGGGTTGAATGGTTGGTGATTTTTTGTTTGGCCGAGGCTTAGGCATTGGTGGCAGGGGCTGTGCAGGCTTGGCTGGCTTGGCCGGTGTTACTTCCCATGCCTTAGGGAATTTCTTGCGGGCGGCGCGGTGCTCGCTGATTGGCTTGCCTTCGTTGTGCCAGTTGTCATAGACCATGCCGTTGCGAACCGTGACATAGTGGTTAGTCACGTTAAACAGATAGGTCACGTTCGGCTTGAGCTCGTCTGCGTAGGCCCTTAGGGTAGGCCCTGAGCGAACCCATTTGCGGCCGCTGCTCGACCGGACGTAGCCGTTCATTTTTACTAAATTAGTCTTAACGCCTAGTGTTTTTAACACTGGGATCATTTCCTTGTTCCAAACGCCAACAATGCCTGCATGCTGAGTCTTAGACTGGCGAGCTTTGCCGCGCGTGTTGTTGGCATCTCTGTACTCTCTGAATTTCTCTGCAGCGGCCTCGGCGGTAATGCCTGCGATAACTGAAACTGCAGCTGGACCGCAATACTTGTTGCGGTACATGTGCTGATCGGTATGCGTAACTTTCATTGTTGGTTCCCTTAGTGAGTGTTTTCACCCAGAAAGCCCGCGCAAGGCGGGCAGTCTGGTTATGTGGTTGGCGCTAACCCTGTCTTGATATATAAGGGTTTAATCTTTGGCCCTCAAGCATCGATCTCGGCACGGTGGCACCGATGACCTTAGCCGTGAACTGAGTGCCACATTTGCCGCACTCATAAACCGCACCAGCTTTCGCAAACTCTAAATGACCGCTGATCTGCTTGTGGATTTGATCGCAAGTGCGCGGCGTTTTGTTCTCAATAATGAATCCGCCCTTTGCCTGCATCATTTCATTCGTTACGTTCATTTTGTTTCTCCGTTTAATTTCGAGTGAAGCCCGATTATAACACTATTATTTACAGGCTGTCAACAACCAATTTAATCTATTGACGGTCTGTAACCAGTAAAGCATACTGCTAGGCCAATTAATTTTTAAGGAATTTGATAATGACACTCCAGAAGTACCTGAAAGTGAGGCGGACGCCCGAGCTCGAGGTTTTTGCTAGGCAATGCGGTGTGAGTCTTCAGGCTGTTTACAGCTGGCGGTCGGGCAGAAGGTTGCCGGCCGCGAATATGATTAAAAGGATAGTCTATGTAACCGATGGTTGTGTGGGCATGTGGGAGGTTTTGCCCAAGCAGCTGCCTGTTCGAGTTAAGAAATAATTCACTATAAGGAATAGATTATGGCTTTTTATATGAGGCCCGCGGACAATCTGGCGGCTAGAATACCCGACCAAATAAAGAACGCATGCGGCTGGCTGCTTTGGCGGGAGCTGGCCAACGGCGACAAAAAACCGATTAAGTTTCCGCTCAATAACCAAGGCAATGGCCAGAACTGGACCAGTCCAGAGTTGCAGTTTACGTTTGATGAAGCTGTTGCGGGCATGTCAGAGCATGTGGCCGGCATTGGCTTGGTCGTTCCGACCGGATCCGATATTGTCTTTATTGATGTTGATAATTGTCTGGTCGATGGCTCGCTGGATGCCCGCGGCAGGGCTCTGCTTGATCTGGGCAGCTATGTTGAGATCAGCCCGAGCCAGAAGGGGCTTAGGGGCTTTTGCCTGATGCCTGAAGGCATACAGATAGGGGACCTGAACCGCAACGGTATCGAGGTTTATGTTACTGGTGGCAATCGCTGGCTGACAGTGACAGGCAAGGGCATCGGTGCTACTGACCTGAGTCGGCCGAGCAAGTATGACATGCAGGCCCTGCTGGATCTGGCGCCGAAGCCTGAAAGGAAGCCGGCGCCGGTCAGGGCTGTGTCAAAACCCAATGGCGCCGATTTTTTTGCCGAGCTCGACAGGGCTCTGGGCGCAATTGATCCAGATATAGAGCATGACCAGTGGATCAGGGTTGGCATGGCGCTCAAGACTGAGCTGGCCGATGCTGGTCTGGAGCTGTTCGAGTTGTGGAGTTCAGCTGGCCAAAAGTATCAGGCCGGTGAGTGTGAAAAAAGGTGGGCCAGTTTCGACCGCGCCGAGATAACCGCTGCAACGGTATTTGAGCTGGCCATGCAAAATACCAGCTATGACAGGCATCTGGCAGACTTACGGCCGGCATCGAAAGTGTTTGAGGGCCTTCTAAGTGGCTCTATTGCATGCGGAAATTCAAAAAAAGCCGAATTAGAGCAGTTTGACGTTAAGCCGTGGCCTGAGAATTTGCCGAGTGCTGAAGAAAATCTCTACCAAAATGATATTCACTTTCCAATTGACTCGATACCTGAGCCAATTCGAGACATGCTGATCGCTGAAAATTTAAGCAAGGGCCTGCCATACGAATACACATTTCCAAGCATCATGACTCTATGCGGCGCCGTTATCGGCCGGCGCTATTCGGTGACAACACTCAATAACCTGACTGCTATCCCGAATACTTGGGGCATGCTGGTGGCTCGGTCGGGGTCTGGCAAGTCAATTGGCAGCGATATTGCGTTTGACATGGGCATCCAGCTGGAAGGGCTGACCAGCAAGGCGGATGCTGATCGGTTCAACGCTAAGGAATATGATCTCGAGTCTGAAATTGAGCAGCTGAAAGTCATGGCCAAGGATGCCAAGGCTGGCGCCGAGGATAAGCGCTCTGCCGGCATTAGGCTTAAGGAAGCCAAAGCGGAGCTCAAAACCCTGCCGCGGCGCACGGCCTTGGTGGAGCGTGACACTAACGGGCCGAGCCTAATGCATGCGCTGTCTTCAGTGCGCGGTGGCTTGATGCTGCATTTTGATGAGATTGCCAAGCTAAAGAGCATTCTTGCCGGCGGCAATGGCACGGGTGAAGACTTTAGGAGCGCTCTGCTGACATGCTGGAAGGGTTCCAGCTCTGTGGTGGGCTCACGAATGGGCCGAGATTATCAAACGATCCACAAGGCTTGTCTGACGACATATTTCAATGCAACAACGTCAATAATGGCTGAGCTGCTGGCCATGGAAGCCGGCGATGGTTTAGTTCCGCGGTTCGGGCTGGCCTTTGCGCCAGTTGCGTTTGACTTCCCAGAGCATGCCCAGCATGTGCCAAGCCCCTACAATTTTGCAGCGACCAACCTGCAGGCCGCTCTGGCTTCTATCCATACGCCTGAATTTGAGGGTACTCGGCGCCTGACCATATCAACCGAGGCTCACGATATATTCATCCAGTATATGAGGCATACCAAGGCCATTGTGGCGAACAAGGATGGGGCGCTCAGCGAGACTCACAGCGCGGCTGTTGAGAAATACAATGAGCAGCTGATCAAGCTGGCCGGCGTTTTTCATGTGATAGGATCAGAGCCGGACGATATTCGCAGCGAGGTATCGGCCGAGACAATGACCGCGGCAGTGGCTGTTATGGTTTGTGTTGAGGCTCATAGCCATAGGATCTACGGTCTTGAGGGTAACACTCAGTCGGATGATTTGGCGCGTCTGCGGAGGCTCAGAGCTCTGCCGGTGCGGTTCACAGCTGGCAAGTTCAGGGCAATGCTGAAGGTGGGCGATATGGCTCGAAGTTTGGCCGAGCGAACGGCCTATTTAGAGCTGCTAATCGAGCAGGGCTATATTCGAGATCTGGGTCCAAAGTCGGGCCGTTTATTGGAAAAAAGCCCGATGTTTTACAATGATGCACAGCGACAAGAATGTGACCATTAGGTGGAATAATTGGTGACAAAGTGGACATATAGGAGTACATGTCAGAATCTCTTCTAAGTCTTAATAAGACTAAATGTTTGTTTTTATAGAGATTTTACCTATTCCTAGTATATTGATATGTCACCAAATATACCACTAGGCGGTCAGGGGTTTTGGTGATTATGGAGGGTGATTATGGTTGTAACTGATGATGGGTTTCATGAGCGGGATCCTCGAGATGAGGAATCAGGGCAGGTGGATCTGGTTAACTGGCTGCATCGGATTCACCCAAAGGCGTGGGCGGCTACGTTCCATGTTCCTAATGGCGGCTACAGAGCCCGCAAGACTGCAGCGAGGATGAAACTGCTTGGCGTCAAGCGTGGAGTGCCTGATCTGATCATGCTGTTGCCGCGCGGGGATCACTGCGGTTTGGCTATTGAGCTCAAGCGCTCTGAGGGCCGCTATAAGGCGTCCGATGATCAGTGGCTGTGGTTGGATAGGTTCACGGCCAGTGGCTTTATGGCGGTCTGCTGCCGTGTCTCTGAGGCGCCCGATGTGATATGTTCTTATCTCAACGAGGGAAAAAGCGACTAGGGCTTGAGCCCCGAGACTAGATTTTATGAGACTAACCAACAAACATGCTCTTCTGGCCGACCGGATAGTGGCTGGCGACAAGTACATTGATGCCGCTCATAAGGCCGGCTATAAGGGTTCGAGCGCCGGCAAGGTTGTATCCAGAGCCCTGAAGGATCCATTGTTTCTTAAAATGCTTGATGATCGCCGCGCAATCATGCGTGAGCGGGCCGACAAGGCTCTGCCAGAGTACACGCCAGAATACATACTGATGCGGCTTGGGCAGAATGAGAAGCTGGCAGTGGAGCTGGGTAAGCTCAATGAATCCAACAAGGCGCTCGAGCTGATCGCCAAGGCCAAAGGCATGTTTGTTACAGTGACTCGTGAAGAGCGGCCGCGTGACGTTCAATTCTTCAGGGATATTACTGGCGCCGGCAATTTTAAGCAGATTGAACCAAAGGAATCGACCAATGACAAACAAGATAATAATGCCGGCATCGGCGGGAACGCTGAGCATAGCGGACCAGCTGGGCCTCGGGGCTCCACAGTCTATCAATGAGCTGAAGGCTGCAGCGTCTGACTCTGATCAGGAAGTGTTCGTATCAGCTGAGCGCCTGCTGACAATGCAATACATCATTCTGGACCATATGTCTGAGCATGCTCTGGCCGGCACAGTGCCATTGGCAGGGTGCCAGACATGCGATGCCGTGATGCTCGAAGTCACCAGCCTGCCGTGCGTCATCGGATCCGAGGCCAGAGCTGAATTGCTTGAAGGTATAGTCAGTGACCTTGCGCTGGCCTCTGGCGCAGTGCAGAATCAGGACAATGAAAACACGCAATGAAACCCGCTATATAGCAGTTCACTGCTCTGCATCGCCACCAAGTCAGGACATCGGCTGCGAAGAGATCCGTGCCGGCCACCTAGCTAAAGGCTGGGCAGATATTGGCTACCATGTGATCATCCGCCGGTCCGGCACGGTTGACATCGGTCGGGCAATGGATGCAGTCGGCGCCCATGTTCGAGGCTACAACAGCGTATCGCTAGGCATCTGCTTGGTTGGTGGCGTATCTGAGTATGGCGTTCCTGAGAATAACTTCACTCCAAACCAGTGGACCACATTGGCCACAGTCCTACGGTTCTGTCGCCTTGCTTATCCAGAGTCCGAGATCAAAGGCCATAGAGATTTCAGCCCTGACGTTGATGGCAGTGGCACTATTGAGCGTGATGAATGGCTAAAAGAATGCCCTTGCTTTGATGTTGAGGGCTTTGTTAACGGGCTGGGAATATAGACGCATGGAAAGCAATTGGAAAGGACCTAACAGACGCAAGCACATCCCTATAACTCGAAAGAATGGTGAAACCAACGGGGCGTTTGGTGCTTGGTGCAATCGTGTGGTGCAAGTCGGTGGTGCGTTCTTGGTGGTTCTTGCAGTTCCTGCAGGGTTTGGTATTGTTTGGCAGAACCATGCGTTATCGGTGGTGACTGAAGAATCGCTGAGCAATCTTGAAGAGATGGTCCGCATGAATCAGGAGACCACCGAGCGGCAGCTAGTCAGGCATGATGGCATGATGAACGCCCATATTCAGCGACACTTAGATGAGGTGAGATCTCCAATAGGAGTACGACAATGAGTGACTTTAGGGGGACCGGCGTAGTCTGGACCGGCACAGCTGGCAGCTCTGACGATATTAATTCAGCGCTTGCCGAGTTTGATGTTGATGTTATTGATTCAGGCGAGGCCCTGCATATTGTTTCAAGCAGCCATACCATAGAGATGTTTGGCTGGGGCGGTGGTGGCGACAATCCTTACATGGTCGCTGTTGGTGATGAGGTTGTGGTCCACGATCATTGCTTCGCTATATTGAGGGCTCTGCCATGATGGCATTACTTGCAAAGCTGGGCATGACTTTGGCCGGTGACGTTATTGGCATATTCAGCGCCAGCGGTAAAGCTAAGGCAGAGGCGACAGCGCAGCGCATACAGAGCATGGGGCGCAGCTGGACTGATGAATTTATTGTTCTGGTGTTCTTCTCACCCATAATCGTAAGTTGGTTCTCCCCTTCTCGCGCCGCAGAGTATTATTCAGCATTCGACAAGATGCCCGAGTGGTATGCCGCGCTGATCATTGGCATAACTGCTGCGGTGTTCGGTCTAGGTAAACTACAAGGACCACCAAAATGAAGGCCGCTTTGATGATTCTTGCCCTTGTCTTGTCGGCATCATGCACAGTGATTGACTCAGAGGGTGATGTGAGTTTCGAGCAGAATCACGTTGCTGACCGTGAGATCAGCATTGCTCAGCCAAACTGTGGCCTATGATTCAGGCGTTTGAAACCAATGAGCCATATAAGATTGTCTACAAGGCGAGCGCTACGCTGGCTGAGTTTCATGCCAATAGGCTAGACACTTACCGGCTGGTCATTGGTCCAGTGGGCTCGGGCAAGTCTGTTGGCATGATTCAAGAGCTTCAGATGCTGGCCGAGCAGCAGACCCCGCAGAGCGATGGCGTCCGGCGCACCCGCTCGGTCATTGTCCGTAATACCAAGCAGCAGCTAAAAGATACAACCATTAATACCTTTATGGACTGGCTGCCTGATGTCTTATGCCATTGGTCCGGCGAGAATTGCACGGTTAAGTACAGCCTGCCTGACGGTTCTGCCGTAGAGTGGCAAGTGCTGTTCAGGGCTTTGGATAAGCCAAGCGATGTCGGGCGCCTGCTGTCGCTGGAGTGCTCCAACTTCTTTTTCAATGAGTCACGCGAGATTCCTTTCGGCATTATCGAAACCGCTGAAACTCGTATCGGCCGCTATCCTGCTAAGAAGGACGGCGGTTGTGATCATCCCTGTATGATTCTTGACACCAACGGGCCTGATGATGACAGCAAGATCTACCATATCTTTGAAGAGCTAAGGCCCGAGGGGTATAAGGTTTACCACCAGCCCAGCGGCCTGTCTCCAGAGGCCGAAAACTTCAACAACCTGCCTGATGGTTACTATGAGAGATTGCAACGCGGTAAGTCTCAGGACTGGATTGACGTATATCTGCATGGCAAGTACGGCTTTGTGGCCGAGGGCCTGCCTATGTACCCGAGCTACAATGATCTAGTGCATTGCACCACTGCAGAGATCCCGTTCGACAGGACTAAGCCGCTGTACCTTGGTATGGATTTCGGGCTAACGCCTGCTTGTGTCTTTATCCAGCTGCATGCCGGCGGTGCTCAGGCTTGCATCATTGACGAGTACGTCACTGAAGACATGGACGCTGTAGACTTCTCAAACAATGTTCTGCGCAAGATCCGCAAGGAATATACTGGCGCTCGAGTTTTAGGCTGGGGCGATCCTGCCGGCAATGAGCGCAGCGTCATTAAGAAAAATGAGACTTACTTCAACATACTGAATGACATGGGGCTGCCTATCGAAGAAGCCCCGAGCCAAGATCCCGTGCTACGGCATGGCGTTGTTAACAAGCGATTGCGGACTCTAACTCACATGGGTGAGCCCGCTGTTTTGATCAGCCCGAAGGCCAAAGTATTACGCAAAGGTATGCGCGGGGGCTATCATAGGCGTAGGATACAGGCATCTGGCGCTGATCGTTATATGGACAAGCCG
>TARA_R110000765_G_scaffold271051_2_pt1 | contig 22280 bp, 17 predicted proteins | sample TARA_R110000765 | Tara Oceans TARA_R110000765 (sample SAMEA4398168) | marine metagenome | biome: Polar Biome; feature: [MES] marine water layer (ENVO:01000295) within the mesopelagic zone...; material: water (ENVO:00002006), including particulate matter (ENVO:01000060) such... | reverse complement strand
GTCACTTGTAACTTCTTCAATGCGCACAAAGTGATCTTTAAATCTAGGGATTCCAACGACTGCTCTAGGTTAATTCCTGACCTAATAAACCATAAGATATGGCCAAGCAATACAAAGCCCCGCGAGGGCGAAGTTTTGTTTTTAATAAGGCTAAACTCGAATATTAATCATTAGTAGTCAGCGTTGTGCCAATTGCAGTCATTCCCCATTAATAAAGTGACCGTATCAAATGGGCAGTGACCGACCGTAGCTATTTTCTTCTATCACTTCCAGTGAGAGTGGTTTTTCAGGGCTTCGACTGCGATAACCTGAAAATCAGCTCCACTGCGTGAGACGTTCTAGTAATATTTGCACATGCATTCTGCGACAGTAAAGTAACGAGTCAATGTATTTAACCTATTAGACTGCTTTAGAAGGCCTTTTATTTGTTCGGTTACTATCGCTAAAGCTGAATACTAAAGTTCTGCCCTATGTAACTGTTCAAGTTAATTGTCGCTTAATATACGTATACCTTCTATTTGTTCTTTTTTAATTTAACACCTCAATAATTTAATTAAATTCCATTATCAAAGCTTATCTGTTTAATTAAAGCAGATAAGCTTATTGAATTGCCACTAGTTTACTAGACGCTTCCTAGTAGTTCTGGGCAATGATTTTTATTAATTAAAAGTAATACTGGTATCGTCGATACTATAACTCACAGGCCAGAATGGCTTACCCGCAACACTCTGGAAACTGTTACAAAAAAGCCACCATTGCCAAATCCTTTTATCAACATTATGGTTTAATGAGATCAATATTTATTTCTGACTAGGACTGAGATTAATTGTCAAAGTAGTATAATCACTATGATAGGTTCCCATGACTTCTTCTGGAATCGTTATAACTACAGATCCCAACATCAAAGTGCCACTCAGTTCAGGTTCAATCATAAAAATACCTTCTGCATTGGTTTTCTTAAAATATGTTTTTTTATTAGTTAAAGCCTGGGTCACTTTATGGTTTGCTAACGGCTTACCATTTCTCAGTAAAAAAAATTGATTGGGCTTATTTTCTATTGGAACAAACTCTAAGACTAAACCTGCAGGCTGACTACTGGGTTTATCATGAATAGAACATTTGTCTACACACATCAGCGTTTTAACGTGCTTACTGTAACTTCTTTGCATTGGTTTACCTTCAGATGCTTTATGAAAGGCATCAATTGTCTCTTCATTAGCTTCTATTTCTTCAAAGTAAGTATCCACATTTTTAGCTGCTATTTCGCCATGCCTTTTCTTACTGCTAATAGCGAGTACCGCAGTCCCTTTATTACTTGCAGTAAACAATGCGTGAAGTGCTGATTTCTCTTTTCGATATTTTACTGATGCAATCTCAACACCATTGATAAAGGTATGTGAAACTTCTATTCGGTCTACTGTAAAACCACTACCAAAATCAGGAAATGATAATGAGCTTGAAAGGGCTACATCTATTTGATCACCCTCTTTCCAATTAAATTGATTGGGTAGCATAAATGTTTGGTGAGCCATTGAAGGCATAACAACTAAAACATTAACGAGTATAAATAATTTTTTTATCGTTTTTGCTAATGATGTTTTCTTTTTCAATAATTGACTTGATATCAATTTGCTTTCCATAATATTTTCCTTTTTTCACATGGTTAAAGAAACTTACTAGACTAATGGATACGGGCTATTTCTACACGCCATCAATTTTATTTAATAGCATGATTTCCATAATGTTTTATTTATAGTTTGACCATTTTCTGTCCATTGAACCCTGTTTCTAATTAAAGAAATAGCAGTATCTCCTATCATTTATACATGATGTTCTAATTTTGTTTTATTCATACTTTTAAGATAAGTGTATAAGAAGAGTAAACCGTATACCTGATCTATTCAACAGGGCCTGATTTTGTTGCGAGCAGTGTCATTGAACTGACTATTGGAACAGGTTAATGGATGAGAAAGTCAGGATTTGATAGCGTTAGGTATGAGTTTTATCCAGTAAATCGACAAACAAGCGCTGAGCAGGCATGTTGACTTCAACCCTTTGTGTAAGCATTTAGGATCACCCAAAAAATTAGATGGTGCTAAGCTCCGGTAATTGAGTTTGCCGTTAAGCCGAAACAAATAAATAGTTAGCGATCCAATGGCTGTAAAATAAAACCCTACTGACGGAGTTAAGGGGTGTATGGGTTATTAAGCAAAATGCTATGAAAACATACTCTTGATTAAGAACCAGAACTTTAAACTTATTTGTCAAGTTAAAGCAGCACTATTAACAGACACAATGCGTTGCTCGATATTTGAACTGCATATCCAAAAAGAGTAGTGTAATTAAAAATAAGGAAATAAATAATGAACGACTTAGCCATTCATACTTCGAGAAGAAAATTCATTCAACAATTGGGTTTAGGCGCTGCTTGGGTAGGCTTGGCTACCAATTCTCAGTTCGCCTTTGCTAACAGCCATCCTATATTACCTTTTCGTCAAAACGCCGCTAAGCTTATGCTACATTTTAATGAAAATTCATTTGGCATGTCTCCTAAAGCATTATTAGCGGCTAAACAGGCTATCGAATTATATGGCAATCGTTATGCCGATGAATCCTTTGATCAATTTAAAATTAAATTAGCAGCGCATCATAAAGTTGATCCACAGCAGTTGATTTTTGGTAATGGGTCCACCGAAGTATTGCAAGCTATTGCTCAGTTACTCAATATAAAAATAAAGAAAAACCTAGTACAAATAAGTTAGTAAAAATTATTAATTGGAGATAATTACTAATTTTACTATCAGATCCGTAATCTACATAGCTAGGATATAAAAGTATTAGACGAGTGATTAATTGCGCAATTTAATAACAAGGTATAATCACCCGTCTGAGGATTTGACACTACTCTCAAGTGACTTAAAACACCCACTCCATCCTAACTTGACCAAGATCCAAACTTGCATTATCAGTAGTTGGATTATTTTTACTCACCTCTAGCACTTTTAAATACTCTGCCGTAAAACGTATTTCTGGTGTCGCATATACATTCAATGCTAACGTCATGTTTCTTTCAATGCCCCCAATAACATCAGCGGCATTTAGGTCTATTTCACTGTAGCGCATAGCAAGTTCCCAAGCTCCAGTACCGTCTTGCCCGAGAATGCTTTGCGGTTTCACAATACCGAACTTACCTTTTTTGTAAACTCGGCGATCATTAGTTAAAAATAAACTTGATTGAATATACCAACTATTAAAATCTAAACTTTCTAACCCTGTATTTACCGAGCTTTTTATATATTCACTCTGAACATTCAGTCGCTGATAGTTAACAGCGGCCTCGAACCCTATTTGCGAGTAATCGTCAACGTCTGAGATCGCACCCGTATCGACTAATTGAGTGCTAGCTACATAACTTTCTGGATTTGATTTAAGTCTTAACGAAATATTATCGCCATTATTAGAGTGCAAGCCAGCTACACCTAAGTGCACAAAATAATCATCATTTTTAACGGGAAGCCACACTAACCTTCCTGCAATTAATGTCTCTTCATCTTGGCCAGCATTACTTTGGTGTATTTTATTACCGAATATACCGGCTTGTAGCGACCAGTTATCTTTAAACATATTTATACCAGCGCCTAGATGCCTGCCTGGTGAAAGTCCAAAGGCGAGTGAACGCTCGATAAAAGTGTTAGCATGAGAACTCGCCTGAAACTCCAACGAGAAAGGCACTTTATAGTTACCCGTAATTAACTGAACTGAATCGTTAACTTTATATGCCAAAAATGCATCTTTTATCCCTTTAGTTCCTCCTGCAACAAAGTCGTAATCTAATTTATACTGCCAGTCATTATAGAGGGTACCTTTTATAAATAACCTTGCACGACGAATAGCGGTACCATCGCCTAAGTCAAAATCATCACTTTTATACCAAGCAGCATGGGCTTCAACACGCCCACCAATATGAGCAGAGAATTGCTTGTCGGCACTTTTTACTTTTATACCATTTTTGACCACCACCTGAGCTTCGTTAGCAATAGGCTGTTTTATCTTAGATAGTTTTTGAGTTTCTACCTTTTCGCCTTGATGTTCAGCCATTAATCGTTTGTATTGATCGACCGTAATTGTGCCATTATCTTTTAAAACCCCTAATAACATTGCCAGCTCAGATTGAGCGCTAACCTGCGCAGCGAAAAGCATACTTAAACTTAAAACTAATGATTTTCTCATGATTTCTCCAAATAATTTTTTGAACATTAACAATCTATTTCTACATAATGATTAATGAGGGGTTATACATATGTTGCACTGAAGTCGTTATACGTGTTGATAGTCAACTCAGTAATCGATTTCAGTTCATTACAAATAACTTCAGCTTTAGCAAAGTCTTTTTCTACACTGGCTTGCTCTAAATTTTTACAAAGTGTGTGCATAGTTACTGCACCTAGTGAACCCGCAGAGCTTTTTAGTGCATGTGCATGATCACCAAGTCCTTCAATATCAGTATGCTTAAGGGCTATGCTAATTAGCTGAGAACGCTCTTCGATATCGGTAATGAATAAGTTAATCAAGGTTAATACCGTTTCTTTTGACGTGTCTTCCGCCAAGCGTTTAAGTATAACTTTCGACAATACATCGTCTTTATTTAACTCGTCATTCACTTTATGACTCACTTTGAACTGTGTGCTATAGATACAACGATTAATGCTGTCGACTAACACTTGAGTATCAAAGGGTTTACCAACGAATTCTTCCATGCCAGCAGCTTTACATCGTGCTATTTCGGACTTTTCTACGTTGGCTGTCATTGCAACAACCGGTGTATTTTGATTAATGCCTCCGCTAGCTTTTAAATGCTCTACCGCGACAATCCCATTCATCCTTGGCATACGAATATCCATGAGAATGACATCAAAAACTTGTGTTTCTAGTATCTCAAGCGCTTCAATACCATCACAGGCAAATACAACGTGAAAACCACGACCCTTTAGTGTTTCGCCGGCAATAAATCGATTAGCTTCGATATCATCAACAAGTAAAATACTTTTCTTGGCATGTAAATTCTGCGGTAACTCTGATTTTTTCAATGACTGAGTTTTGTCCTTACAACTCAAAGAACAGATATCATGAAAGAAAAGTGGTTTATTTATACGATTAAAGCTTGCATACGAATTGGATAACGTCACATCTAAGCTACTAATACAGTTAATATTGATATCAAGAGACTGTAACCAAAAATTATTACTGTCGTTGACTATCACTTTATCTTCTATCAACCAAACAGCACTTTTTATTAATAATGGCTGGCTTATTTGCTTGCGTAACATATCGACATTTTCGAAGCCAAAAAAGTCGACACCCATTTTTTGCATTTTGTCAGCAAAAACCATATGTAAGCTTTTATTATCTGAAACGAGTATCATTGGTCCGTTAAATGTTGCTATTTCTAACGCTTCATCAGCAATAAACTCTACCGGCAGCGTAAAACAAAAATCACTGCCTTTATTTACTTCACTGCTTACATCAATTGAGCCAGCCATTAAAGAAATTAGCCCTTGCGCTATATTTAACCCTAAACCAGTTCCGCTGAAACTTGCCTCTAAAGAAGAGTCAACCTGTTCAAATTCTTCAAATATTTTAATGAGGTATTCTTTCTCAATACCGATTCCTGAGTCTTTTACATTTACTTGGAGTGTATCTTTACCATTGGATAACTGAACTCGTTGAATAGTCACCAAAACAATACCTTGAGGAGTAAAATTACATGCATTATCGACTAATATATTTAATATTTGGCGCAAGCGTGTAGCATCTGTAACCACTCGCCCAATGCACTCTGGTGAAACATCACCCAGTATAGTCAACTCTCGATTAGCAACTTTAGCTTCTGCACAATTAAGTACATCTTCAAGCAAGGATACGAGATCAACCTCACTATATCTTAGCGACATATGACCTGCTTCAATCTTAGAAAAATCGAGTATGTCATTAACAACATCTAGCAGAGCTGTACCGCTAGTTTTCGCAGTTTTTAACAAGCGAATATGTTCGGGTGGCTCTTTAATTTTTTCTGATATTAGGTTGACCGCACCAAGCACGGCATTTAACGGCGAGCGTATCTCATGGCTCATTTGTGATAAAAATCTAGATTTAGTCTGAGATGCTTTCTCTGCAGCTTGCTTTGCTTGAGTCAGATGAATTGCGTTTTCATTGAGCTTTTTTTGATCGGCATTAATTTTATCTAGCATCACATTGAACGCTTTGGCTGTAATACCCAGTTCATCATTTGATAAATTATCCGCTCTAGACGTCATATCCCCTTTTGTTACAGCAATTGCGACTTTTTGTAATGCGAGTAAACCTTTGGTTAAGTACCTACTAAGTACCAGCGAAATCAGGCCAACCATTATCAACTCAGCTAAAGCAATACTAAATAATCGATAGCGGGCTTTGGTGATAAATAATAATAATGAATCAACAGGTAAGCCTACTTGTACTTTGGCAAATTCAGTTCCTGATTCAACGACCAATGCCTGAGCATCAAATATATTGTCACCTACCTGATAAATTTGGCTATCTTCGAAAAATCCATTTTCTAAACTACTGGTATCACCTGCTTGTGCAAGAATGCCCACACTGTCTAATACTCGAATATAACGAACATCTTCGAGTTCAGCTATTTGTTGTGTGATTTCGTCAAGCGCTGCAATGTCTGATGAAATAACAGCATTTTTCGCCAATAAGCTAAATAGGTGAGTAGTCTCACTGGCTCGTCTATATAAGGCTTCTTCACCTGAATGCTCAAGGTAAGCTAAAGATTGCCAAAGCAACAACATTAGAAATAGGCCTTCTGTAATACCTATAAATAGCATTGTTTTTATTCTAAACGACATATAACGTCCCTAGTGCCAAATAAAAAAGCGGTTAATTGTGTCCAAGCAGCAGGTTAATATCCAAACTGCGCACATCATTCCATTCTTGGTCGTTTGCTTGTGTAAAACCTTTCATACGTAGAGGTTTAAGTAATTGCATACTTGAATCAGATTTTGTAACGGCTAAAAATCCACTAAGTAGTTTTTGTCGAGTTTCATCATTAACTTTTGGGTGGGTAGCAATAGCGTGCGGTGTATACCCTTCTGATGTCCAAATTATTTTGAGTTGATCACGAAAGCGTTCTGGTAAAGCATTAAATGTGCGTATAATTCCGCCGCCAGCAACGAAACGACCCGTCGCAATATTACGGTACACAGCATCGTGCGAATTAACGTATTTACTTTGAAAACTGATATTTTTCTGCGAAAGACTTGCCTTAGGGATCAATGTCGCGGCAAATGATGCTGGTGCCGGGAAAGCAATTGTTTGCATCGATAAATCTTCAAGCTTTTCAATTTTACTATTTTTTTTCGCGACAATAATGCCTTTAATTTTTTTTCCTACTTCATGTACCAGTGCTTTAAAACCATTTTTATCACTTACTACAGCGTAGTGGTATGGATTCATATAAGCAATATCATACTCACCTGCCGCTAATCGTTTTTCAAACGTAGGAATATCCGGTGCTGTTGCGAATTTGAGCTCAACGCCTGTGCTATTGCTTATAAATTTAAGTAATGGCACCCAATGGCGTGCTAGCTTAGCTGCAGATTGCTGTGGAACAATACCAAACACTAAAGGCTTAGCTTGAGTATTTTCAGGAGTATATGCATTAGCTAAACCAACAAAGCATGTAATATAAAGCACGACAACTAATTGCGTTAATCTCGTGAGTAATTTATTTATTTTTTTCTTCATTGGCTCACACATAAAAAAAGATAAAGATAACTGACCTAAATGATTAAAACTGACGAGTCTCTTAGCGAAACTAGATTTTTGATCACCTTTTTTTCTTTCTGTATCGCAACGAAATTCAATTGCGGTAGTTGAGGCTTGAACTAAACAGCCAAGTAACTTTAATAAATGAATACGAGAATTTGTCAAAATAATGCACACCTTTAATGAAAAACGATAATACATATGTAGCAATTAATGCTCCATCATTTTAGTTAATATTTATCCTTTAAAATCAACAATTAAAGATATCACTCTTTTTCAAAAGTCAAAAATCGCAATTTGAATTGCTATTTGCCAATCAAAATAAGAGTCATATTGCGAAAAATATGAAATTTTTAAGAAAAACTGAAAATGAACACAAAGATTCATCATAGCCCTATCCATAATATTCAGTGGTATTAATTTTAAAGGCAATATATTTAAGCACTTAAGCTAACTGATTAGAATTTATCGTCTAAGCAGAAATAGAGACAATGCCATGTGCTTATATTTATTGAGAATTAATTCACTGGCTAGGATCATCAAAAACTACCGTACCGCCTTCAACACCAGGAGAGATCCAAATCAAATTCTCACTGCTATTACTTATTATTGCAGACGATTTTTTTGCACCATCAAATGCATATTGCTGCTTGCTTTCGATTGCATTGGCAACATCAAGTAACTCGGCAACTACAGCATCTCGCATAATGGAGAACCCTATAATAGAGCCAATAGTCATAATGGTCGCTAATATTATTAGCTCGGTTGTTAATACAAAGCCTTGTTGTTTTTTTGCTAGTTTCATCACAATTACCCATAAAACTAAAATTGATAGTAAAGGCTATTGCAATTATTCTGCCAAATAAGAAAGACAGTGAAAAATATTACTATCTATAGTGTGCTTATTTTAACCATCTTGTTTATAGAGATATCAGAGTCATTTGTTAGTTGAAGGTTTGAATACTACTTGTCTAGGTTGGTCTTGTGATTAAGTTTTCCTAAACCATGCAAAATGAATTTATTGCTTTAAAGATAGGCCGCTGAGAAAAAATAATAAAAAGGACATTTATGACCGAGCAATCTTACCCTGTACCAAAAGACGAACAACAACGCATGGAGGCATTAAAGCGCTACGAAGTTGTAGATACCCCTCCTGAAGAAGTGTTTGATCGGATCACTAGAATTGTAGCTGCCTTTTTAGACGTGCCTATTGCACTTATTTCATTGGTCGACGAGACTCGTCAATGGTTCAAATCTCGTGTTGGGTTAGAAGTAACCCATACCGGTAGAGAAATTGCTTTTTGTGCTCACACCATTATGAATGATCAATTAATGATAGTGTCTGATACCAGTCAAGATAAGCGCTTTAACCAATCCCCATTAGTACAAGGTGAACCACATATTGCTTTTTACGCAGGAGCGCCTTTAAAAACTTCCGACGGTTATAATTTAGGTACTCTTTGCGCTATAGATACAACACCTCGTATTCTAAGTGAGCAACAAAAATCAGTGCTTCAAGACTTAGCAGATATGGTCATGGATGCCTTAGAGCTAAGATTAACTAATGCACGTGTAAGCGACAAAATTGCTTTACAAAATGCAGAGTTTAAAACTCTAAATCAAGATCTTAACCTTTTAGGTCAGGTATTTAATCATTTAAACTACAGTATTTTGTTTTTTGACAAGCAAGGTTACATAAAGTCAATGAACTTAAAAACAGCAGAAATGTTTGGCTACTCTGTCGTCGAAACTATAGGGCAGCATCTTAGTATATTTTTCCCCTCGCCTTATAAAGAGCTGCTCAACAAAATATTTAGTCCCCAAAATAATAACAGTGATATCAAAATAAACGACATTCCTTTGCAAATTTTTGGTTTACGTAAAGATGGTACAAAATTTTCTTTAGAGCTGTCTGTAACCAAAATAAAAATAGAGCATGGTTCTACCTTCAGAGCACAATTTCAAGATACAACCAATCGTGATCTAGCTGACAAAGTGCTAGAACAGTTTAAGCTTCCATTAGATATCAGCCAAAATTTTATTTTCATGTTTCGTGAACGTTCACTTAAATTTGATTATGTCAGCCAAGGTGCTATCAAGTTAAGCGGCTACTCTCAAGAAGAGCTACATAATATGAGTCTGTATGATATTGATAGCAGTCTTAATATAGATAATTTACGTAAGAAACTAGCACCTTTATTATCGGGTGCTAAGCCAGATATTGCCTATGAAACGACCTTACGCAGTAAAAACAACAAGATCATCCCTGTGCAAATTGCTTTGAAAATAGATGGTAATGATCAGATAGGCAAACGCATTGTAGTCGTTGGAACTGATATTTCTGAACGTAATAAAGTCAACCAAGCGATTCAAGATAACCAAGCTCGATTACATGCGATTGTAGATACAGCTGTTGATGGAATAATTACGATAAGCGAACGCGGTTTAATTGAGACCTCCAATAGAGCTGCAGAAGAGCTATTTGGTTTTACCAAGTATGAGCTTAAAGGCAAGAACGTAAAAATACTAATGCCAACCTCTTATGCAAGAGAGCACGATGGCTATTTAGATAATTACAAAAACTCGGGTGACGCGAAAGTTATCGGTATAGGAAGAGAAGTCACAGGTAAAAGAAAAGATGGTAGTGAATTTTCAATGGAATTATCAGTCGCCGAGGTAAATTTAGGCAATGCGCTTTTATACACAGGTATAGTGCGTGATATCACCGAGCGTAAAAAGGCTGAAGCAGACTTACGACATGCCATGAATGTTGCTGATAACGCTAACCGAGCAAAAAGTGATTTCTTATCAAGAATGAGCCACGAGTTACGCACCCCACTCAATGCTATTGTAGGCTTTGGTGAGATATTACAAATGGAATTATTATCTACCACTCAACAAGAATATACTGATCATATCCTGAAAGCGGGTAAGCATTTATCTTCGCTAATCAATGAAGTATTAGAAATTGCTCGTATCGAAGCGGGTCAACAAAACCTATCAATTGAAGCAGTGCAAGTAAGCACCTTAATCAAAGAGTCGTGGGATTTAATGCGCCCTATGGCTGCAAATAGAGGCGTTAAACTTAACTATATTGAAGATAACGATGAACATTATGTGATGGCTGATTTACAACGTCTTAAGCAAGTATTGCTTAATTTGTTATCTAATGCGGTTAAGTACAATTGTCCAAATGGAACAATCACAGTGTCCTGTCGTAAGCGAATACACGATAATACCTTGCGTATTTCGGTGCAAGATAACGGCAATGGTATCGCACCCGAAAACTACACTAGAGTATTTGAAGTATTTGAAAGGTTGAATGCCGATCAAGGTCAAGAAGAAGGTAGCGGTGTTGGTTTAGCCCTAAGTAAAGCTTTAATGCATGCGATGAATGGTGAGCTAGGGTTAGACTCTATTTTAGAGCAAGGTAGTACCTTTTGGCTAGAATTACCCATTGGCTACCCCGCTCAACAGCAACTATTAACCCAAAGCAATGATGTTGAGACGTTAACAACACAAGGCACCGAGCATTCCCGTGTTTTTAACATTTTATACATTGAAGATAACTTATCTAACTTACGCCTAGTTGAAGCATTATTTCAGCGCAGATCTGATATAAATTTAACATCTGCTATGCAAGGCAACTTAGGTATCGAATTAGCCCTAAAGCAACTGCCTGACTTGGTTCTACTCGATATGCATTTACCCGATATACAAGGCGATGAAGTATTACTTAAACTGCGTAACAATGAAGCTACTAGCAAGATTCCCATTTTAATGCTCAGCGCTGATGCAACCAATAGTCAAAGAGAAAAATTACTCTCACTAGGCGCTAATGCCTATATTACTAAGCCTTTGGATATCAGGAAATTTATTGCCAAGGTAGATGCAACATTACGTGTTTTACCTGATGAATAGTAAACGCCATTACTTAATAGATTTATAGCTTCAATATGCAACTCATTTTAGGAATCAAATTGCATTGCATATTGCGAATACAAGATTTTAAACCTTAGTTCAGAAATGGAAATTAAATTACTCATTGATTTTTAAGGAAAACATTTCAATCAATACAATGGAACGTTACTTGCACTACCCAAGGTATATTAACTGTAGGACTTGCTATCGATGAATTCACGAATAGATGTATTGGAATGGATACAATGCTTAACATCAACAATGATTGCCAAAATGGCAAATCCAATTTGTTGTCGACTGCTCAATAGAACGGATTTCAATCAAATCTCACTCTATAGCGAGCCGCAAGCATTGCTAGACCTAATCATTCCTCATATGGAAAATGCGATTAAACATGCACAGCATGCTATAACGATTAAGCTCAGCCACGATGAAAGTAAATTAACTTTAGCCTATTTTTATGATGATAAAGACACCCCTTTATCATCATGTCAATTACCAGAAGCGACTAGCTTAGAGCAAACATTGCCCGAGTTAATCGGTGAGCCAATTAAAATAAAAATCAGCTCGGATGATAAATTATTAAAACATTGCTTTCGTTCTTTTGAACAACATATGAATATTCAATGCTTGACTGATGAGTCACCAAATAATGATACACAATCGCCTTGGGATATAGAAATTAAGGATTTTAGAGCAACATCGCCTGGCAACGAAAATGAATCAATAATAAATAACCAACCACAAATTTCGTTGCGATCTATTACGCAACTGACAGATATAGAATCAAAGCAGAATGTTGATTTATACTGGCCATTTTTTGATAGTGATTTACATAGTATTTTGGGTGAAGTAAAACAATTAATAAAACCTAAAGTACTCGTTGCTGATGACAGTAAACCAAGCAAAATGGCAACGATGATTATGCTTGAGCATTTAGGCTGTACTGTTATTGGTGCTGATGATGGTATTGAGGCGCTAGAACTTGCCAATCAACAGCCATTTGACTTGATTTTTTTAGATGAAAAAATGCCAGGTATGTATGGCAGTGATGTCGCATTGCAACTGCGTGATAATAGTGGAGTTAATCAATCGACTCCTAAAGTATCTCTCACGGGTATCACTGAAAAAGAATCAGTGAATTTATTGTATAGCAAAGGCATAGAGCATCATATTGAGAAACCTATTACCAAATTGGTATTGGAAAATTTCTTGAAAAAATGGCGCAGTAATTAAATTATATAAACAATTAATTTTTGGAGATAAGTATGAATACACTTAAAAATACCGCACTGGTTTTGATTGGTTATCAAAATGATTATTTTTCCCCACAAGGGGTATTACACAAAGTAATAGAAGAGTCTTCTAGAGCCACTGGTGTATTAGAAAATACGATTGCTTTATTACGAGAGCAAGGCAAGGACTTTGGCGTAGTGGTTAATACACCTATTCATTTCACTGAGAATTACCAAGAGCTTAATGAACCCATCGGTATCCTACAAGTAATTAAGGAGCAAGGTGCCTTTAAGGAAGGAACTTTTGGGGCGCAAATAATTCCACAATTGAATGAATTTAATGACTTTGTTCAAGTAGTGCCAGGTAAAAGAGGCCTGAATGCGTTTTCAAACACCAAGTTAGAAAAAATATTACGGGATAAAGGTATCACCAATATAGTTTTCGCTGGCACAGTAACTTCTATTTGTATTGACTCAACAGCCAGATCAGCTATCGATATGGGATTCAAAGTAACCATACTGGACGATTGCACATCTAGTCGTACCTCATTTGAACAGCACTTTTATTGCAACGATGTGTTTCCATTGTACGCTCAAGTTTGTCATTCATCGACGTTGCAAGCAGCAAGTTAAATAAGGATAAAAACATTGAGTAACAACAGCAAAGACGAATTACAAACACAAATTCAATATGCGCTAATAGAAAAGCTTTCTACTAGTCAGCAAAAACAAAGTAAATTACTATCATTACTGGATGAGTGTGTCTTTGAGTGTTCCAGCGATCTTATTTTAACTTACGTTAACTCAGCATGGACGCGTCAGCTTGGTTATCAAGCTGAGCAACTTATTGGTCGTCCTCTAAGCCAATTTTTACCTAAATTTGATCTACAACAATGGCTAGCCATAAATCAAACCACCAATAACTTTCCACAGCGTACTGAATTACAACTTTTAACTTCAGATTATGTACTCAGATGGTTCGAGTTACGGATAGTTAAAAATGATAACCAAGAAATGATTGGATCACTATTTGATATTCAAAATCATAAAGAAATGGAAGCAAAGCTACGTCAAAAAGAAGAAGAAACCCGTAAATTATCTTTGGTTGCTAGCCACACTAAGAATATGGTTATTATTACTGATGGTGCCGGTTGCATCGAATGGGTAAATAGCAGTTTTGAACGCATCACAGGGTATAGTAAAGAAGAGGTCCATGGACGCAAACCTGGTTCCCTTTTACAAGGTGAACAAAGCGATCCTGCAATAATTAAAGAAATGTCTGAGGCGACTAAGAACAAACAAGGGTTTAGCGTAGAAGTTATCAACTATAACAAAGCTGGCCAACCTTATTGGGTTTCTATTGAAGCATCTCCAGTAAAAGATGACAACGGTGAAATAAAGCATTTTATTGCCATAGAATCAGACATTAGTCCACGAGTTCAAGCTGAGAAAGTCGCCTTAGAAGCAGAAAGTAATTACCGTATGGTGGTCGACAACATCAGTGAGGTTGTCTTACGGTTACAGCCAGATGGCCGTATTTTATTTATGAATCACGCTTGGAGTGAGTTAGTTAAGCTACATGAAAATCAATGCTTAGGTGTCGATATTAGCCAATTTATCAGTGAGGCCAATCAAGCAGAAGTCGCTCAAGCATTAGTAGGTTTTCATCAAGGTAATCGAAAAAGCTGTCGCTTAGAATTGCAAATGGAATGTGGAGATGGCAGTAATACATGGGTAGAAATGAGCATGACCCCTGTAGAGTCTTACGGTAAAGGTCAATTAACCGCTATAGCGACTACTATCGTCAACGTTGATGATAGGGTTTTTGCAGCACAAGAACTACAAAAAGCAAAACACCTAGCTGAAGGTCTAGCTGAAGATCGAAGCCGCTTTCTCGCCAACATCAGTCATGAAATACGTACCCCGCTTAACGCGATGATTGGTGGGAGTGAAATATTACAAAATACCGGATTAAACCAAGAGCAAGAACGCTTCGCAGGCATGATTCAATCCAGCGGTAGTGCTTTGCTGAGTATTTTAGACGACGTGCTAACCTATTCAAGATTCGATGCTGGTGCTGTTACATTAGAAAGCCGAGAATTTAATCTGGGCGTCTGTATTGATGAGGCAATTGACATTGTTTCCGAAATTGCTTTGTCGAAGAATATAGAATTAGTTTTAGAGATCAGTGCGAATACGCCATTAAGTATCATAGGTGACAATGTGCGCCTTCGTCAGGTTATGATTAACCTACTAGCTAATGCGATTAAGTTCACGGCAAAAGGGTATGTTTTTATCCAGGTTGATTGTCATCGAAACAAAGAGAACACCCTTATTTTGGATATATCAGTTGAAGATAGCGGTATTGGTATAGCTGAAGATAAAGTTTCACAGTTATTTATACCTTTCATGCAATCAGATATTTCCACCACTCGCCAGTATGGAGGCAGTGGCCTTGGTTTAGCAATATGTCATCAAATATGTGAGGCCGCTGGCGGCCATATTAGTGTTAAATCAACACTCGACGTTGGCAGTACTTTTCGCGTACAAATGCCTGTAGATACCGACCTGAAACGCCCTAGATATATGTTTAAACACCTTCCTGATAATAGAGACAGTACTGTCTGGATTATTGGAAAATCTCCACGGTTAAATCATGCAATTGGGCAAGTGCTTGAACGTTATAAAGTTAAGTATGAAGAGCTTGATAGTATTGATCAAATACCTAATATTAAAGGTATAGGTGAAGACTTTATCATGGTTACAGATGTTACACTCAACACTGCATGTCGACAAACTCTACAAGACACTTTCATCACGGGTACCCTCCCTTGCTTAGTTACTTTGGATCCCTTAGGAAAAAGTAATAGTATTCAAGTCATTGGTAGTAACGAAATATTAGTAAATGGACCCGTTAAAGCATCTCACTTTAACCGTATCCTTGAGCAATTACATGAGCTTATGGGAAAAGCTAGTATTGAGTTAAGTGGTAAAAAAAGCACAACATCATTGAATGACATTCAATTTCATAATGCTAATGTTTTAGTCGTCGAAGACAATCAGCAAAACCAAATTGTTATGCAACAATTTTTGCAGCTCTGCGGCTGTCGAGTAATATTGGCTGATCACGGTGTGGAGGCGCTGAAAAAGTTACAAACCGAACAAATTGATATCGTTCTGATGGATATTCAGATGCCAGTCATGGACGGCTTAACCACTACGCGTCATATAAGAGCTAGTACCTTAGCTTTTCAACAAGTACCGATTATTGCGGTTACAGCAGATGCGGTCTATGGTGATAAAGAAAAGTACTTAAGTGCCGGCATGAATGATTATTTATCCAAACCCATATTTCGCAATGAGCTCTACGCTTTACTAGATAAGCATATGCCAATTGATAAAAAGAAAAATCGAATCACCAGTAAAATTACCCGCCTCAACAACATGCAGAATTTAATCAATAACAACCTGACTTAAACTAACGCAATGCGCGTTGCAAAATGCAAGTCAATTTAATAATTAATCCTGCTTTATAGTCTGGCTTAAGCCAGACTATAATCTTTCCAAAAAAATTAATTTCATAACCCCTTGTTTAATAATGATTATAAACAACGTTAAATAAGTTGGTAATGAATGGTCTGAATGTTGCGATATACCCAGTACCCGTTATTCAAGAAGCTATTAAAAGACTTCTGAATACGCATAAAACTGGTCACGGGAGAGCCTTGTGAATCACCGTTTGATTTACCGGTCCCTGCGGGTGAAGCTCCAATGTCTTGTGCCCCAGCAAGTAACAATAATGGTAATGGCTTAGGTGGAAAAACTGGTATCTGTGATGCTGGCTGTGGTACGAACGATAAAGGCCGGTGTGCTTGTCCAGCAGGATACTATGAAGTATCGGGGAGCTTTTTGGGTCTAGCCGATCAATGTTGCCCCAACGGTACTGATTACACATCAGCGACAGGTGGCGGCGCATTGTGCTCAGGCTTAGGTTTACGTAAGGCGCAATCGGTCGAAGATATTAATAATCCAGGACAAAATGCATTGGAGTCTTTTACACCACCTTTTCAAATTAATTTACCTGCCGCAGGAGGGAGAACCGAAGGTGATGAATGGTATCCAACCCCACCTACTGGCGAAGGTAATAATTAACCCTTACCTCTTCACTTAAAGACCTTAGTTTATAAAGCAACATCGAAAAATTTATCTCGATGTTGCTTTATTCGTTTAACTATTTCTCAAGCGCATTCACCTGTGAACAAGGTGAATTGCATTTTGCACATACACTTTCTATTTTGCTTTGCATTTTGCGAATAGTCATTAAAGGCAACATACTCCCAGAAAAAGCAGGACTTTATTTTACTTAATAAACAACAAGTTAAGTTAATTGTAAATTAATTTAATTTTGTGGCCTATCAATTGCGTTAGTAGTGATACTTAAACAATAATCGGACACTTCAAAATGAATACTCACGCTAGCCAAGCTGTAGCCGTAAATAATATGCAAGTACGCACATCATCTAAAATGGATAATTTAACCACTATCATTGAAGATGCATTACAAAACCGCCATTTTTCTATGGTTTACCAACCTTTATTCTCTATGCAAACAAGTAAATTAGTCGGCTTTGAAGCATTAGTAAGATGCCAATCTCCGCAGTTTGGTTTTATTTCACCTGATAAATTTATTCCGCACGCTGAGCAAAACGGGCAAATTATTGAGCTAGGAGATTGGATATTTAAACAAGTGCTATTAGATTTAAAGCGCTTTCTACAATATGGCCTTAAAGATATTACCGTTTCTATTAATGTGTCAGCGGTACAGATTGCAGAAACCAATATTTTTGAGCAAATAATGACCTTAGTTAAAAAATTAGACATTCCAACACGCTGTATCAAACTTGAATTGACGGAAACCGCATTAATTAAAAATCCACAAGTTATTGCTAAAGTTTTTCAAGCCTTTCAACAAGAAGGCATACAGGTTTGGGTTGATGACTTTGGAACCGGTTTTGCCTCTTTAAGTTTATTACGAGAATTTAAAATTAATGGTTTAAAAATCGATAAAAGCTTTGTCGACGGTATAGCAACCTGTAATGAGGACTTTACCTTATGTAGTGCTATTATTGCCATGGCACAACGCTTAGGAATGCATATTGTTGCTGAAGGTATCGAAGATGAAACCCAACTACAGATCCTAAATCAATTAGGTTGTGATACAGCACAAGGTTATTTACTTGGACGCCCAGTCTCTATTGATGAGAACTTACGCCGTTGGGGTAGAAGTTAATAGCGATTAATTCGCTGAAGATATTTGCGTATTACATAGCATTTTGCAATAGTGTCTAAAGTGCACTCAGTTGCATCACCACTGGAGAAGTAAATGACAGATTTAATGGATCAAAGCGTTATTAAACAGATGACTGCCGATTTAGGCGAAGAGACCTGTTTACGCTTGATCAAGCTGTTTATTGACGAGATGACTGATCTACACTTCAAATTAGTGAAGGCTTTTAATGGCCTAGATAGCAACGCCATTGCTGATATTACCCATATTATTAAAAATTCAGCTGCCTTATATGGCGCCATGCCACTATCAGCAAAAGCAACACAGATAAATGATCAGCTCACTATATTGAATAATCCCTTAGCGGCCTCAGACAATATTATATTGTCGTTGATGGAAAATACCTTGTTGCAATATAACGAGAAATATAATTAAAAATTAATGGAGTTGCACAATGGCAGGTAACAAAGCTAGCCCTTTGGTTTATATCGTAGAAGACAGTGTTTCGAGTGGCGCTTTATATAGCTCACAACTAGAAAGTGTGGGTTATCAAACCCGTCATTTTGTTGATGGTTATTCCGCTTTGGTTGCCATTAAAGAAAAAATGCCCAGCGTTATTATTCAAGATGTCTGCTTACCTGATATTAGTGGTTTAGATGTTTTACAATTCGTTAATAAACAAGCATCGCCAGCTAGGGTTATTATTATTACTTCTAACAGCTCTATCGAAATTGCTGTTGATGCCATGCGCTTAGGCGGTTTTGATTTTATCGAAAAACCTTTCACCCGCGAACGTATGCTGACCTCAGTAAATGACGCTGTAAAGCAGCTGATGCTGGAAAGTAACCCAAAAGAAATTGAAGAATCGCCTGAGCCAGCCGACAAAATTAACTTTGTTGGTGAGTCGTTGGCGATGCAAACGGTTTTTCGCTTACTCGATAGCGCATCACGCAGTAAAGCCAGTGTATTTGTGACGGGCGAAAGTGGTACCGGAAAAGAGGTTTGTGCGCAGCAATTACATCAATCGAGTAGTCGCAGAGTAGGCCCACTTATCGCCATTAACTGTGCTGCTATTCCAAAAGACTTATTTGAATCAGAATTTTTTGGCCATGTTAAGGGTTCGTTTAGTGGCGCACTCGCCGACCGTAAAGGTGCAGTTGAAGTCGCAAACGGTGGCACCTTATTTTTAGATGAATTATGTGAAATGGATTTAAACCTGCAAGCTAAGCTATTACGCTTCTTGCAAACAGGTACCTTTAATCGCGTCGGCAGTAGTGAAGTGTTGCAAAGTGATGTACGTGTAGTATGTGCAACCAACAGAAATCCAGCCGAAGAAGTAGGCGAAGGACGTTTTCGCGAAGACTTATATTATCGTTTGAATGTAATTCCAGTACAACTACCTGCGCTTAGAGAGCGCGGTAATGACATACTATTGTTAGCCAATGCCATCCTAGCGGATAAAAGTAGCCAAAATAATAAAGACTTCAAACAGTTTTCAGCAGAAGTACAAAAGTTGTTTTTACAATATGACTGGCCGGGCAATATACGTGAATTACAAAATGTCATAGAGAATATGGTGGTTATTCATACCGGTGAAAGCATCACAACAGATATGTTGCCAGCAACGTTCGGTCAATCAGATGGTGAAATAACTAAATCAACAACAGTCGCGAAAAGATCCACACAACATATTATGGCGGCAGAAAAAATACAGCCTATTCAAGGTAGTTCCGCAGGCATAATACCTATGTGGCTAGTAGAGAAAAATACGATTGAACATGCCATAGAAGCCTGTAGCGGTAACATTCCACTTGCTGCAGCACACTTAGGCGTTAGTGCATCAACGATTTACCGAAAAATGAAAAGTTGGGATGCTGGTAACGTTTAAGACCAATTTTACGCACATTTAAATCATAAGTATTTATGTTGAAACTTCAATAACTTAAAGGTTAATAAAACCGGTTGATGTGGTTTCTTTTATTTAAAGCACTAAGTAATGTCACCTTAGTGCTTGCTCCTTTAATGATATGCGGGTATTTAAGCCATCATAATTACTTCAGCGAGGGGTTAAACTGAGTGTGCTTCGTCAAAATTTTAAAACCTGACTTTGCTTCTTAAAGCGTTTCTGTTTTGGCGTTAAAGTTTTATTAATATGACAAAATAAAATATTAAATTGGCTTATAAAAATGCAGCTAAAACATAAGCTATAGCTGCATTATTAATACTGAGATACAACCCATTAACCGTTAATGTTTGTGAGCTGCTTTAGGACGTTTATCACGTGTTGAAGAATGGGTATGAACAACCTTCCAATCCCCTTCTACTTTACGAAATAAGAAAGTTTGATAGCCGGTTTTATCAAATACCTTACCAGATTTTCTTACTTTTCCTTTTACTGCGCTATCAGCAATAGCCCAAGCAAAATCTTTATCTTTACCTTCAAAAGTAACCTCTATATTGGAAAAATTTAATTCGAGGTATTCCATGGCATCTTTTTCAGGTTCAACATGGTGATTAACTAAGCTGTCTAAACCTGGATTTTGACCGCCAGACTCTATATATCTAGCGCCTTTAAAGTCTAAGTAATTTTCTCTAAAAGGCGTTCCATCACCGTTTTCCCAACCAAATTTAATACCTGAGATAATATCAACAATGGCTTGTTTGCTTTTATCGTTATGATTTTTATCACCGTGAGCATTCACTGAGAAGCTCAAGATAACTATCATCGCTGTTAAAATGTTTTTAATCTTCATATCTACGACTCTTATTTTGTAGGTTGTAATATTTTGCAGAACAACAAAACCCTAAAGTGGCATTACATGTTGCTAATTTGACCAGTGAATATGTACTATCTTCCACTCACCAAGTTGCTTTTCTAGCACTATGGTTTCCATGCCTTCGTAATTAAGCGTTTTGTTTTTGTATGTGCCGCTGGTTTTACTACGTGACATTGAAACCGCACTATTACCCGTAACTTTAACATTATGCTCAAGTAGCTCACTGTTTGTGGCGGCTAGGTATTTCATATCGGATAACATATGATGATGGGCATATTCATCGGCTGAGCGCTCAACTCCTCCACCTTCAAAAATTAGTACGTCATCTGCTAATAATTTTCTCGCGGCTATTTTATCTTGTGCTTTCAATGCCTGATGAAATTGTGTAACTACCTGACCAGGCGCAGACTTAATACCAATAAACATTGGCGATTGCTCTAATGAATTAGGCTTGGCCTCATGCGCAATACTAACACTAGTAAAAAACACACTTATTACACACACAAGCATCGTAGGTAACTTAACTTTTATCATTATTCTTCCTGTTATTATTTATTATTATTTATTTGTTAGTTAAATCTAATCAATCGCTGTCAGTATTTGATATTGTTCTGGTGTTAAAGTGTATAGCTGATTGATAAAAGCTACCATTGCCCATATGCGCTGATCGTCATGGGTTTTACCCCACGCAGGCATACCAGACGCTTTAATACCATGCTTAATTATCCAAAAATTTCTCCGAGCAGCGTCATCATCGTCACCATGTTCATGACCGGCATGTGTTTTACTCGATATGGCCAAGTTAGGCGGCGCAGGATATAAGCCTAGACTCATATCACTCTCACTTTGACCGGGTTTTAGGTGGCAACTGGAACACATAAATTCATAATCAGTGCCGCCGGTTAGTAATAACTCTGGGTCACTTAAATCAGGAACTTTGATATTTTTTGCCGCATTGCGAATAGAGTTTTCTCTGGTTTCTTCTAACAGCCAATAGACAAGATCACTGTGCGGCTCATCAGCGGCGACATTAACAATACCTGAATACATCACAGTAGCGGCTGAGCCGATAGCTAAAACAAAAAGTACCAATAATAATTTAATGATTTTCATACTATTCCCTTCAAGAACTGAGGTTTCAAAAGTCACTTAGCGTCAGGATACTGACATAGACGCTAAGCTACTAACAAAGTTGACTTAATGATTGTGTTCTTGATCATCTTTCTTCGCAGCATTTGACTCTGTTTG
>TARA_R110000765_G_scaffold36761_2_pt1 | contig 22306 bp, 16 predicted proteins | sample TARA_R110000765 | Tara Oceans TARA_R110000765 (sample SAMEA4398168) | marine metagenome | biome: Polar Biome; feature: [MES] marine water layer (ENVO:01000295) within the mesopelagic zone...; material: water (ENVO:00002006), including particulate matter (ENVO:01000060) such as...... | reverse complement strand
ATATTCGAAAAAAGTTTCTGATAATTTTCTGCATTGGCAGTGTTTGACTCGCCTTGATACCAAAGAGCACCGCCAATTTTAAATTTTGTTAGAGGAGCAATCATACCATTATATAATGAAGACTTTTCTACGGTCACCCATTTATTTGGTACTATTTTTTTATGCGATTCTACCAGTTCTGGATGCGCTTTAAATACAGATTCTGGTGTCCACACTTCTGCACTTGAAGCTCCCCATGCGTTATCTATTAACCCAATAGGTATATTCAATTCCTCTTGAACTCTTCTAGCAAAAAAGTAGGCGACCGCACTAAAATCTTGCATAGATTCTGGGGAACAGGTTTCCCATGATCCAAAAACATTTTCTTGTGGATATTTTGAGGTTCTTTTAGCTACAGAAAACAAGCGAATAGTTGGATAATTTGCATTGGCTATTTCCACATCTTTATTCGCAATTTTACTATTTGCGCTCCACTCCATATTACTCTGTCCAGAACAAAGCCACACCTCACCTATCAATACGTCTTTTAATGTAATTTCATTGGTTTTACCTTTAAAGCGTATTTGGAACGGTCCGCCTGCTTTTGGTGTTTCCACAGTTACCTCCCATTTGGCATTATTTCCTGTTTTTACAACTACCGTTGCATCGTTCCAACTTGTGTATATAGTAAATTCTTCATTTGGATCTGCCCAACCATACAATAATACACTGGTCTCTCTTTGTAAGACCATTTCATTAGAGAAAATTTCAGGTAGTGTAATTTCTGCTTTGGCGAGACCTGTTACTAAAAAGCATAGTAACATAATAGTGATACGTAAATTCATTGGATAGATACTAATTTTGATTTAAATATACCTAATAATGCATCACACTGACAAATTCTTAAACATTCAACATTATTTTTAAAGTAATCGTTATATTGACGCCACTTTTTAAGATGTTCATAATCTATTAATATTCAACTTATCATGCCCACTTCATCTACCACTTTTAAGCGCCGAAATTTTATTAAGGTAGCGTCAGCATCATTACTGCTAACAACATTTAATTCATACGGGTTTGAATTTTTTGCCAATGAAAAGCCGAAAAAGGTAGCGCTTATAGGCACCGGTTGGTATGGCACCGGAGATTTAATGCGGCTTATACAAGTTGCAAATATTGAAGTTGTAGCACTTTGTGATGTTGATGATAATCAACTTAACACTGCAGCACAACTAGTTTCTGAACGTCAAAAAAATAAAAAGAAACCTAAGCTCTATACTGATTATAGAACCATGCTAAAAAGCAATAGACTAGATATTGTACTTATTGGTACGCCAGATCATTGGCACGCATTAACGTGTATTGAAGCGTTAAAATCTGGAGCTCATGTTTATGTTCAAAAGCCTATAAGTGTTGATGTTATGGAGGGTGAGGCTATGGTTGCCGCAGCCAGAAAATATGACAGGGTCGTACAAGTAGGAACACAACGAAAAAGTACACCGCACTTAATAGATGCTAAAAAGCAAATTATTGATACCGGTTTACTTGGTACCATTGGTCATGTTGATATGAGCTGCTATTACCACATGCGTGCCAATGGCAACCCACCTGTGCAAGAAGTACCTGATTTTTTCAATTATGAAATGTGGACTGGACCTGCACCTATGAGAGCTTACGATGGTCTACCCCATAAAAGATGGTGGCGTACGTTTAGAGAATATGGAAATGGAATTACGGGCGATATGTGTGTGCATATGTTAGATACCGTTCGTTGGATGTTAGATTTGGGATGGCCAAAACGTATTAGTTCTGAAGGTGGAATATATGTTCAAAAAGGTGGAAAATCTAATATATCAGATACGCAGTCCGCCGTTTTTGAATATGACGGACTTAACTGTAATTGGCAACATAGAACATGGGGAAACCCAGCAGATAACGAGTACCCTTGGGCATTTAAAATTTATGGTTCTAAAGGTGTGCTTAAAGGTGATGTGATGAAGGCTGAATTTATTCCAATAGATGGTAGCGAACCTATAAAATTTGAAGTTCTATACGAGAAAGAGAAATACCCTGAAGACTCATCTGAAAAAGATTTAGAATTACATGCGGCACCCGCTACACGTAGACATATGATAGATTTTTTAAATGCCATAAAAAACGGTACAAAACCAGTGGCAGATATTGAAGAGGGACATATTTCATCTGCTAGTTGCATTTTGGCCAATCTTTCAATGGATTTAAAAAGACCTTTGGTCTACGACCCAAAAAGCAGAATTGTTGTAAATGACCCTGAAGCCACTGCCCTATTACAGCGAAATTATCGTGGAGATTGGGAACATCCACACCCAGATACAGTTTAAATTACTGTAGTTTTTTAGTAGAATCCCTAACCAATAAACTTGTTTTTACAATCTTGGTCTGGTAAGGTAAACTTGGGTCTTTTATTCTATTAATCAATAGTTTAGCTGTAAGTTCACCTATATATTTACCATGCTGGCTTACCATGGTCAATGATGGCGTTACGTATTTTGATAACTGCCCATTGGTGAAACCAATTATTGAAATATCGTTTGGCACATTATATCCTCTTGCTTTCACTACTTCCAAAACTTGAACGGCAATTAATTCATCGATACCTATAATACCATCAATGGTTTTATAATTCAGTAAAAACGACATTAATAGATCTAAATCATCCTTAACCGTAAGATTAATAATCAATTTAGGATCAAAAGGCATCTCAAATTCTTCTAGCGCTTTCTTATAGCCTAAAAGCCTTAATTTCCCTACACTAGAACTAGATATAGGGTTAACTACCGCTATATTTTTACAGCCAATATTAATTAGGTGTTTGGTAATTTTATATCCCGCCTCAAGATCATCTACTACAACTTTATCGCATTGTACGTTGTCAGAAACCCTATCAAAAAGAACTACGGGAATATCGTTGTTAATAACATCTATTAAAGCATCGTGTTTGTCTTCATTCTGACTTTCTTCTGCCAGTGACATTATAACCCCATCAACAGTTCCTGCATCAAAAAATTCAAGCGTTTTTGTTTCTTTTGCTTTAGATTCGTTACTAATACAGCTAATGATATTATAGCCACTTTCATTGGCTACTTTCTCTATACCATACAGTACTTGGACAAAGAAGTAATTTAATATATTAGGCACAACCACACCAATAGTTTTGGTGCTTCTATTCAATAAATTAAGAGCAAGTCTATTAGGCTTATAGTGCTTTTCTTTTGCGTATGTCTGTATCTTAAGCTTAAGGTCACTACTAATTTCATGACTATCATTAATCGCTTTAGAAACGGTTGAAATAGACACCTTAAAATGACCGGCAATATCCTTTAGAGTTACTTTTTTCATAATTTATAACTACAAAAGAACAGATTTAAATTGACACTTTAAATTATTGGTTAAAGCAAACTGTCCCTAATGGAAAACCAAGGGACAGATTACTTCATATTATATTAATATTATTACCCAAATTTCAACTATTTAAAATAGTCTTAGGGTTGTAGATTTATATATATTGGTTAATGATATTCTCAAACAATTCTTGCTTTCCACTCTGTAATTCCAACTCACCATTTTCTTTGGCTATGTTGTAAAGATCCTTCATATCTAATTTACCATTTTCGAAATCTTTTCCTTTACCTGAGTCAAAAGAACTATATCTGTTTTCACGTAGTTTATTGTAAGAAGAAGACGAAATAATTTTATCTGCTGTAATCAAAGCTCTAGCAAAAGTATCTGCCCCACCAATGTGTGCATGAAATACATCTTCTAAATCTGTACTGTTTCTTCTTATTTTAGCATCAAAATTAACACCACCACCTTGTAAACCTCCAGCAGCTAAGAATACTAACATAGCCTCTGTTGTTTCTTGAATGTTATTTGGAAACTGATCTGTATCCCATCCATTCTGGTAATCTCCTCTGTTAGCATCCATACTACCTAACATACCTGCTTTAGCAGCTACAGCAATCTCATGCTGAAAAGTATGTTGTGCCAAAGTTGCATGGTTTACCTCAATGTTCATTTTAAAATCATTCTCTAAACCGTACTCTTTTAAGAAACCGATTGCAGTAGCACAATCAAAATCATACTGATGCTTCATAGGTTCCATTGGTTTTGGCTCTATGAAGAAGTTTCCTTTAAACCCTTGGCTACGTGCATAATCTCTTGCCATGGTTAAAAACTGACCCAAATGATCAACCTCACGACCTAAATCTGTATTCAATAAAGACATATAACCTTCTCTACCACCCCAGAATACATAGTTTTCACCACCTAAAGCTATGGTAGCGTCTAAAGCCAATTTAATTTGACCACCTGCTCTTGCCAAAACATTAAAATCTGGATTGGTTGCGGCACCGTTCATGTATCTTGGATTTGAGAAACAGTTAGCTGTACCCCAAAGTAATTTCTTACCAGACTCTTGTTGTTTAACCTTCAAGTAATCTGTAATTGTTGCCAATCTCTTTTCTGACTCTGCAAAAGTTGAACCTTCTTGAATTAAATCGAAATCATGAAAACAGTAGTAATCAAATCCTATTTTATCAAAAAATTCAAACGCTGCATCTGCCTTATCTTTAGCAGCTTGTATAGCATCTGATGATTTATCCCACTCAAAGCTTTGTGTTCCAGGACCAAATGGATCTGAACCTTGACCACAGAATGTGTGCCAGTACGCAGTTGAAAATTTAAAATGATCTTTCATGGTCTTACCAGCCACTACCTGATCAGGATTGTAATATTTAAAGGCCATAGGATTATCTGATTCCTTTCCTTCAAATTTAATTTTGTCTATTCCTTTAAAATATTCCTTGTTTGCCATTATATTGATTTTATAAGTTGTTTAAAATTAATTCCAATTCATTTTTCCAAATTGCATATGCATCTTGGTATCCTTTTTTATCTTTTTTAGGGCTGAAGGTCATTACATAATCGTTATCCAATATTGCCTTACCGAAAGCTTCAAAATCGCCCTTATGTAAATTTGCCGCTCTTGCCGCTCCAATTGCCCCAGTGGTATCATAAATCTCAATATCATACCCTATTAAAGTTGCAACTGTATTCGAGAAGATTTCTGAACGAAAAAGGTTGTCGTTCCCTGCACGCATTACATTTACTTTTATACCGTCAGACTCCATAATTTCCATGCCATAAACAAAAGAAAATGCAATACCTTCTAATGCTGCCCTACACATATGACCTTTACCATGATTATTTAAATTAAGGTTTACGATACGGGTACCGACTTCCTTGTTTTTAAGCATTCTTTCCGCTCCGTTTCCAAAAGGAATCAAGGTTACACCATCCGAACCTATTGGTACTTCATTCGCCAACGTATTCATCTCTTCGTATGATTCAACATTAAGATTATTCAACAACCATCTGTATTGAATACCAGCTCCGTTAATACAAAGTAATTTCCCTATTCTTACTGGTTTTCCTGGAGAATAATTTACATGCGCAAAGTTGTTTACACGAGAGCTTTCTTTTACTGAAAGATTATCTGTTACGGCATACACAACCCCAGATGTACCACCAGTTGCCGCAACTTCACCAGGATTAAAAACATTTAAGGTCAAGGCATTGTTAGGTTGGTCTCCTGCTCTATATAAAATAGGTGTACCAATAGAAAGTCCGCTTTCTGTAGCTCCTTTATCATTGACCTGAGATTGTACTGAAAACGTATCTACAATATCAGGAATCATATCTTTATCTAATCCGTAATGTTCCAAAACAATATCAGCAACAGCATCTTCTTTGAAATCCCAAAAAATACCTTCAGATAAACCAGAAACCGTAGTATTTACTACACCAGACAACTTATAGGCGATATAATCACCAGGAAGCATCATCTTATAAATCTGTGAGTAAATTTCGGGCTCGTTTTCTTTTACCCATTTTAACTTTGAAGCCGTAAAGTTTGATGGTGAATTTAGAAGATGTGTATCGCAAGTTTCAGCACCTATTTCTTCATAAGCATTCTGACCTATTGTTACTGCTCTACTATCGCACCAAATTATAGATTTTCTTAAAGGATTACCTTCTTTATCAATAAGCACTAGACCGTGCATTTGATATGATATACCGATACCAGAAATATCGGTTTTATTAATAGAATTCTGTACACATAATTTATCGATACCACTACAAACGTAGCGCCACCAATCTTCTGGACTCTGTTCTGCCCAGCCGTTTTTTACAGCTTCCATAGACATTTCTGTCTCAGGTTCCGTAACAACTCCTACACTCTTCCCGGTAGAAGCATTTACTAGAGCAATCTTAATAGATGAACTTCCTATATCTAATCCTAAATGGTACATAAATAGTATAAATTGGTTTTCCTGTAATAAGTTAAACCAAAAATAGCTACTATACCATGCAATCGATATTTACCGTACGAAAATTATCGTAAACGCATTTCTTCTATAAATTTACAAACAACAAATAATTAATTCAATTAACTTAATATCAGTTAATTACATATTAAATATATTAATCAATATTTCCGAAAAGGTTTTCGCATTACCTGCTGTATAACAAACTACAACCCTTCAATTTAATATTCTTCTAGTTGATTTTGAAGTTGTTCTAATTTAGAAAGTGCCTCAGATTTAGAGTTTACATCTAATTTTAAATAGATATTCTGAATGTGAAAATTTACGGCACTTGGGGTTACAAATAGCTTTTGTGCAATCATTTTATAAGTAGCTCCTTGACATAAAAAATCTACAATTTGATTTTCTCGTTCAGAGAAAAATGCGAATGTCTTTTTATGAAAGTTGCTAATAATTTTCTTTACAATATCATTACTCATGGCAGCACCTTCTTTTTCCATACTACGCAAAGCATGCTCTAGTTTGTCTAAAGTCAAAGGTTTTGTCAAATAGCCATTTGCTCCTTTCTTGAAAGCATTTTTAATAATGTCGAAATCATTGATTTCACTGAACATTATAATTTTTACTTCCCAGTCTTTCTTTTTAAAGAGCTTGATAGCTTCTACACCGTTCATGTCATCTAAATCTATTTCAGAAAGTACAATATGCGGTTTTGTAAACTTGAAATCTTTTATGGCATCTTTAGCAGAAGTATAGCTACCTACCACATCATATCCTTCGATATCTTCAAAGTGATTTTTATATACAGAATGTAACGATGTATCTTTTTCTAATAGTATTATTCTAATGTTTGAATTTTTCATAATCTCCATAGTTTTACAGCTATCATTCTAATTACAGAACAATAACTAAAGTTATTTTTGAGTATTTACAAGACTAGAATAACTAAACAATATATATGTACTGTGACCAAATAGTATAGACTATAGGTTCATATTTACATATATAATGGCAACTATTGCCCTAAAGAACAACCAGAAAAAAAGATTGTACTTCAACTTTGTTCAGTCATAAATTTAAATCAAAAACGAATTTTCGCTAGTGAATTAATTTGTAATACTGAGGCGTTTGCCAAACTTTGGATTAATGAGATTTCTTAACAATAAAAAAATGGAAATCTTATGTAGAATAAGATGGGTTCCGGAACTGGAATTACGTAGGTTAAATTCATTCATGGTTGTGGGGGGATTTGGGGTTATACAATTGGGTTTGAATCTATTTGGTGATTGAAATATAGATATTATTGTAATATACCCGTTGAAAACCTAGAAATTTTCGTTCAAATACCAAGTTTTCTTAAAAAATAAGGTAATTCATCGATAGTTAACATAAAGTTAAAATCGAGAATTACCATTTTTGTAAATGCAAAAATAAAGGAGGGGACCCAATTATCCCCCCGGATAATACCCCTCCTTTTATTGACAATTCAAATCAACCATAAAACCGTAAAAATTAATGGCTTTTAAATTCGTTACTCTCTTGTTATATAATCATCTTCAAAAGTATTAGACGCAGTAGCCGTTGATTCGTTTACTTGCATAATCCATTTCTCTTGATTGTATTTTCCATTTAAATCTGTACTTGCTGCCATTTGGGCATCATTCTTATAATCGTAGTCTGCTAAGTACACGTAATACAGACCGTTTTCTTTATTGTAAAATTGTTTTGGATCTAAACCTTTCTCTTTTAATTCTTTCATAAATGCATTCATGTACTTTGTTTGACTATATACATTTGCAATTACATAGTAACCAGAGTTCATATCTATTACATCAGATTCTACCAGCATCTTAACAGGTAACGCTTTAAAGTTATTATTTGTAGATGGTAATTCTTTAAAATTTGCTCTTCTTGAAGAAGTAGTTGTTGCTACCGATGGTGATGATGACGTTGCAGTGGCAAAAGCATCTGCAGGCTCTGTTATAAAGTCCATTGCATCATCATTAATGTCATTAGAAGCATAAGATGTATTATCCTCTACACTAAAATCTTGTAAAGAGCTTTTTATCGTCGTATCAATATCATTTCGTAACATTCTAACTATTAGTTCAAAACGTTCTTCAAAAGCCGCAATTCGTTGTTCTTCAATAGAGTCTTGACGAAGTATAAGCTCATCTAAAATTATTTTGTTCTCATAAGCCAAGCTACTTTCTGAAACAGATGTAGAAGTATTAGAAGAAGCTTCTTGATTTCTACGACCAGACTTTCTTGCACTATCACGCTCTTCTATTAAGTGAGCAATTTGCTCCTCATAGTTTCGTACTATATTATCTATTTGATTGTCTGATGAATTATCGGCTACTGAGATAGCTAAATCATCATCCTTAAATTTATATGCTAGGGTAATTTCATGATTCCACCCAAGGTTTGCATCTTCACTTGATAAATCTTTCTCCATTAAATATCCTAAAGACATTTTTTCACTTAAGTTGAAACCTACTCCTGCTGCAACACCATATTCCTCATCTACCGTGGTTTGCAACCAACCATAATTTGGTAGATCTAATAATAAAGAACCAAAATAGTATAAACTACCATCTAAGTTTTGACCTACTTGAGCAATTGGCATTAAACGAGCGTCTTCAAAAAGACCCCTTGTATGCTCAAATGAGTGTGTATATTGTACTGATCCCTTTACACTTTTTGTAGACAGGTCAGTTAAAAATTCGTTCGTTGTTTGATTGTACTTTAATAAGTCTTCTGCATAAAAACCAAAATCGAACTTACCTAGCGATAAATTAATTCCTGGCTGTATAGCTATTTTACTTTCTTTTCTTGAATCTGCAATCTGCGGATCGTCTTGAGCTACAACAATTCTATTCTTATCTAACCCTTGGTTAAAATAAGTAACATTGGTACCAAATGTAAGCACAGATTTTTCTCCTAATTGAACTGATGATGCATAATTGGCATTAAATCCGAACTCTTGAACAACACCAGACCATTGGCTGTATACACCAATACCTACTGCGGTATGATCATTTAATTTGTTGCTAAATCCTAGAAAATAGTTTTGGCTATTATCCTCGAATGTTGCAGATTGATTTCTATGAAGAATGTTTAAATATGATTTATTCTCACGCACTAAGGAGAATGTTGGGTTTATAAAAAAACGATTGAAGAATAATTGATTGTGGTATGTACTACTAGATCCTAAGTTTGCATTGGTTTCTTGACCTTTTACTGTTTGGACAAGGGCCAATAAAAGTAATGCAATAAGAAAACTATTGATTTTTAACGGACTTTCCATAACGATTGATTTTTACGATTAAAATTGAATTTGTCAAATGAATTGGGGGAAATGAATAATGGGTGGTTATTCATCTTCAAATACAGAACTGGAATACTGTGTCTGTCTTTCTGAGTTGAATGCTTCTAAGAAGCGATCGTCTCTATCTTTATCATTAATAGGTTTATCATTTAAATTAAAAGCTACATTCTGTGTACGCTTGCCTTTTGCAATTCTATTAGAAACTACATAACCAGATCCGTCTCCTTGCAATAGGTTAACAGAATATTCGTCATAAGAACTATTAATAGTATTGCCCATGTTTACAGCAAGACCAACGCTACGCTGACCAACTTCTACCATATACACATCTAGACCACCGTACCCTTCTCTACCATCTGAAGCAAATACTAAACTTCCGTTTGAGATAGGATTAGGATGAACATCATTCTTAGCGGTATTTACTTTTGAGCCTAAGTTTTTGGCTTGTCCTAACATTCCATTTTTTTGAATGGTAGCTACATAAATATCATATTCACCATAGGTACCGGGCATGTTTGAGGCAAAGAATAAACGACTACCATCTGGTGAAATAGCAGGATGCTTTGCAGAATAGTCTCCTGGGCACACCGCTACTTCAGTGATTTTTTTCCATTCTCCACCAATTTTATCGGCTTTATAAATTTTATGAATTTCTTTCTTTTTGGAGAACATACCGGTTACTGGCTTTCGGTATGTTGTTTTGCTGTAGTACGCCGTATTACCGCCATTGGTAAGGGCTACCGGTGGAGCGTATTCACCAGTAGTATTTAACGGCTTGGCACTGTTTGAAGCAAATTCTTTTTTTGTTCCTTGGTCATCCCATGGTAAAAAATTTCTTCTATTATTAGATGTTAAACGAGAAGGCACAACGGTGTGCGTCATCTTATAATCGTCTTTCACCAATTCCGTCCAATTCTCATCGGCAATTTCATTCTGGACTTCTTTTCCTAATTGAGATACTGCATGGTCAAACCTCTTCTGATAGCTTTTCTTTAAAGTACCATCTTCAGATATTTCTATTAGCTTACCGTACCAGTATAATGCATTCGCATATTTTTTGGTTAGGAAATTGGCATTGCCAAGATCTTCAAAAATTTCAGAATCTGAATAGCCAAGTGATTTTAGCTTTTCATAATTCTCTACTCTATTAGATACTTCAGTAATCTTTTTTTCATGAAAACTGGTTGAAGTGTCATTGTAGGCCAAATCTTGGCCATAACCCATGGTTGCCATACAGGCAAACAAAAGGCTGATTTTAATTGAATTGTTCATAATACTAGATTTTGGGGATTTAATACTCCAAAGGTCTAGCAACTCATTAAATCTGTTATTAATAAAAATTCATAGGTTTTTGTAAAATTGATAAACTATTGAATTCAAAAAACATCATAACTTACTTAAAATCAATTATATATGTAAATTATTTCTTTATTTTGATACCTGTTTATTTTTTCTTTTGTCTGAAATGTAGGTATATCCTAAATATGCAAGCTGCAAACCAACAGCTGCCATTTTCAATTTTCTACTTCTTACTAACATTTTTGCTATTCCAAATAGTGGTGATAGTCCCATAATTTTATTTTTTAAAGTTCTCACCGAAAATAATACGAGCTGCTAATTCTTCTTAGCTCTATTCACTGAAATAATAGGCGTAAAACAATTAAAAACATAGTGTTTATGGGATATTGCTGTTTAATCAATAAAGCAAAAGTACTATTGTTTATAGTCAATATTAATGCTGACATACTTATACCTTAGAAGTAGAAATTTTATTTAATCACAGGTGTAAACACCTATTAAAAAATAATATTATGAATACAGATATAGCAAAAATTGAGGATAGTCTAAAAGACTTAATAAGTAAAAATGAAGATGCAATTAAAGGATTCGAAAAAGCATCTGAAAATTCAAAACAAGTAGGAATTAAAAGCTATTTTGAGAAGAAGGTCGTTGAACGTATGCAATTTCTAAGAGAACTTAGAGCTGCTGCTCCAGAATTAGATTTGGGCAGTGTAGAAATTGAAGGTAGTGGTGCAGGAACATTACATAGAACCTGGATGGATGTTAAAGCATTTTTTGCAGAAGATAATGATGAAGCAATGCTAGAAGAAGCCGTAAGAGGTGATAAAGCTGCCATTTTAGATTATGATAAAGCATTGGCAGAAACTATGATGCCACATCGCTTAAAAGAAATTATAAGAGCTCAAAAAGAGCTTTTGCAGAACGATTTGGAAACTACTGAGATTTTAGAAAATCACAGATAAAAAAACTCCAACAAAAATTAAAGCCCTTGCAATTGCAAGGGCTTTTTTAATGCCTAATATTTAATAAGCTTTCATTTTATCTTTTCGCTTTTTCAGCTGCCGTTCTAATTCCCTAACCGATTCATTCACCGATTCTTCAAAATTCTCATTGCTGGCTTCTGCGAAAATTCGTGGACCAGGTAAACTTAAACGTATGTTACAGATCATACCTGTTTCATCAGATGATGTATTTTCTTGTTTTAGAAAAACATCTGCTCTAATTATGTCGTCGAATTTATGATGAAGCTTATTTAATTTTTCAGCTGCATAACCTTCTAATCTTGAACTAGCTGTTACGCCGTCATACTCATATATTATATCCATATTACTTTTTATTTATCAACATTAATCATCCACCCAATACCAAAACGGTCTGTACATCTACCAAAGTGTCCCCATTCGCGCTCTCTAAATTCATGATGTACTTGACCACCGCTAGATAATTCTTTAAATAATTGTTTCCCTTCATCTAAATCATTCAAATCAACACTCATGTTAATTTGATTACCATTATTCAATGGAGTATCTGGAGCAGCGTCATATGCCATAAAATGAACTCCTTTTCCCTTTAATTCTGCGTGTTGCAGTTTTTGTCTAAAGGAGGATGGGACATCAATTTTCTTATCCTCATATGTTTGTCTGTTTTTTATTTCTGCGTTAAACAGATTTGCGTAGAAGTTTAATGCTTCTTGACAATTGCCGTTGAAGGCTAAATATGCTTGTATTTTCATGATATATTGTTTTGATACAATGTACTCACAACCCGCAATTCATCTTGTCTTAAAACACATTGTTATTGATGCATTTGACAATGCTATTTTAAAGTATTAGTTATGAATTTAATACAATCTTATTATCATCAATAAATTGAAAAAACGATAGCTTTTCATTTGAACCCGTAAATATTAAATTAGTTGAAAGCTCAAATAGGTGTGCCTCTGTTTCAAAAAAGTGCATCATATAACCTGCTGTATTTACAAATGCTACATATTCCCCAATTGCCGGTAGTCTAGGTAAGGTAATTTTACGTTTCAACAATACGTCTCTTTCTAAACAATAAGCTCCTGTAAAAAATACATCTACAGACTCTTCTTTCTCCACCTCAGAACTATATAACATAAAAGGGTCTAATAAAAAATCTGCACTAGAACTCATCATTTGGCTCATATTCATTTCTAAACCTACTAGCCATTGTCCTTTGGCATCCTTTTTTCTGTGACTAACTTTTGCGACCGTTATACCAACTTGATCTAATAATGATCTACCCGGCTCAATACGAATTTCTATATCATTCTTAAGTAATAAAGATGCTACCGATAACCCAGATTCTTCATCTATAAAATCGAGTACTTCTTTCAGGAAAGAATTTTTGTTAACCGTATTGAAAAATGGATAGGTATTTAACTTACCTCTTAGTTCACCATCCTCTAGTCTAAATCCTAGACCATTGTTATTAAATGTTATATTATTATTGTTGTTTTCCACTACTGCTTTTTTCAGATTTTCATTGAAGGATACCCATTCGTTTTCTTTTTCCAAATAATTCATTAAAATACCCCCACCAATATCTATAAAGGATAACTCATGTCCCTTATCTTTCAAGGTCGATGCTATTGTAATACTAGCAATTAAACTTACACTACGCTGGTGGGTAGAATACCCATCTAAATGAAAATGCAGCCCCGTAACTTTTAGAAAATCAAAAGTTTTTTGTTCCCCAACATAAGAACCAATAAAATCAACTACCTCATCTACATCAAAACCAAACCGGCTGTACAGCTTTTCTCCATCTACCTCAAATCCGCTTATGCGAAACCCAACATTTGCTATTATACCAATCTCTTTTGCAATAGATTGTGTCAAAATACATTCATCTTCGTTATCTAAAATAATAGGTACGCCATTTTCTATAGCCAATTTAATTTGCGCTTCAGTTTTAATAGCTGCGGTTAGCACGAGGTTTTCTGCATTGCCACCTAAGGACAAAGATTGTTCTAGCTCTTTATAACTTGCAGTATCTACACCTATTCCCGAGGCAAATGCCTGCTTTACCAAACCTTTTGATTTGTTTGCTTTTCTTGCATAAAAAATGCGATACTTTAATCCGTATGACTCAAAAAGTTCCTTGTAATTTTTGCTATTTTCATTGAAAGACGGTAGGTGATGTATGTTTACGGGAGAACCATAACGTTCAATTAACCCTCTTAAAACATCTTGATCATTGAACAGTTCATGCATCCAACTAGAGGTTATTGGTGTCAATTCATTTTTTGGTGCTCCTTTATAATACATTTTCTTCTCTTTCATAATTATCGATTGATCCATCTTTTTTTAAAATTGCTGCAGTAGTCTGTTTCGCCCACCCTGTAGCGAAGTCATTTCTAGTCCTTGATAAGGTGTCATTATCAAATGTTATACCCTCTGTCGGTGTTCCATAAAATGTAATATCTGGATTGATCTGCCCATTTTCGTTTATAGGATTTCCATCATCGTTCAATGCCAAACAGCCCGGTTTATATGAAGTATTCAGTTTATTTTCGTACTCCACAATAAGTTTGTTTCTTTTTAAATTTTGATACAACTCATTCTCAAAGTCTTTTCCTTTTGCTCTAGAAATTGTAGCATTTATATAAAAATCTACCGCTGTTTCTTGTCCGTTTTCAACTTTTAAACTAAAACTGCCACACTCCTCATTTTCGGTAAAACTTGCCGATTTAGCAAAAGAAAAATCTAGTAACCCTGCTTTACACAATGCTACTATTTTTTGCAAATTTTTAACCGGCGGACCGTAAGACAGCCTATTGAACAACCCAAAATAATAGGTGTCAAATTCTTTATGAGACACAGCATCTAAACCTCCAAAACTATACAATTCATTAAAAATTGGACTAATTTTTCTCCATACGGCTACGGCTGCCATGAATGGACTTTTATCTTCTCCTCGTTTTGCTTCTTCTAATAAAAATTCTAAATACACCTGTATAACTACAGATGATAAAACAGGCTCATCTTTAAATGGGTCTACTATAGTTTCCCAATTAAATACAGGGCATTCTGGAAAATCTTCATGAAAAAACTTTACCTGATTTTCTATTACGGTGAAATCTTGATCAAAGTAAAGTTGATGCCCGTGAGAATTGAATAGCGCAGTGTAGAAAGCAAAATAGAACTCTTTTTTAATCAATGGTAATAGGGTACAATTAAAACTAATTGGTCTATTCTCCTTAAAATTTTCTACTATCGTTTCGCTAAAATATTGAAGTTCAATTTCTGAAGTTGGAGAACCATTTCTTGGTACCATTGGTAAGCCTGTTCTAGAGAAAAGATAAATTTTATAAGGCTCTTTACCAGATGAAATATATTTTAAAACTCCCTTATCGTTCTTTTTAAACTCCCCTCCTCTACCCTCTGTTAATGTAAGAACAGCATCTATAGCAGTAAGTCCAAATCCTTTAACTGCAACTAAAGAATTAGCTGTTACCGAGCTTAATTTTTCATCAACAGGGTATATAAAATCAATCCTATTTTTATTGTTTATTATTTTTGTTTGTTGTGATTTAAATGAATGATGACCAGTAGTAAATAATATATTTTGACAATCAACATTAAACTCATTGCCCATATTTCGGTAGCTACCCATTACCAAATATGACTCTTCATTCTTTTCTACGTTTACTACTGAACCTATATGGGTTATTACTTTTATATTTTTAGGTAAACTGTCAACAACCCTTTTAAAACAGTGTATAAGATAATCTCCAACAACCTTTCTTGGTGCATAATCTCCAGGTGCAGCATTGGTGTATCCGTTAATTTTTAACCACGACACAAAATCTGCGGTTTCTTCCACATTTGATATTGGCTCTTCTAATGACCAGCAATTAATGTTTCTATTCGCATAGTTCATTATAAGATATTCCGGTTGATCTGTTCTGTAAACATCACCTGCCGCAAAATATTCTGTGGTATTGAAAATATGAATTTCAATAAGTTGATAAAATGTATTTTTATTTAAGTGAGCCACCAACCTTTCAAAACCATAAAATCCCTTAGGTCCAAAACCTATAATTCCTATTCGATATGTTTTTCTATTCTCCATATAACTTACTACCAACCGCCTATTGGCGTAAATGCATTTTTACTTTCTGGTAATTCGTTTAAAAGCCATTGTGGATTATAGATGGTATCTAAATACCGTTCTCCACGATCGCACAGAAACATTGCACAATTACTACCTTCTTCTATATTCTTACTATACTTTTTAACTGCACTTAAAATTCCACCGGAAGAACCCCCACATAATATTGCTTCTTTTTCCAACAAAGACCAACACCCACGAGCACAGTCTACATCATCAACATAAACATGATCATATATTCTAGAAGTATTTAAAAATTGAGAAGGGACCCCGGCACCATGTCCCGGTATTAATCTTTTTAAAGGCGGACCTCCAAATAGTACGCTTCCTACGGCATCCACTGCTATAATTTTTGTGTCCAGTTTATTCTCGTAGATAAAATCTGCACATCCCATTAGTGTTCCGCAAGTACTTGTTGCCACAAATAGATAATCTAATTTGCCCTGTAACGAATCCATAATTTCTGTCATGGTTTTATGATGCGTTTTAGGATTATCAGGATTACCGTATTGATTGGACCAAAAACTATTTGGAATAGTGTCTAATAAATATTGAACCCTTTCTAACCTAGCCGCCAAATACCCACCTTCTTTTTTGGGTTCTGTTACGTGCTCTATTTGTACACCGTATGTTTTAAGAATTTTTTCTGTGTGTGAATTTAGCTTAGGATCTACTACTACGATAAGCTTAAGACCGTAATATAAACATGTTTGTGCCAAACCTAGTGCCATATTACCAGAGCTTGATTCTATTACCGTATCCCCTTTTTTAATTCTTCCTGATGCAAGTGCCTCTTGTAATATAAAAAGAGACGTTCTATCTTTTATGCTACCTGCAGGGTTTGCCGCTTCTAATTTTCCATATAAATTGAAATAATTATCCGCCAAAATTCTATCTAATCGTACTAAAGGGGTATTACCTACAGTACTTATAATTGATTCAGAAACAACGCTTGATATATTTTGAGTTATCATTTTCTAGTATTTACAACCATTTCAATTAGAAAAAGAATGGTATAATTCAATATCTAAAATTACCTAGGTAAATTCTAAACCAGTATCACGATAACTTTTATAAATAACTCGTTCGATTTTATATTATAAAATCTTATTAAAACCTCTTACAAATGGTTAGAATACAAAAAAATACCCTAAACAACTACATATCAAACACATATACTTAATACGCCTAGTTTGTGTTAGTTCTTAATTCAAGTAAAATTTTATGATTTTTTAATCTTAAATCTGGGCATTTACTCTGAAAAAATACCTAATTTCAAGGGACTCAAATAAATATTAAAATCTAATGGCGAATTTCAGTTTAAAAGTTAATGGAAAAACCCAAGAAGTAGACGTTGACCCATCTACTCCAATACTATGGGTATTACGTGATCATTTAAAATTGGTAGGCACAAAATTTGGTTGTGGAATTGCTCAATGTGGTGCTTGTACCGTTCACTTAGGTGATAATGCAGTGCGTTCTTGTCAGCTACCTGTTTCAGCTGTTGGTGACCAATCTATCACTACCATAGAAGGTCTTTCAGAAAATGGAGATCATCCTGTACAAAAGGCATGGTTAGAAGAAGATGTTTACCAATGTGGTTATTGCCAAGCTGGCCAGATCATGAATGCCAGTGCATTTTTAAAACGGAACCCTAATCCTACAGATGTAGAGATAGAGGATGCTATGAACGGTAATATCTGTCGTTGTGGCACATATACGCGAATTAAAAAAGCAATCAAAAATGCTTCGAGTATTTCTAACGCGTAAATTAATTGCCCCACAATTTTGGGATATTAACCTTCAAAAAATAAACAGATGACTCTCATAAAAACAACATATAATAGACGTTCTTTCTTAAAAAGCAGTTCGCTCGCTGGTGGCGGTATGATTTTAGGATTTAGTTGGCTTGCCTCATGTAAACCAACTCCAGAGCAGGTGAGCAACATACCTAAAGAATGGTTCGATATTAATTCTTTCCTGAAAATTGGAGATAACGGTATGGTTACCATTATGTCGCCAAATCCAGAAATTGGGCAGAATGTAAAAACCTCTATGCCAATGATCGTTGCAGATGAATTAGGGGTAGATTGGAAAAATGTAATTGTAGAGCAAGCTCCATTGAATACAGATATTTTTCAAAGACAACTTGCCGGTGGTAGTCAATCTATACGTGCAGGATGGTCTGGGTTAAGAATGGCAGGTGCTACGGCCAGACATATGCTTGTTGCCACTGCTGCTGAAGCATGGCAAGTACCAGCATCAGAAATTTCAGTTAAAGCGGGAATTATATCCCATGATGGTTCGGAAAAATCTGCGAGCTTCGGAGAAATGGCTTCTAAGGCGGCTACCATGTCGGTACCTGAAGAAGTAACCTTAAAGGAAACTAGTGATTTTGATATTATAGGAACGGATAAAAGAAATGTTGACGGACCAAATATTGTTACCGGAAAGCCTTTATTCGGTATTGATATTCAAGAGGAAGGAATGATGATCGCTATGATTATTCACCCACCTGCTTTTGGTATGACGTATAAGTCAATGGACGCCGAAACTGTAAAATCAATGCCAGGTATAAAAGATATTTTTCCTATTGATGTATATCCTGAAGGTGTTGAAAGACAATGGTCTGATGGTGGTGCTATAGATAAATTAGTTGCTATTGTTGGTGAATCTACTTGGCAATGTATGCAAGCCAAAAAAGCATTAAAAGTTGAATGGGAGAAATCAAGTGACTTGGAAAGCACTGCAGGCCATGATGAGGCATTAACTAAATTATTAAACACGTCTTCCAAAGAACCGGCCCGTAAAGATGGGAATGTAGTTAGTGCATTTAAAAAAGCAGATAAAGTTATAGAACGTACCTACAGTGCTCCTTTTTTAGCGCACAATACAATGGAACCTATGAACTTCTATGCAGATGTTACCGCCGAGAGAGCATTGTTTAACGGACCAATACAAACTCCAGAATTTTTAGAAAAGACCTTAGCTTCTAGATTGGACATGCCAGTTGAAAAAATTGACATTAAAATGAGCCGAATGGGCGGTGGTTTCGGAAGACGCCTATACGGTACATTTGGTGTAGAAGCGGCTGTGATTTCACAGCACATGCAAGCTCCTATAAAATTGGTATATACTCGTGAAGATGATATGACACAAGGTACCTATCGCCCAACGTACAAAGTAAAATATAAAGCAGGGTTGGATAAGGATGGCAATTTAATTGCTTGGCATGTAAAAGGTGCAGGATCTAACGATGATTTACTTTTTGAAAATAGATTTCCTGCCGGTGCCGTAGATAATTACCTAGCAGAAAAATTTAGTCTGGAAACCAATGTAACCACTGGTGCATGGCGTGCACCACGCTCTAACTTTGTTGCCGGTGCGGAGCAAGCCTTCTTAGATGAAGTTGCCGAAGCTGCCGGAAAAGATCCTATAGAATTTAGATTAGCGTTGTTTGACAGAGCAATAAAAGATCCTGTTGGCGAACCAGAAAAGAATGACTATGATCCAGAACGTTATGCCGGTGTTTTAAAATTAGTTAGAGATAAATCTGGTTGGGACAGTAATCAAAAAAATGGTGCAGCAAGAGGAGTTTCCGCCTACTATTGTCATAATTCTTATGTAGCGCAAGTTTTAGACCTTTCTGACGATACGAATTCACCAAAAGTTAATAAAGTGTGGTGTGCTGTAGATTGCGGAATTGTAATAAACCCAATGGCTGCTAAAAATCAAATAGAAGGGGGAATCATTGATGGAATAGGGCATGCTACATATAGCGAAATGACTTTTGAAGATGGTAAGCCTCAACATAATAATTTTGATACCTATCGTTTAATTAGACATAAAGAGGCACCAAAAGAAATAGAAACTTATTTTGTAGATAACGGTATTGATCCAACAGGATTAGGAGAACCTTCGTTACCACCAATTATTGGCGCTTTAGCAAATGCCTTATATAAAGCTACTGGTCAAAGACATTACAATCAACCATTTATTACTGAAAAGTCGGTAATTGGCTAACGCCCTTATGCTATTGTAAAACGAAAACGCCGGAAAAGAAATTTTCCGGCGTTTTTTATAGGTTCAATTCAAACCTACTATATTTTAAACCTTAGCACTGCTCTAAAATAACTTCTAGAATCATTATCTATGGTAAACAATGTATTGTTACTACCATCTTTCAATTTATTATTTAAACTGAAATTATAAGCTGCACGTAAATCTAATTGTAGATGATTTGTAAAATGATACTCGTATTGTAAACCACCATTAATTAAGGACATATTTATAATTTCAGCAGTGTCTGTTCCGTTAACTAATGCCCCATTTTGTATGTTAGATGTAAAACCATCTAATTGCCCAAATAATTTAAACCGGTGCTTATCTGATAAGTGATACTGTAAATTGGTTTTTGGAATACCAAGATTATATGACCAATCTGGTCTAAACTTTTTATAATAACTTATAAAGGGTAGCGGAAAAACATATCCCCTATTTTGCGAATAAGATAATCCAACAATTAAACGAGATGGCTTATCAAAATCATTTTCAAACTTTTTAATAAATACTACATCTCCTGAAAAAACCAAATCATTAGAATTTAGATTTTTAGCAGTAAGATTGGTACTTATACCTGGCTGAAAACGAACACCCAAACGCCATCCATTATTTAATGGTTTTGTATACCCAATGGTAAAATCCAATAATTTAAAATCGTTCAATAAACTTCTTTCAAATGGTAATTCATCGCTTTTAAAACGAAGATGTACGTTACTATAATCTATCCCCAAGAGTACGTATTCGCCTTCTTTTTTAAGTTTTATTGGGTAATTTATTAGAAATCGTGATCTTGTATATTCTACATCTGATCCTTTATTAGGGATAAACGTAAAATCTAATCTGGCTAAATCGCTTAATTGTGCCTGTGAGAAAAAACTAATACTAAAAAGAAAAAATAAAAGAAATCTAATTCGCATTTTCTATTTGTTGCAAGGGTGGTAAAATACAATAATGCAAGTACCGTCTTTTTATTGTATTGATTTAGTGCTTATAAGAAATATAATAGCTTAAATGAAAATGTATGATTGCTTTACAATTCTAAAATTTCGGTTACTCTTGCAAGTTCTTGATCAAACAAATCTTTGGTCACTTCCTTTTTATAAAAGGGAACCATTTTAGCTAATTGTTCTTTTCCTTTTTCTGAGGACATTATTTCAGGAAATGCTTTCTCTAGAACATCTAACATAATCCTTACGGATGTAGATGCTCCTGGAGATGCTCCTAAAAGACATGTTATTTTACCGTCTTTACTACTTACCAATTGTGTTCCGAATTCTAAAGAACCACCTTCAAACTCGTCCTCCTTAATTGTTTGCACTCTTTGACCAGCCACTACTATTTCCCAATCTTCATTTTTTGCATCCTTCACAAATGCTCTTAAGGATTCCATTCTATCTTCAAAACTCATAGCTACTTGCTCTACCAAATATTTGGTCAGTGGTAGATTATGCCAGAACACACCCCACATGGAAGGGAGATTATCAAAATTGATAGATTTAAATAAGTCTAAGTTTGAACCTTCTTTCAAAAACTTAGGACTAAAACCTGCAAAAGGACCAAATAACAATTCTCGTTTTCCATTGATATATCTAGTATCTAAATGTGGAACGGACATTGGGGGATCGCCAATACCAGCTTTACTATATACTTTTGCGTTATGTTGTTCTATTATATCTCTATTCTTGCAGACTAACCATTCTCCACTCACCGGAAAACCTCCATAACCATCCTTCTCCTCTATTTCTACTTTTTGCAACAGTAATAAACTACCACCTCCAGCACCTATAAACACATGCTCAGCATCTACCGTGCTTTTAATACCCGTATTAAGGTCTTCCATTTTTAACAGCCAATCTTCATCATGGTCTGGGTCTATATCTTCAACCTCAGTATTAAACAAAACCTTAGTATCGTATTCCTTATCAAGAATTTCAAATAATTGCTCTGTAAGCGAACCGTAATTCATTTCCGTTCCCCTATCTATTCTAGATGCAGCCATTACTTCATCATCGGTACGCCCATGCATAATTAACGGGAACCACCCTTTCATTTTCTCAATCTCTCTTGAAAACTCTATACTATGAAACATAAAATGTTCTTTAAAAGCTTTGTAGCGCTTTTCTAA
>TARA_R110000765_G_scaffold11382_10_pt1 | contig 22410 bp, 24 predicted proteins | sample TARA_R110000765 | Tara Oceans TARA_R110000765 (sample SAMEA4398168) | marine metagenome | biome: Polar Biome; feature: [MES] marine water layer (ENVO:01000295) within the mesopelagic zone...; material: water (ENVO:00002006), including particulate matter (ENVO:01000060) such... | reverse complement strand
CCATCTTCATCTAATACTAAAACACAGTACTCATCTGATAACTTTTCATGCCATGCAATAGCTGTGATCTTATTTATAGGATTTTTCCAGTCCGGAAATCCTTGAAGTATCTCTGTTTCAATATCAAAGTTCATTTCACGATGACCTGTGCTTGGTAGATCTGACTTACCATACTCATCTATCAACACTCTAGTCTCTAACGGCACATCTGTCTCGTAATATAGATGTTTTGTATCTGCATGCTTTGCTGCTTCACCAACTTCCTTTGTTACCTTAACACGCCTCACCGTCTTACCATCGATAGCTTTTTGCTTACCTCGAGGATCTTTTACGTAACCATACACATATGGATTCAATGACTTGATAGTATACCCATCTTCATCGTCCCATAAGTGTACCTTACGCTTATTCCTGTCTATGTATATACTTTGATACAAATTATACTAATTCTTCTATGATACCTATCGCTTCTGATACCACTAATAGTGTTACTGCTACACTAATATTGAACGGTATAAAAAGGTATCCTACAATTCTTACTGCTGACTTTGCAAAGCTTATTTGCTGATGTCTTTTTGCGTCTGGTTGCTGCATATTATTTTCTCTGTTTATCGTTTTGAAATTGACCATCGTATAATTCACCTTCATTATTCTCGTGAAAATACATTTGCGCTACTCTAGCGTCTTTTTCAATAAATATTCTATTAGTTACAATCATAACTGTTCCAATATTATCAGTCCTAAACCCTGGATCAAATATAGAGCTAGCAATAATTGCACCATTTCTCAACAGGGATGATCTCTGCCTTACCATAGCAGTTCTATTAGCTGCTATATCACACCCCTCGTTCATGGTAACATCATATGTACCAGGCTCTAACACCCATCCATCTCTACCATTAACATTAGCTTCACCAATATCTTGCAACTCTCCTACAATAGTTTTATCTACTAAAACCATACCCATAGAGCCACCTGTTAATTTAATATTCTGTACACTCAAATCATAACCAACCTGTGCTGGTTTACCTTTCGCATTATCTAATACAATAAGGCCTTCTTTTAAAATCTCTTTTGCGTTTAACATCTATATCCTTTACAAAATTCATAAAACTCTGCTCTTGCTGAATCTTCATCCATGAAAGAGCCACTTAACTTACTTGTCTTCATACTCGCACCCTGATGCTTTACACCTCTACATGATACACAATTATGACCTGCTTCAATCATTACTGCTACACCTAGATTCCCTTCACATATCTTGTTTACAGCATGATGTATTGCTACAGTTAATTGTTCTTGAATAGCTCCTCTTCTTCCGAAATGTTCTACAATTCTATTCAACTTACTTAACCCTACAACAGTACCATCTTTTGACGCTATGTAACCTATATGCACCTTACCGTTAATTGTTTGATGGTGATGTGAACACATACTAGTCAGAGGTATACCACCTTCAAATACTAACCCATCATATCCATCACTTGGAAATCCTGTAATAGATGGAGGTCCATTATACCTACCTGCCCATAAATCATTTACATACGCTTTAGCTACTCGCCTAGGTGTATTATTTGAATTAGGATCATTTTCCCAATCACACTCTAATGCGTCGAGAAATTTACCATACGCTTTAGCAGCTTTCTCAATCATCCTCGCCTTCTGTTTATCTGTTAGTGGTATATCAGAAGCAATACCATTAGCCATACCTAACCCAGCTATTTCTAAATCTTTACTCATTGTTTTCTCCGTTTTTATTTATAGGTGGAACTTCTACACCTTTATTACACTTAATATAAGAAATATATATCACTTAACCAACTTATAATCTTGAATTGTTTTGCTATCTTTAGCTTCCCAAGGGTAGATAATCCACTCATCACCGCTATGTATAGTCGCATGTATTGTTGGTACTGCGCAAGAGGTGTGTGGTTTATGATGTAATACAGCTGTAGTATATCCTTCCCACTTTTTAAGCGTCTGTCCACTATCGCAAATATCATCAACTATCAACGAAGTTAGTGATAGCTGTGATGAATATGGAATTCCAAGTTTATGAGATAGCATAGTAGCGGGGATTAACCCACCTCTAGCTATTCCATATATTGAATCTATGTTTGGAAACTCAACTAAAACTTGAAGCGCTATAATACTTGTAAGCTGTTCAACATCAGCCCAACTTAAATAAATCTTATTCATTACACCCCTCTCTCTGTATCATATGCAATTATATGATCTCTACCTGTCATATTGTAACCATGCTCTGCTACCATCTCGAATACTATTGGATACATTTTTACTAATGTCTCTCTAGTATCACCTGCAGGCATAACATATGTTTTATCTTTCGGTATATTTAACTCGACTCTATAATCTTCAAGCTCTTTCAAGTTCTCTTCCGTACCATCCCATACAGGTTTATAATGGTAGTCAGTATGAAAATTTATCATACGTTTTATAGATTCTGTATTTAATCTATGTCTATTATGTGTCTTTACGAATCTCTCGTCAACCACTTTCCCACCCGGTGTAACAACGCCAACAACAGGTATGGAATTATTAAACTTAGGGCTAATAGAAATAAGACCAATAGGATAATCGGTTTCAACAAAAGCCGATCCTTCTGTTTCAATAGTAATAAGTATATCTCGTTCATGTGCAAAGTGTGTTAACTCATTAACCAACGCAGGGTGCATTGTCGGTGATCCACCTGTTAACATCATCTCTTTTATATGTGGATTCTCGTCATATATTTTAATTATATCATTAAAACAAAATACACCTTTCGATGGGTGTATACTTGTATACCAACTATCACACCAACCACCTTCACCAAAATAACATCGATGAGTGCACCCTGTTGTTCTTACTGCTATAGTCGGTCGACCAAATCTCGAACCTTCTGATTGTACGCAGCGATAGACCTCCAATACCGGTAATGTCTTATCGTAATCTTGTATTCTTTTACGCATGATTTTCAAGTACTTTTTCTACATGGTTCTTAGCTATGTCCCATCCATCAACATACTCTACAGGATCTTTCCTGCCTAATGCGATAAATGCTTCGATTCTCTCTACTGAGGAAGCAGATTTATAATCTGATAATCCCTCTGCTGTCGGCTTATAAGATGTGTTAGTTCTCTTATATACTTCATCGAAGTCTAATCCTAACTGCTTACAGCACTCTACACCATCTCTCAATATATCGAGTTTATCTCCATATAGATACGGTGTAATGTATGTTACCTTATCTGCATCCCAATTACCTTCTGCAAATGCTTTGTAATCTGCATCTCTAAACTCCTGTCTACAGTCAGGATAAATTGCATGATCACCAGCATGAATACCCATTGCGATTTCTACATCACAATCCTTTTCCTGTGCGATTGATAAAGCAGCTGCTTGAATAAGAGATGAAAATATTTTGTTCCTATTAGGTACAACTGTATCTTTCATATTATCTTCCTCGTAATGACCTTCCGGTACATCACTTCCACCTTTCACAAGACTTGAATTTAGTAATGATACTAATCCTTGTAATGTAATCCTCTGATACTTTACTGTATGTCCTTGCTTATCTAAATATTCGATTAGCTCCGCTGCTCGCTCTAACTCTACACTATGCTTCTGACCGTAATCAAAACTCATTGCTGTTACTTGATATCCTTTTGCAAGTAGATGTAATAACACCGTACTTGAATCCATACCACCTGATAGTGATAATACTGCTTGCTTTTTCATATTATTGTCTCAATGTCTTTTCGTTAATATATGCAACATCACAGAAATCTTTATCCAATAGTTCTGCTTTATTTGCTCTTGTAGGATTAATATCTAAACCACCTCTACGGGTATATAGACACGTCACCATTAATTCCTCTGGGTTAAATCTATCTAATAAATGCTTATATATCATTTCACAAATCTCTTCATGAAAGTGAGATACTTTTCTATGAGATACTATGTATTTACCGAGTGATTCAGGTGTTACAATCTCTGTACCAGTCATGTGAATATAAACATCACCCCAATCTGGTTGATTAGTTACACGACAATTAGACCTTAACATATCTGTATGCAGTTGAGTTGTTATCGATTCACCATTTTCTTGAGAAAATCCTTCAAGTTGTGATTCATCTGATTTATATGATGTAAATTCAACATCATCAAAATCTATAATACTTTCTATATTAGTGTAATGTGTAAACCCAATCCATGTATCACTACCATCTGACTTTAAAGAATCATATGTATGCATTTTACATTTAACATCTGTCTCTAGAAGTTCAGAAAGATCTTTTGCAACTACCTCTTCGATAATTGAAACACACTCATCTTTATGATCACCAAACTTATTCATATTAAACGAATTTAAGTATAATTTAATACTTTTTGACTCAACATGGTGTTGACTATCTGCAGGACATGATATTTTTAATAATCCAGTTACAGGTCTACCCTTTACTGTTATTGCTGATACTTCATAACAATTCCATATATCAACTCCTACAAATGGTAACTTTTCTTCATCTATACCATACGCTTTTCTATTCAAGTACCTTGGTACTTTTACTAATAATGATTTATCATATAAATCAGAATATGCACTAACTGTTTGACCTAAGTGCTTACTTGCAATTTCAATTACTTCTTTACTCATTTATTCTCTCCTTTATTTGTTTAATTCTATCCTCTACAGAACCAGTTAAATGAATTACTGGTACTTCACATTCTAATATATATTGTTCAAATAGCTTAACTATTTGCTTTTGAAATCCTTCATCAACACTTCTCACTCCATCGTCTTCCATTGCAAATTCAGGTGTTAGATAAAATATAAAATCATACTTATCTATAATTTTTTCAAATACATTCTCTGCAAAATCCATAACCCAATCAGCTATCTGACCTTTCTCGTACATACATCTAGTATACACCACTCCATCTAAAGCACACCTATCCATTATAGATTTACTTTTTAGTATATTTGATATATGACTATTCATAATTAGTAGCTGAGTTATATCATCTCCACCTTCATTTATTTTAAGACCTTTCTTAGTCATACGTCGAGTTATCTCATCGATAAATTCGAACTCTAAATTAAACATAGGATCATGTTTCAGCTTATTCAGTAAGGTAGTTTTACCTGTACTATGTGCTCCTGTAAATGCTATTTTCATATTTTATCTTTTAAAAACTTAGTCCACATACTTAAACTCTTATCCTTTAATATAAGAAAAAGATCATCAAGCTCCAACCCTTCTGCGTTAAATCTTTCTGACATTATAATTTCACCCTCATCTACACCAGCTGATACATAGTGTAATACAGCTCCTGCTTCTGAGTGTTTCAGTTCATGTGCTCGTACTTGAGGATCTTTACCTTTAAGTTCTGGATATTTTGTTATTAGACCTGGATGCCCGTTTATTATATGATAACTACCACAAATAATCGGTGGCATTATTCTTAACCAGCCATGTAATGTTACGATAGGATTTTCAAACCATTGTAGTACATTAGCTAGTTGCATTGCTGTAGGTCTGTTATCTATAAATAATACGTTATTTTTTATCCTGCTATCAATCGTTCGCAAATGATCAGGACGTTTGTTAGTTACAATACAATCAGGTACCCTTCCGAGAGCTTCACATAAATCTGCTATCTCAGAGCCTGTTTGACTAAAAAAAGCTACCCAAGGTCTACCCATTAACATATTTTCTAAAATAACTCACGTTGTGATTAATATCGTATAACTGTTCGGTTGAGATATCAGCATCTAATAAATCAACTAATTTAATTGACTCTTTAGTTTGTAGCCCACCATATTCATATTGAATACCTTTAATCCCGTGTACGATAGGGTTGCTTGTATCAATAGATTCAATCCATTTATAATCTCTATATAAAGCAAACTCTTGTGGTAATCCACATCCTAAAAGGTGGTGAGGTTTATTAGTGTTTATAATACCTGCTTTAAGTAGATTAGCTAACATGGTAGCTCTACCTAACATCCAACTCATATACTTATTTTCATGTGGTACAATCTCTTCATACAGTGAGTAGTCAAATGATATAGCTATCTTGTCTACATCTGCATGCTGATCCATGTATACATAACAATCTGCTAACTCTTCAGGTGTTTTACCTTGTATAACACCAATCTTCTTGCCAGGCATATTCTTGTAGTTTCTATTCCACTCTTCCATCTGCTTCATAGTTTTTTCAACATCCTCTAAAGCATCGGGAACAATGTATTCAGTAGGTTTTAACTCTTCGACCCATTTAGCAAATTGCTCATTATCATAAGCTTCACCTAACTCAAATATACTATTATCTAATAATACATGTCTACCGTTCTTTACACTCTCTTTATAGAAAGCGAGGTATTCTGGATCTTTATCAAATAGATGCACGAGAGCGTAATCATAATCATTAAACTCTAAACTATCTTTAAATAAACTTTTTGGTACTTCGTGTGATATTAACATAACTATCCTTTATATATTGCTGAATTCTTGCCGTTTTCCATAAACTCAACCTCCACTACGCGGACGCGGTTATCCGTCTCATCTTTAACAAATTGGTTAAGCTTGCTAAATACTAGCTCTGCAAATTTCTCTGCACCAGTAGCTTTAACTGTCCTTAGTTGAATTGTGCCCTCTAAATCTAATGTTTGAAATGCAGGTAATTCAGGATCATCGACAGCTATAACAACTGTATGATCGAATGTATAATCCATCCACTCTTTTGCAGACATACCATCAATTTTAGTATTAGCTCGCTTCATTCCTCCGAAATCCCAAACCCAATTCTTATGGTCTAGGTCACCTTCAAACGTAACTTTAAACGACACTGCGTACCCATGTAGATACTGACAGTGCGTCTCAGTTGCTTTCCATTGTCTAAAACAACATGAAAATCCATCAAATAATTTTGTACTTCTATAACTCATAACTTTACCTTTTTTATTATACTACAATATACGAAAATATTTCTATATATCCAACTTATAGTATAGTTTTTCTATCCAACACATACCTCTAAGACACCTCACAACTACCTCCAGCACAAGCTAACTCACCTGTTAGGTTTGTATCATCTTGTAGCTCTACTATCTGTGTAAGGTCGATATTTTTTAGTGATTTAACCATCTCATCGTATTGCTCTTTAGTAATATCTTCAAATGGTGCTTGTGTATATGTACCACCATCATATGGTAATACAGAAAGGCCGTTGTATGCATCTCTATTTGTCCACATCCACTCACCTGCTAATTCCCAATCCTGCTCTTTAAGAGATATTGTTGCAGATACATTATGTGTATTTGAACCATTTCTATGACCAGGTGCTACCCATTCTGTTGCAACTTTTTTAACTCTCTCTAATAAATCAAACGCTGATTCTGTCCTTAGAATAGACCCTTCTGGAGCTTTTTGTGGTATCTGAATTACAGCTGTATCATGAGCTCTAAAGAATTCATCTTCAACTAATGTTGGATGATTTTCCTTTAAATATGGGTATATTGATTCGTTCTTACCAACTCTAATTCTTCTGATATAGTAATCATTATGCCATGCATGTATACCTGAAGAAGTTCCTAGTGTTAACGATGTTGTACCGGCTGGTTTAACTGTTGTTGTTCTTGCTGATTTATTTATACCTAAAATCTTTGCAACTCTAGCATTTTCTGTTTTTACAACCTTAGCTGCAGCTGGCATATCATATCCTAATACTACACCAGAACCAATACCAGTCATCGACACTCCAATTAGAGCATCCTTCTCTGTTGTTTCTTGCCATATCGGACGAAGATAGTGGAAGTTGGTGTAACCTGCTTGCAATGTTCCTATGAATGCAGCCGTCTTAACTCGTTCATTCAAATCTTCCTGTGACTCTATATCACTTGCATTTACTTCACATAAATTACAAAATTGGAATGGTCTTAGTGCAATCTCACAACATGGATTAGTACCCCAATCTTTATCGTTGTTGAAATATATACCTGGCTCCCCTGCTCCTGATAGTTCTACACGTTTCCATAAGTCCATAAAAAACTGTTTAGTAATTTTATGTCTCATTAATACAGCAGAATTATTAGCTCTACCTCTCTGTGCATTCAACTCCCACCAGTTACCTGATTTACATGATATCATAGCATCATCATCTGCATTAAATAAACTAATGAGGGCTGCTCTACGAATACCACCAGCAAGTACAGCATCTGCAATGTGACAAACAATATCATGTGCTTCAAGTGTTGATAATGTTGTACCATTTTCTTTAGCTTTTAACATTCCTTCTATTTTAACTAAACACTCTTTAAGAGGTTGAGGACCTGGAGCTTTACCTCCAGAGGTAACTAACTGTGCACCTTTAGCTCTAATATCAGAGTAATCGAATTCTATTCTCGAACCTCCACCATTCATATATGATTTCATAAGAACTTTTACTGCATCTGCCCAACCTTCTATTGAATCTCCAATTAAGAATCTACGTTGTCTTTTTGGATAAGGTTTTTGAATAGGAGGTAGTTTTGCAACATGGTGCTTTTGCACTGAATAACCAACTCCTGTACCGCCTAGTAATAAAAACATACATTCAGCAAACGAGTCGATATGACTTATAGGCATAAATGCACAGTTATATATCCTATTAGGAGCTACTTCGATTGGCTTTCCACCGAACTGCATTGATCTCATAGATGGTAATACTTTTTTATCATATACCATTTTATATGCAGATTTAATTTCTTCTGTTAAGTTAGGGTATGATTTAATATGCATGTTCATATTACGTGTAACTAACTCTTCCCACGTCTCTCTTCTCTCGTATTCTGGTAGATATTTTGCGTACTTCATGTACACAGTAATATCAGATAGAATTTTGTTTGATACTTCCATTGTAGTCCTTTATTTCTAGTTTAAAACTTTGTTATAATAATTATCAATATATAAATATATTACTTTAAATTTGCGAAGGGATCTTTAGATTTTTCTTCAGGATTTTGAACTTCTTTATACTTTGTTGCTAACCTCTTTCTCATAGCTTCAGATCCCTGATTCATCTCACTCTGTGTTGATTTACCTTGTACAGATGTCTCTTCGTATATATCGATTTGTCCATTTGACATATTCATCTTACTTGGAAAAGTAATACCATCAGGTCCAAATCTATTCTTAATAACATGCCACCTACCGGTACCTGCTATCTTATCTTCTATTTTTCTTGACAGTGATAATACAAAATCTGCTGTCATAATTTTTGAGTATGATTCTGCAATCTTCTCTGCTCCTATCACATCATCTTCCAATGCTGATCTATTTGCTTGAGATGCGGTCCAAACAGGTACTTCATACTCTCCTGCTAAACCTCTCAAATCTTCATAAATATTACCTAACTCATGTCTAATCTCTTTTCCTGTTCCGCGCAGTAAATCTGCATAATCTACTATTATTAGATCAGGCTTTTTATCCATCATAGTACACCTATCTAAATGCGCTTTTAATGTATTTACAGTAGCTGTCTTAGTAGGGTAATATTTAATTACTAACTCACCATTAATATCTTTAATAGTTTCCTTAATATTATCTTGGTAATACTTTAAGTTTTGAGCAGCTATCCCTGTAAATACAGAGTCAAAACGTAATCCTACATATGCACCACTTAACTCTAAAGTATATTGTACAACTGTTTTACCAGCTTTAACTGCAGCTGCTGCTGCGTTTACTAATGCCCAAGACTTACCAATACCTGCAGGAGCTACAAATACACCTAATTCACCGGGTCCTAATCCACCATCCATCAAGTCATCGATAACGTTCCACCCTGTCGGTACAGTTTTTCTAGTTGTTTCAGAGAATCTATCTGCAATATCTATCATATAGTCATGACCTAGATCTCTATCTGTACCAGATTTCATTGCCTCATCTATCTGCTGCTTGATACCATCATAATCACCTGCTTGTAATAGGTTAACAGATTCCATGATAGCACCTTTAAGTTTTTGATTCTTACAAAACTTAATAGTTTCATTTTGCACAAACTCCATATCATCTGCATCGAGATTTTTCATAATCTCTTTAAGAGTATCTACAATACCCGTCTCTAAGACGTCGTTATCTACACTATCAACTCTAACCTTCATTACCTCTAATGTTGGTGATGATTTGTACTCGTTAAAGTAGTCTATAACTGTAGTTGCAATCCACTTGTTAGCATCTGATTCAAAAAACTCTGCTTCTAGTATATCAGAAATCTGTTGTAAGAACGTTTTATTCTTAAACAGTGCAGCGAGTAGCTTTATCTGAAAACTGTATCCGTATATGTTGAAAGTATCACTCATTTGTTACAATATAAGAATTATTTATCATCTTTACAACTTTTATTAAATATTTCTGCATGAGTATCTAACCTTAAGAATCTCTCTTTCATCCAAAACTCTAAATTTCTAAACGCACCTGTGATCCCATCTTCAATCATCATAACTTTAAATTTAGTTGTGTTCATTCTACTTATCGGATTATAAACTACATTCATAATTTTATTTTTAGAATTACCACTAATATCTACCTCGCTTAATTGCATGAGCTTATAATTTAACTCAAGTGCATCTCTACTCTCAGATATTGTTTGCATGACTTTTATTTTAGAGTCTTGACATTCATCAATCAACTGATCAATCGTTACTACGTCCTCACCAAATAATATTGGTAATCGCTTTTGTAGCGTAGCTATACCTGTACCTCTAATACCTGGTATATTATCAGACTTATCACCTGTTAATGTTCTATACAGTAGGTAATTATGAGCAGGTAATTTATAATCTTCAAGTACATCGTTTTTAAAGTATAATCGCTTCTTTGTCGGTGACCATACAGCAACTCTATCGTCCACTAACTGTATAAAGTCTTTATCTGATGACATTATAAATACTTTGCTTTCAGTTAGTAGCTGCTTACAGATATACGCCATTGCGTCATCTGCCTCTATATTCTCCGGCGCTAATATTTGTACAGGTAGGTGTTCTAGATATTGTACTAACCTTCCTAGTTGCATTTTCATATTTTCAGACTCTGCACTTTTATCACCGAAAGCGTTTGTTCTGTTTAACTTTGTTCTAACTAATCTATTAGCTTTATAATCAGGAAATAATTTACGTCTTCGTTGACTACCACCCTTACCATCGAAGCAAATAATAACTCTTGTTGGTTGTAGTGTTCTTATAGCATAACCTATAGACATTAAAAATCCAGTCATACCTCCGACATGTATTCCATCATCGTTCGTTACTGGTGATACTGCAAAGCTTCGTATAAAAGTATTTAATCCATCTATGATTAACACTTTATCATTCGGACCAGCTTCTGTAGCTGTGCCTTCTTGCAGATTTTCTAGTATATTGAAATATTCTTTTTTCATTCTTCTTTTCTTTTTTAGATAAAGGTAGGGATATCCACAATTAAGCTTCAATCCCTACCATATTATAAGCTGCTCTTAAGTAGGTTCTAGTTTCAGGTAATATAGCTTCCCATCAACATTGGTATCAGCACTTTACCTAAGTTACAATTATACATTAGCAGGGCTATAAGTCTGCTTCAGTTACTTATAACATCTACCCTTCTGGTATTGGCTCATCGCTAATACTGATATCATCGATTCCGATATCCTTTGATTTATAATCCATTATTAATGTATTACATATCTTGTGATATACTTCATCTTTAATGTCTGGATGCTCGTCTAGTAACTTTTGCCAATCCTTTGATAAGAATTTGTGAGTCTCACCAGCATCTGTTACGTACGTGTACCATGCACCTCCTGCAGATACAAGTTTTTGAGCTTTCATAACCTTTAACCATCCACCATAATCGTCAATACCGGAGTCGAAATAAATCTCGAATTCAGCTTTACGTAATGGAGGGCCCATCCTATTCTTAACAACCTGCGCTTGAGTTTTAATACCTATAGTCTCATCAACACCATTTACCTTGGCTTTAATTTGACCCATAGATTTTAACCTCAACCTACAACTTGAATGGAATGCGATAGCTTTACCACCAGAAGTCGTCCAAGGATCTCCAAACATTACACCAAGTTTTTGACGTAATTGATTTGTAAACACTAAAGCTACTCTTTGTCTACCAACCATTTGAGTAACTTTTCTCATGGCTTTAGATAAAATAATAGCCTTGGACGTTGCCCAACCATCTTTACTATAATCTGCTTCTGCTTCAACAGCAGTAGTCGCTGCAGCTACAGAGTCAACAACAATAGAAACTAATCTATCCTTACTAGACTCTCTAACTTTAGAGATAATATTTTCAATTACCTCAAAGATATCCTCTATAGTTTCAAGTTGGACATATAACATATCCTGAGTATTAACACCAATACAACGTAAGAAATCTTCGTTCATTGCATTTTCAGTATCAATAAACACTGCTAATCCACCTTTCTTTTGCGTGTTAGCTAATAAGTGAGCTGCGACAAGTGATTTACCACTTCCCTCAAGACCAGTTATTTCGGTAATTCTACCAACTGGTATCCCTCCATTAGGTCTATTCGCAATAGATAAGTCTAGCATTGATGATCCTGTAGATATCCACTCTGATAAATCAGTTGGAGTATCTTCAGAGCCGTCAAGGAAGTATGCTACTTTATAGTCTTTGAATTTTTTGTTTAGACTATCTGCTAATACAGACGCTAAATCATCTCGTTGAATTTTCTTCGCCATTTATAACCTTTTATGATTTAAATAATTCGTCGAAAGCTTGATTTACATCATCAACTTTCTTAGTATCACCTGTTGATACAGCTGCAGCTGCTGGTGCGTCTGCAGGTGCTTCATCTTCAGGATTTAACCACTCTGATAAAGCCTCTTTTAAGTCATCATAAGATACTTCTTTAAAAATTTCTGTGATTTCCTTTTGACCACTCGTAATCTTCTCTGCAATATCTTTATTGTCAGTTACTTGTGATTGATTAGGTTTAACTCTAATCGAAGTTTTTGGAAAACTACCTGCACCTTCTGCAGCAGTAAATTCTACAGTAATATCTCTACCATTCATCGGATCAGTAATATCACCATAATCAGGATCAGAGATAATGCTTAGTAGTTCTTGATAAACAGTTTTACCAAAGCCCCATAATCTTACTCCTTCACCTTCTTGACCTCTCACGATAACAGGAACATAAGTTCTCATTTTCGGTTCCATCTTTCTAGCCATTTGCCAGTCTTCTTTGCTTCCTGTAGCTTTTAATTGCTCACAGAACTCAACCACTGGATCAGCTTTACCAAATGTAACTGGTGAAAGGTGGATCTTTTTTCCTAGGTTATAATGAAAGTATAATTCCTGGAAAGGATTATCTTTATTATACTGGTAAGGTACGATTCTGATTGTTTGTTTGCCTGGTTCAGGCTTCCAAAGATTGTTTTGTTTTCCCGTTTGGGATTGCAAGTTATTTAGTTTCTTGCGGATAGCGTTTAAATCAATTGCCATTGTTCTTCCTTTTAAATTGTTAATTAATAATTGTCATTTGTTATCTATAATAAATATCTCCTGACGCGATTTATACCTTAATATAAGAAACTTTTCCTTAATATCAAACTACTTCTTTTGTTATTTTTGGTAAATAAAAATTTGTAAAAATATCACAGAATACCTTGAACGGCGTTCTATGCCCGTGTGATCCTTTATATGTATTCTTTGGAATATATCCCTGTGAGTTATGGTAATGCATCCACTCCTGCGTCGCTTTAGCATCTATAATATCATCTTCCATACCTAAAGCTAAAAAAACCTCACTTCGTTTTGTATAAGTTCGTAAGGGTATATTAGGTTCATATGTTCTACTATGTAATGCAGGATTCAACAGTAGTACAGGTACACCTACCTCTATACCTAAATTATATGCAAACCAACCTCCCATACTACTACCAATGATTGTATCAGGTTGAAATCTAGTAATTAGATCAAGCGTACGTTCATATAAAGTAGGGTCACGATAATCCATATCCGGTGCAAGGGTATAATGCTCTTTGCAAAGAAAATCAACCTTTGGTCCACCTTGCTCGCTCTCTAACCCGTGTAAATATAATATCTTCATTATTTCCAGAAAATTTGTATTAATACTAATGTTAATGCTAACGTTAAACTTACTAATGTCTTGGTAGTTATACCTTCACCCATCATATAATATGTACAAAATGCCATAACTATCATACCTGATCCGAACCCTACAAGCCTACCTGGCCAGAGTAATCCGTCGAATCCCTCTACAACATACTTAGTTGCGATGATTAGTATATATGATATCGGTATACCGCAAAGAGCCATTAGCATGGTATTCTCTCTTGGCCATTTCCATAAAAATTGTGAATTTGTTTGAAACCAGATCATTGCTTGACCTACTACAAACAGTAGAAACCCTGTTAAAATATTATTCATAATTATGCTTTTTTTATACACATAAATGAACCAATACCCATACAGAGTGAGAGCACGCAAAATACCATCTCATTTAATGGATCTGCGAAAGGTACATAATTTAATATTTCTCCTGTTGCGGTAATATATGCTATATATAGCCCTGCTATTCCGCCGATAATAAATTTAAAATTTTTCATACTTATAACTTTTTATTTTTTTAATATACTTAAATATACGAACTTCTTTACAAAAAAGCAACTTATTTCTTACTTATTTTGTTATCAAAATGAGAAGCTAACCAACCGTACTTCTCTATACTAGGTTGATAAAAATCATCATCCCCATACATGAAATGAGCATCAGCTTGATCCAACCACCTCAGTGCCGTCTCTTTATCAGCACCTAACTCCATCACATCTTCGATGGCCTTTTTAGCGCCTGCAGATTCTAATTCAGCTTCTCGCTCAGACTGTTCTGATAAGTCATTAACGAAATCTGCTAACTCTGCATTGCTAAATGCGTTGAAGTTATAACATCTAGGACGGAATCCATACACATCTTTGTATAGGTCCGAAACCCACATCATTACATCTTCTCTCTCTTCTTGGTTGGTAATTATTGTCTTTGTCATATTTATATATTTAGTATTATTTCTCTCTCTTTATATAATAAAGATACGAACTTTTTCTGAAATAGACAACTATTTTAAGGGTTATTTTAAGTTATTTTTTAACTTTTATATGAATTATATCGTGGATAGCTGTATCGATTCTACGTAAACCTTCGTCATTTGTTAGTAGTATACAGTCTCTATAATTCTCCCAATCCACTTGAAATGTGGTATCGAGTACACCATTATTACATACCTCTATTGTTCTGTTTAATGCATTAATAGTGTATAATGTATTGGTATTTTTCTTTCTATGTAGTGATATTGTTTGCTCTAATTGTGTGGTATCAGAAGATCTATCTATATTATACGTACACATTAAATCGAATGTACTATTAACATCTTCCAGTATAAATATTTTGTTAAATATCACATCATATGCGTCTACAATTGTATCAACTGTTTTTCGCAATGTGCGCTGATTTGAGAATGTGCATAGTAATTGTGTTTGCATAGCTTAATTCAGTAATGTTTCGAGTTTGTAGTTTATAGGGTAAGGTCCTAGTAGTTTAGTACCCTCCATTATCATTGTCTTTTTTGAACCGCTATTTGTACCAGTTCGCAATAACGTGTAATATTTTTGATTATCCTTTGTTAGCTCTGATAACACCCAACATGTAATTGTATAGTATGTTTTTTTAGGAGAAGGTGCTGCTTTAACGGCTAACATTTTAAAATCAATATCACTCTCGCTCAACCTCTTCTCAACTAGATCTGCTGTCCCTAGGTATGTATATGTACTACCACCAAAAGCACCATAAACTTTCCATACCGGTAATTTTGTCCCTCCAAATAGCATCTCTGCTGTTAAGTCACTAATGATACTCTTCATTTTACTTACATCACTAACAAGATCTGTTATTAATTGAGCTGTAGCTATGTTTGCTATAAGCGATAGAACTGTTGTGCTACCCGGATATCTATCACCTTTAATTTCTATATTTTTAACAGGCTTAACTTTTGTAAAATCACCAATAGCATATTTATTAGATTTTACCTTTTTGTTTAATGTGTCAATATATGCGTTTACATTTTTATATGCTTGCGCTGGATTGCTTGATATAGCATCAACTTCTGCTTTTAATGTATCATGCATTTTTCCCTCTTTTAATGAGTATCCTGATAAAAGGGCAGATGTAGCGGAATCTGGTATAGATTTTCCGTTCTGTAATACACCAAGAAATTTATTTCTGAGAGAGGACACTGCTGTATTAAATTTACTCTTAAACGCGGTAAATGTTTTTGTTGCAAAATCTTTTATATTTTGTAGAAATCCCTCTGATAACACTTCATATACCAATCCCTCTGTTACACTATTACCTTGCAAAATCTCAGTAGCTTCTCCAGTACTAATTCCTAGATCGTAAACACCTCTAAGACTTTTAGTAACTTTACCCATTTGTGCACCTGTAGCAGATTTCTTTAATGAAACTTGCCAGTATTTAATTTGAGCTCCTACCTTTACATACCCATCTGTTGTGCCTTCTATTGTATTAGACTCATCAGCAATTGCAGATAAAAGGTTTCCCATCGATACATTAGATATTACACAATCAGCTGTATTAGCTTTAGAACCCGTTCTAGTTAAACCTCGTTTCTTTTCTGCAGCATAAAAATCTCTAATACCACTATGTATAAAATGTTTTGCATCACTACCAATTACCTTACTAACATATATACTCATACCTTTAGCGAGTGCACAGCACAAAGCTATATCTTGTATATCGTTCTCATGAAACTCCATCGTATCTGAGTTAAATGTTGGTAACTTTAGCTTATTAATAATCGAAGCTCCATCTGAATCCCAATCACCTGACCCCATGGATAATTGCGCTAGCGCAGTAGATGTTACTTTAATAATATTTTTACATTGAGCGATATATTCCTCTGCATCTTCCTGCTTACTTATTTTTATTTTCTTAAAAATATTTGGTAGATTTAACAATGGGTCTATTGCACTTAAACTTAGATTAGATATACCAATACATGCAGCTGTTTCCATCATAGCTGTATTTAGAGACGCATCCCTTTTACTTTCTGTTAAATATTCCCCTACATCTTTATTTACAACTCTAGGTATATATTCTGCTAAAAACTCTTCTGTACATCCATACTGACGTAACACAGATTCCAAAACTTGAATATGTGTTCTGTTCTGTGGGTCTGGACATCCGTCATTAACTTTGTATGCCCAATCTTGCAATGCTTGTTGTATAAAATATTTCATAAATTTCCTATATATAAATATCAAGTTACCTATTCAAAATTGTAGGCTTGTATCTTATTATAATTATACCCAGTCTTACATTTTACAGGGTATATCATAAGTTCTTTTATCTTACTTAATAGATCCGTTTCATCAGGGTGTAGATCAAATAGCAGTGCATCGTATGTATATAGCACTAATTTACTCTGATACTCTTTCAACATCTCTTGTATAGATTCTATAATGAGGACATTCTGCTCCGTCTCCATAGCTTGAATCATGTAATTAAATAATGTTTGTGGTTTTATATCTCTACTTTTGAGATTCTCTGCATGAAGCTTCCGTTTAAATATAGGAGTTTCAACATAACCTTTACCCTTATAAATATCCCAAATTTTAAAAATATACTGTTTAACTTCACTAAAAAACGGTATATTCTCAAACTCCTTAGGAACACCACCATAAAGTATCTTGAACGTTACAGATTTCGATTCATTGTACTCTTCATTAGTTATTAAATCTTTACCAAAGTAGTACTTACCTAGGTATGTATGTATAGATGTGTCAGGAAATTTATAATTGATCATACTTGCAATTAATCTTAAGTGATATGCATCGAAATCAAACTCTACTAATGTACCTTTACTAAACCTACTTACAAATCTTTCACGTGTTCCATCATCCTTATTTAATGCAGCGTAGTTTATACCTCCAAATGCATTTGAAGGTCGCCCTGTAATTGACCACAGGTTATACTTTGTATACTCGATACCAGTAAGTGTAGCTATCCCGTTATTTTCAATAGATTTGAATGCAGGTATTACATGTTTATTATACTCAGTAAACCCTTGCATACACCTATTGTCCCTTACGTCTAACACATAGTTACGTATCTTACTACAATACTCTACATGCTTTAACACTGGAATTACATCGTTTACGTTATCGAGTCTCCAATACTTGTTATAAAAGTGCGTATGTGCAGATGTATATAGTTCTTCTTTATTTATATTACGCAAATTGGTCATATAGTAAAGTGCATCTATATTTACAGAGTTTTTTATACCAGTACTATAAGTGTATGTTAATTTATCATTATTGAGAAATTGTAAACTATCGATATTAAATATTTTATCTGAGTGATTTATTAAAATAGTATATTCTGTTGATGTATCTATTATATAGATATACAGCAGTGACACACGATTAATTACACGGTGTTTTTTAATATCACTATAAATAGGGATTACTATAGAATCTGACTGCGCATACTCTTTCTTTAGCGCAGATAATACCTCTTCATTATCTACTATCATTATAACCTTTTTATCTTTTACTTAATATAAGCAAAAAACATCGAATAAGCAACTTTTACTCGTTTAATGGTGATATATAATCATTAACATTAACAGATAGCGTGCGCGTTGCCGCTCCTGTGATACCTTCAACTTGCCCTATAAACCATGCGCGTAAGATTGGTTGTAAAGGTTCATCAACAATACTTATAGCGTATTCTGCTTGTGCTAAATTATATTCCGGAGCTGTTCTATCAGCTTGCGATTTTAGAGCCCACGTGAACTCGATAGGTATATACACTCCCTTTGCAAGACTTTTTTTATAATCATTATACTCATTTACAGCCACCTCTTTAATAACACCATTATATCTAACAAGTACTATACGGTTGTAGATACCAGCTGTTATTTGATCAATCGTCAAATCTCCGTTGAACTGCTTTGTTACAATAGTTACACGTGGTGTTTCGGTAGCATCTTCATAGTTTTGTGCATTACCGGTTGTATCAGTAACTACAATACCTTGTGTACCATCATTACCCAATTGTTGCTCAGATTGTGCATTATTGTTAATGCTTGTTTCTCTGCTTACTTGTCTTAGTATCATAATGTTGCCTTTCCTGGTAAATACTTAAAGTGCCATGGTTCGTTAATACCTTGACCTTCACCTCCTTGTGATGTGTACCATGACCAGCCCCACTTAATACCATTATTTTGTATCCAATTTTGACAATCATAATTACCAGCTAGATGCCCGAAATCTATAGCTTTTCCTAGACCGTGATTTGACCTTCCTGGTGGAGCTGCTTTTACTTTTCCATTCGTGTCCTTTTTCTTATATTCTCCCGTCTCTTCCCAATGTGCTTGATCAATTAGATCATACTGCCCTTTATAAGTTCTAAACCCACTTGGGCGTACAGGCATTTTCGCTGCTAAGCTAGAGTCTTCTGTGAACATCGCTCTAATCATCTTAGTATACTGTACACCTGCTTCTCTGTTCACCTTAAATTTACTTGAAAGTGGATTAAGAGGGTTTGAATTTATAGATACAAGATCATGGAATGTAGCATTACCATTTTGACCTGTGTAATCATCTGGAGAAATATGTTCATCCAGGAAGGCTGGTGGGTTCTTAACCATTACCTGCACTTCAGCTTCATTTGTTACATTTGATAAAGGTCTCATTAATGTGCCAATCTCCGTGGTCCAGGTTTCCGGGGTTATACTGTGATCAACGGATGTTGCTTGTAAAGCTATATTTTTTCTATACCTTGATGGCAGAATACCACCTTCATCTATTGTCTTTATCATGACTGCATTACCCATAAATATGCCTGACACACCATGTAGTGATAGAGATACGTCTATAGGGATTGGTGGTCTATATCCACCCACTTTAATAGTGTTACCATGTATATATTTTGTAACATACTGTTTTGCTACGTTCACGCCTTCTTCAGCAGCTCCATTTTCTTTCAAACCTTGTGTTATATTTTTACGTGTTTGTGGAAAAAGCTTTGAGTATCCAGATATAAGTTTAGCGGTAGCTTCTTTACGTGTTGTCTCAGTTTCAGTGTCACCACTTAATACTACCACATTTGATATAGAACGTAACCTATCTACAACTCCCGCCCTATACATGTTAAACATCTGTATACCTTCACCCTTGGTACTAGCACTACCTAATGTGGCATAATATGCCATAGTTTGCAATTCATTGGGTATCTTAGACTGTATTTTAACATCTTTAAGTATATTATTTGCACCAATTCCGGTAAATTTATAAACCCCGACATTAGCGTTACTCCCATCCCCTCTTTCAAAGTTAGTAATTCCCATTCCGTAATCACTAACATTATCGACAGGTGTGTAGTTTTCATCGATTATACTTATCTTTCCAAGTGCAGAATTAGTTAACATTTTAAATTTCCATGGCTTACCACATGCTGTATTTACCTTATCTAGTACTGTTAAGCAGAATTTACGAACATTATCAGATTTTAATGCAACCTCTTCTAGTAAGTTTGCGTTAATCATAATATTACGTAATACACCTCGAGATCTATCTATTTCACCGGAGGTATCAAGCCCTGCGAACTTATTTAAAGCTGTTACACCACTTATTTCTGGATCACAAATATCCTCACCCATGTGATCTAATAAATGCTGACTTCCCTTGACCTTTATCTCAGGAACATCTTCAGACTTAAATATTTCTGGTATACTTTCTTGCCCTGGTAATATACATACCTCTGGATTAAACGATCTCAACTCCGGGTGATTTATAATGTGCTGTGAGTGATATAATTCACGGGCTCTACTATCATCATCTAACAAACCACCTTGTGTTTTCTTTATTAACCCACTGAATTTTTTTGTAAACTCGGTTGATAATTTATTTTTATCGTTATCTGATAATCTATTAGCAGATAAGAATATTGTATCAAGCTCCGTGTGTGTACTGTTGGAGTCAACACCTGGCTGTACAGCTCTAGGCATATACAGTTCACTTAACAAGTAATCTTCAACCCATCTCCAACTTAAATACGTTTCACTGTATGCTACCATACCTATAGGGAACCCAGGTTGCTCACCTTGCAGTACTTCATATCCTAGTTCTGCAGTATGTACCGAACCTTCGACGTCGTGCCTTTTTGGAGCAAATGCTGGGTGCACTTTTGCATATATACCTACATGGTATTTAGCATCACCAAATCTAACAGGCTTATCATCATCTGGGAATGGACCTCCCCATGATAAATTTCCAAAATTTGTTGCAGCTGTTGTTATAGCAACATCTAAAGCGTGTGTTTCGTTCCACACTTGAGCTTCTGCCTCTTTTTTGCTAGCTTCGATACTCTCTGCCTCTTCTCTGACCTGTTGCGCTATATCACTTGCACTAAATCCTTCTAGTGAAGCTACTTCTGCATAATTACCATCAGCATCTTTTTTATATACAGTTGTTCCTGTAATTGCTTGAACCAATACAGGGTCATTATTATCTTCTCCCCAGGCTGCATCGCTATCAATCATGGTCTCACCGGTGTCATCTACCCTTGTTTTTGAATTAGTGTCGTCTTTAGCTTTCCACCCATACCCATGCCATCTAGCGTCACCAATCGTGGTTGCACCTACTATATCTTGTAAGAATGGTACTTTTGGAATTTTTGCGTATTCAGTTCCTTTATCTTCATGCCCAGGCTCTTCCATTGCAGGTGTTAATGCATCTGCTACAGCCTTTGATTTATTTCTGTCTGCATAAAAGGAACCTTGTCGCCAGATTGTAGCGTGTGGGAACCAGTACCGGATACCTCTACTATCAAGTTCATTGAACGCGAAGTTATCAAATGAATCAACTAGACGCGTTACATAACTCTTGTTAGATTTTACATGTATATTTGGCTCACCATTACTTCTCCTCGTTACATAATATTGACCATTTCTAAATGCATCACCAAAATCTCTCTCTAATACAGCGAGTGTTTCTGTTTCGTTATAACCGAATATATCCATAAGTTTACGCGTGCGGAAGCTGTTGAATTTTGCAGCTATGTCTTCAATTTCTGCCCCGGAAATTTTGAAGTTGTTTGTTTCGATGAGCTCTTTACCACTTTTAAGACCTGTTGACCACTCACCTTGTGTTACATCTTTACCCATTGCATACGCAATTACTTTGTTCCACCATGTTCTATCACCACGTATTTTTAATACACGCTCTTTGTTACCACCTTTATATTTACTTACATAGTAATCTGTGTTATCTTTTGCATCTTCTTTTACCTTGGTGTATATTAGAGTAGGGGGATC
>TARA_R110000765_G_scaffold120181_2_pt1 | contig 22415 bp, 20 predicted proteins | sample TARA_R110000765 | Tara Oceans TARA_R110000765 (sample SAMEA4398168) | marine metagenome | biome: Polar Biome; feature: [MES] marine water layer (ENVO:01000295) within the mesopelagic zone...; material: water (ENVO:00002006), including particulate matter (ENVO:01000060) such... | reverse complement strand
GTCCCCGTAGTTTAATGGATAAAACGAGCCCCTCCTAAGGGCTAGATTAGTCAATTTTTATACATATTTGACAATATAAAAAATTAGCAAAATCATATAAACTCCTTTTATAACAGAACATTAGATTAAATTCCCATCATTTATTAGCTAGTGCAAATATTATACAAATACATGTATTGCACCATTCAGGGCACCATAAAGCATTTACATGCACCACAGAACTGCACTACAATCCAAAATACACGATTCTCGGTGGTGATTAAAATATGAGCAATGCAAGCATTAATAAAAGTCAGTATTATCTTGTCAAGAAAGATGAAAGCGGAAGGATTGCAATGGCTGATTACGACACTGGTAAGCTGATGGGTTTTAAAGTTAAAGATAAAAATAGCGACATTAGAGACGCTAGATCACCGGCACCAAGAAAGTTAATGCTTAGCGACGATAGAATTAAGAAGTTACCTTTTTGCGCCGATGGACCGATTGATATTGTTGATACTACATATAATGCAGAAAATGATGGCGGCAGATTAATACTACGTATCGGGAAGAACACAAAAACTTTTTATCCCTCGATTGCAAAACGTGGCAATGAAAAACGAGGAAATGGGAGGTCAATCGGATCGTGGATAGTTAAAAACAGTAATTACTATAAACCTGACGAAGCTAATTTATATACTGCGAAGACTAGATTTTTGGAAGTTGTTAAAAATCACAAGTTGAACGTTAAAATAGCACGAGAAGATGGTGATATAACTATCAGGGAATATATTGAGTCTGGCAAATATGAACAAGATAGACTAACAACCTCGACATTAAGAAATAAAATATCGCCGGTCACTAAAAAAACAATTGAATCTATTTTAAGGCAATTTGAACCCTGGCTAGACAAAGCATTAAATGAAGTATCAAAAGAATGGCCATCCGAATTTAAAACACACTGGGAAGAAAAATACACTACATATAACAAGGAAGGAAGAAAAAATGACCCTAAAAATTTTATTCCAAAGCAAGTTGAGGTCGGCACAATGCGTAAATATTTTGGCGAAATCAATGCCATGTTTAATATTTGCGAAAAGATAGGGTATATACAAAGCAATAAAATAAAGAATTTCGCATCTTTGTTTCCAAAAAAAGTTGTTTTGAAAGGGTCTGTTAAAACATATGAATTAAGCTACGACAATTTAATGATATTTTTATTTGATGAAGATACGCCGAGTCCTCCTTTTGGAAAATTAATTATAGCGATCATGGCTGTAACCGGATCAAGAAATTCGGAAGTCTATAAAAATTACATCGATAACTTTAGCGATCACAATGATAGATTAATGATGACAATTCCTGTCGAAATTTGTAAAACAAAAGAAGCTGGTGCTCGTACAGTTGAAATTAAGCATAAAAAAGTAAAGGAAGAAGTTAGAAAGCATTTGGCTGAAGTACCGAGAAACGGAAAAGGACATATGTTTCCTTCGAGAGTAGTTATGGATCATCATGTTTCAGATCATGCTTATATAGATTTGTGGAAATTAGTTAAAGCAGTTTTTAGCTTACCAACAGATGGTAAAATGTATTCGCTTAGAGCTACATTTGGTACTTATATTACAGAACAAGCTGGCATTGATGTTTCAGCTGAAATACTTGGAGATAGCTTAGAAATCGCTAATTTGCATTACAACAATGTAAATGACAAAAGAAAATCTGATGCGATGGATAAAGTATTTAACGAAACAAAAGATATCGTTATCGCTCAACCTGCCCTGCCCTCTAATATTGACTCTGTTTATGCAACTGCTGATTCACTACCTGAGTCAATTTCAAAACTATTTTCAATGTTTAAAAATGGCAAGATTGTACCAAAAGAAAATCACATGCTTAAAGTGGACTGGGATAAATTTGTTAATTTAATAAAGAGTCAATTCGAAGCAAAAAAGATAAATGATTCAGAGATCAAAATGTGGTTATCAATGCAGTCTTAAATTAAATTAAGTGTAGCCGCCAATTAAGGCGGTTTCTTTATTAATACCAATCTTTAACTATTTAGTCTTGTCACTATTTTTTTAAATCATTGTAGTGTTTAGCAGGATGATATACAGAATCACTAATAACGCCATTGTTCTCGCTAGCTATTTTGTTTAACTCTTCTAGTCTTTTGTTCTGCTCAGGATTAAGAATTTTTCTTTCTTTATTTTTAGGTTTTTTATTAACAGTCATTACTTTTCCTATTTTGTTTTGTGCCGCCTGCGGCGAAGATAACCAGCTCATTAAACTAACGGGCTGTGGCTGCGATAATACTGGGCATCTCTTTTCCTTAGCGCAGCTAAGGGCCAAAGACAATTATGATTTAGATGTTAACGATTTAATTAGCAAAGCTTGCTCTTCAATCATCTTTCTCATTTCAAGCATCTGAACTTCAGATTTTTCAGACTGTTCTACTTCTGTTTTGCCTGCCAAATTTTGCGAACCAGCCCAACCTTCAGACTGCACATCAATCGAACGCGCACCAACACGAGAAGAAGGCGCAGCCCGAACCATTTTAACGCCAGCTAATTCCAGTGCTTTATCTTAACTAGATTGAACTGGTGATATCTACTCATCTAGCAAACCAATCTCTTTCTCAACCCGAGCATATTCTACCGAACCAACCTCATGATTTATTTAGTTCAACCACTAATGTTCTGCGGTCATTATGAGGTCAATTAAAAATTGACTGACCACTCCCACATCGAAACAAAAATTTTAAAATTTGGCGATTTTTATTAATTGATCTCAATAAATTAGTTAATGTAATGCTTTAAGCTTAACAACCACCACTTCTTGATTGGCCAGTCACGTTGTGACTGAAAAAACATCCAGTTTAGTAATTGAAGGAGTTTAAGTAGTTAAATATCTATAATTGTAAACTAAGATCAGGCTTAACTATTTTATTTGCTTACAATATATATAAGAGGACTATTTTTTCAAAAGTGATAGTGAAAAAATTAAAAAAAGTTGAAAAATGTGTTTTTCCGCTCATTTTTTGAGCGAATATTGCACGTGGTTAATAATCTATCAAAGAAAAGCCTGCTGATATTTTTCTACTAGAAGCTACATTTATTTAAACTCTAGGCCGGGAGGCATCAATCCATTTCGGCATGAGATTCAGCCAGATAAATGATGAAGAGCAGTAAACTCTGCAAACGCTAGAAACAAGCCGAAAGTATTAAGCGACAATTAACTTGACCGTGAAGCCTCAGCTTTTTTGGCGTAACCCCGAAACAGCACAGTTCTGGAGGCAAGGTTTACATAATGGGGATTAACAAACAAGGTGGCAATAGAGAATTGAGAGTCGCGTTGTATCAAAGGGGCATTATTGGCAACCGGAGAGCCTTACAAGCCAGCTTATCTTGTCAGGTAGACATATCAGCAGTGCACGCAATAACTGATTCAATATGAGTTAAAAAATTCTACAACGATAACGTAGCATAAAAGGTAAGACCAACCTGCCAAAAACCTTCAAGGTCCGCAAGCCCATAAAGACTGCCAGAGCGAATAGAATGGTAGGTGCGCAAACATCAAAGGCTAGAGAATAGCTTCCTCAATAATAAGCCGGATATACGGAAGCGATTAAATTTTTGTGCAAAACTAACGTTGTAAAATAGGTGGCGTCCATATACGGACCTAAAAACGTATCAGGTCGAACGGCAAAGATACTGAGAAAGCGGTTTATAATGATTTTGGGAATTTACTTCAATTGTGGGAGCATCAGTTCAACGTTTAATCTGCGTAAAGACTCATTTTATTGGTTGAGAGACAATAGTTTTTTACAATACCTGTGAAGCAAGTATTCAATTGACGATTATATTTTTAGTATCCAATAGCGCTCATTCAAAATTTATTCATGAATGCAGCCAATATTTGGATATCATCAAAAGATGATATGAGTGTATCACTCTACTTTCTAACCAGCTCGAATTCAGTTTGTTCCCCAAAACTATATTAGCCTTAATGAAGCAGACATCTTTCTATAAATGGTATAAACAAAAATATGACATTCAATAAAAAACTTTTAATCAATGCGAATGCCGATTAGTATGACCTTGGTATGTAAATTTTTTATCAGGGTAGTATGCCTTTTCTTTACACTAGAACATTTGTCGCAGTCCTATTGCTAACCTTCATGGTTAAGACTTTTGCTGCGCCAGTTTCTTGTGCAACTAGTGCCCCCGCAAAAAAAATAGAGTCCCATCAAAATATGATGAAACATAATATGCAAATAGATGTAACTATGTCTCATCAAATGAAATCTATAAAAGCAGACTGTTGTGATAGCGACTGTTCTTGTCCTGCAAGTGTTTGTAGTTCGTTCACAATGATAACCAATAATATTGCTGACTTTGAATCTTTAGCTCAACATCATAAAGTTAACCAACTTCCTATATTTATCCTCCAATCTTACGTTAATTCCTTATTTCGACCACCGAGAATTTCCTAGCCTAGGATCAGTGTGTCTGAAATTTGCTCGCTTAGAGTAACTGTTTCAGTCCCACTCATTACCTTTTTATTATTTTGCTAAATCTAATTTTTGTTATACTTATTTGAGTAACTCGGAGGCTATATGTATTTGATAAATAAAAATTTTATCAATTTAAGTTGCATGCTTTTTATGGCATTAACTTGTTCTTTTATCTCTCAAGGTAATGAGCTAGGTAAGTCTAAAAATATTGAATTAACAGTGTATAAGACACCTTCATGTGGCTGCTGTAAAAAATGGCTTAGCCACGTTAACATCCATGGGATTGATACTAACCCTCAAGATTTTCATGATCTTGAAAACATTAAATCCAAATTCAAAATAAAACCTAATTTACGCTCATGCCATACCGCTGTATCAAGTGATGGATTTGTATTTGAAGGTCATGTTCCAGCCAAATTCATTCATCAATTTTTATCCGAAGATCATGGTGATGCTCTAGGGCTGTCCGTACCCGCTATGCCGTTAGGTTCCCCCGGAATGGAAGTTGGTGATCGTTTTATGCCATATCAAGTGTTGATTCTATTCAACGATGGCAGCAGCCAAGTCTATGCGCAGGTCAATAGCTACAAGGAACAATTTTAATGAATAAATCCATGGCTACATTAAAAACCAGCCGTAAACTTCATAAGTGGTTCATGCTGTTTGTCGGTGTGCAATTTGTCATTTGGTCGGTCACCGGCGCTTACATGGTGTTCTTTGATATTGATTACATTCATGGCGATTCTTTAGTCAATAACCATCAAACCAAAATAGAACCGAACAAAATTCAGTATTTATTAGACGATTTGCTGCGCGATTATCCTCAGGCCGAGCAAATAGAAGTAGGCACATTAATCAATCTCAATGTCTATCGCTTTTCTTATGCCGGACAGCGTATGTTAATCGATGCTGCCAGTGGCCAAGTACTTTCTCCTATAGATGAACGATGGGCGAAAAAAGCTGCTCGCCACTATTACACTGGAAGTGGTGAAATTCAGCAAATAGAGCTAATCAGTCAAGACCCCCCATTTGAGTTGAGTCCTAGGGCTCTTCCGGCCTGGCGAGTTAACTTTGCTGATTTTGGCGCGCCATCTATTTATGTTTCCGCTGTTAGTGGGGAGTTAGTAGGTAAACGTCACGAGTTCTGGCGCTTATTTGACTGGATGTTCCGTTTTCACGTAATGGATTATGAAGACGGAGATGAAATAGACAATCTATTGCTTTTCTGGGTAACGCTGGCAGGCATTTTAGCCTGTATTTTTGGTCTCATCTTGACCTATTTCAGAGTGTTCAAACCTGAAAGTAAAGAAATCGATGCTGCATTTGAGCCAAACCAAGAAACCAGCACCAATGGCGGGAGTAAAGCATGATGTTATGGATTAGAAAAATACATAAATGGGCGTCTGTAATTGTTGGCATACAATTTTTACTGTGGTTAAGCAGCGGGCTCTACTTTAATTTAATGGATCATGATAAAGCAGCTGGTCATGCCTATCTTTCGCATCACCAAACTGAAGTTGATATTGACTCTCAGCAATTGGTCGACATTAAACAAGTACTAAATAATTTTAATCCCAGTGTGGAAGTGAGACAGGTGATCTTACTAGCTAAGCCTTATTATTTACTGACCCATGAAAAAGGCTTATACGAAAATTTTATCAACCACTATACGCTAGTCGATGCTTACTCTGGTCAGCAAGTCATTATTGATGAAGTCATGGCCAATGCCTTAGCGAAGCAATCTTATAGTGGTCCAGGCAACATTATTAGCACCCGTTTAATCGAGGGTGTAATTGAAGACTTTCCTAAACAATATAATCCAGCATGGCAAGTGAATTTTGCTGATGAGGTTGAAACCAGCGTTTATGTAGAGGTCGATTCAGGCCGCATCGTTGGCCACAGTGATACAGATAAACGTCTAGCTGATATCTTTTTTATGCTGCATTTTATGGACTATGCCAGTCTCGGAGACTTTAACAGTATCCAAATGATCCTGTTTGCCTTTGTATCATTGTGGTTATCTCTAAGTGGTATGATTTGGACAATTGATCTGGGCTTTCGTGGTCAATATCAGCTCAAGTGGTCGGCTAAAAAACGCCAAGTAAAACTGTTTGATAAAGATCGTAAGAGTATGGGCAGCGTTATATTTTCAACGCACACCAATTTACTCGATGGATTAGTAGAGCACGGTATAGTACTGCCGTCGACTTGCGGCGGAGGAGGCACATGCGGTCGTTGTAAGGTCATGATTAATCCTGCCGTAAAATCGACCTCTGCGGATCAGGTGCACTTTAGCGCACAAGAATTGGCGCAAGGGTATCGATTAGCGTGCCAACACTTTAGTGACGACATTGACCACATGACTTTAATGGATGTGACTAACGCGCAAAAGCATCAACTCGAACTGGTTCAATCCCATTTTATTAGCCCTTTTATCAAGGAGTTACGCTTTAAAGTTAAAGGCGGACACCAACTATCTTATAAAGCCGGAGCGTTTATGCGTTTTTTCATTCCGGCTGCCAAGACCAATTCCGTTCCGTCAATCTTATCAGACGCCATTAAACCTCACTGGCAACATATCCAATCATTGGAATTCGAGCATGAAGCTTGTACCAGAAGTTATTCCTGTGCAGAGTCCTCGATGAGCACTGATGAGTTGGTTTTTACCATCAAGATGCAGTCTGCGCCTGATGAAACCATGCGCCCTGGCGTAGCATCACATTATTTGTGCAATCTTGCTGTGGGTACCATGATCGAAGCACTTGGTCCTTTTGAGGAGTTTTCCGCTAAGGAAAATAGTAGGAAAACTATGGTATTAGTCGGCGCAGGCTCGGGAATGGCACCATTACGCTCTCTCATTGATGAGCAGATATCGATGCTTAAGCAGAGCCACTCCGATGCCCAACTTCGTCCTATCTACTTTTTTTATGGCGCTCGGGCTGAAGTTGATTTGCTCTATGCCGACAACTTTTACCAGTTAGCTGACCAGTATGGACATTTTCATTACTATCCTGTGCTTTCCAAACCGGATGAAGAATGGTTAGGTGCAGCCGGTTACGCTCAAGATATATTGGCTCTAAATCTTGATAGTTTGGGTGAGGTAGGAGGTCTAGAGTTTTATCTATGTGGGCCACAAGGAATGATGGATGAAGTCATAGCCTTATTACAAGCGAAAGGTGTGAGCGATGACGATATCCGTTTTGACCTTTTCAAATAAGTAATAGCTCGCCAGTCTATATCGCGATCATGACAGCATGATCGCCGTTAACTTAGGTATAGACCAGCAAGAAAAAAAATAGGCTTGGCACAGTAATTTATACTGTATTACGGCGTAATTTGTCTATACATGCATAATGTTTGACACTGCGCCATTGCAATATAATATGTTGGCTTCATTCACGACCACATGGACTTTCTTTTGTCAGAACAAACCCTTTGTATGTTTAATAATTTGTTTGATGACTTACCAGATGTTTCACAACCCATTTATGCCAAGTTAAAGCAAGCCATTATTCATAAAATCACTGTTGGAGAATGGCAAGCTAATCAGCGAGTACCATCAGAGGCTCAGTGGGTTAAGGCATTGGGCATTAGTAGAATGACAGTGAATCGTGCATTGCGAGAATTAACTGCCGAAGGTTTGCTGGTTCGCCATCAAGGTTTAGGGACCTTTGTTGCAGAAAAGAAAGCCCATTCTGCTTTGTTTGAAGTGCATAATATTGCAGAAGAAATCACCGCGCGAGGCCACCAACATCGCGCCGAGCTACTGGTGCTTGAATCGGCAAAGGCCAGTGTAGAAGAGGCAATGATGTTGGGCGTGCGAACCAATCATAGAATATTTCGGTCTGTGGTGGTGCATTACGAAAATGATATGCCGATTCAAATTGAAGAGCGTATCGTTAATGCCAGCCGAGCGCCGGATTATGACAAGCAGGATTTTTCTAAACACACTTCTTATGAATACCTGATGACCACCGCACCGATGACGGAAGGCGAGCATTTGGTAGAAGCTATTTTACCTAATGAAATCGAATGTCAGCGTTTACAGATTACTGCCAGTGAGCCTTGTTTACAAATTAAGCGCCGAACTTGGGCCGGTAACGATATCATCACTGTGGCACGTTTACTTCACCCAGGGGCTAGTTTTCAGTTATTTGGTCATTTTGGTCGCTAGTTGTTATCTCGATCAAAATACCGCTACCTGAAATAAGTTCAATCTCGCTTAAACTATGTTGTTCGATATAAAGCAAGCTGTGTGCGGGCAGAGACAGAGTTTGTGTTTCATGCATCTGATCCTCTTGATAGCTCACTATTGTTTCTTCATTGGCATAAAAACCCGTAAATAGAACCTTCTCTTGAGTCGTTTTTTTAGATAATACAAATACCGTCTGGGCAAAACCTGCTGTCACTTTGGCGACTGTGTCAGACTCACGTACCATAATATTCAAATCTTCAATTACGCCCTTTTTTAACGTGGCGTAGGTTTCATCGCCACCAGAAAAACATGCCATAGCCAAGACTTTGCTTAGTTCATTGGAAATACTCTCGCCGCTATTTCTATGCTCCAATGTCACGCCTGTGCCAGACAACAACACCAAGGTGCGACTCAATCCGCTGAAGTCGGAAAACACACCATTCTCGACCACGGACGCTTGGCTAATACGCAAACGTAAATTGCTGTCGTCGTCTATACGCCACATTTCCAGAGTTAGACCCAAGCCGTTTTTCCATGGCATGGGTTTATAATCGCAGCGTTGGATAATCTTATATTGAAGTTGAGTATTAAGCGTCATACATCACCTTTTTAATCACTTTCATAAAGGCCTGACGGCTACTTTCTTGGTGTTCGTGCTGAAAGTTTTTAATTGTATGTTTACCTGCTACATAAACGTCTTTAATCAGGTTTTCATTACACGCAAATAACCAACGGTTTAATAAGTCTTTGGGCTCGCTGGCCGCAATGAAAGGATGGGTGTCATCAAGTACCATAAAGTCTGCGCGGTGGCCTGTTGTCAAACCAAGAGACACATCACATGCTTGATTACCGCCTATTAAGGCTTGTTTAAAAAGGTTGTCACCAATGCTGTTTTGCTCTGAACGGTAGAGGCGATTACGCTGTTGGTCGCGCAGGCGTTGACCGTATTCCAAGGTGCGTAATTCTTCGACGATAGACAAACTCACATGGCTATCAGAGCCGATGCCCCAGCGGCCCTGCTCTTTCTCAAATTCTACTGCCGGGAAAATGCCATCACCTAAGTTAGCTTCGGTGGTTGGGCACAATCCAGCAACGGCTTGACTACGGGCAATGGCTTGGCGTTCAGTATCGGTAAGATGGGTAGCGTGTACCAAACACCAACGTTCACTTAAGCCAATTTCGTGATTTAGCCATTCCACTGGCCGTTGACCGCTCCAGTTTAAGCAGTCTTGCACTTCTTTGTGTTGTTCAGCGATATGAATATGAATGGAGCAGTTTGGGTTTAGCGCTTGCAAAATCGTATCGATTTGAGATTTAGTGACGGCGCGAAGTGAATGAAAACAGATACCTAATTTATGACGGGGGTGGTTTGTCAACCAAGCGCCACAAACCTCATGCAGTGCCAAATAAGAATCAGTGGAATGGATAAAGCGCGCTTGACCTTCGTTCGGTGCTTGTCCACCAAACCCAGAGTGAGAATACAACACAGGCAATAACGTTAAGCCTATGCCCGACTCATCTGCCGCTGTAATGATTTGCTGCGACATTTCTCCGCGCTCATCATATTGCTTGCCGCCTATATCGTGATGTAGATAATGGAATTCACCGACCTGAGTGTAACCGGCTTTTAACATATCGATATATAGCTGCTTGGCGATGATGCACGCATTGTTTGGCGTTAGTTTACTTACGACTTTGTACATCAAATCGCGCCAACTCCAGAAGCTGTCATTTGGATTCAGGCTGACTTCGGCAGCACCAGCCATTACACGCTGAAACGCATGAGAATGAAGGTTAGCTAAGGTCGGCAACACTGGCCCTGATAAGGTAATGGCCTTTGGTGTTGGCGAACTGTTAATTTTAAAAGAGTGAAATTGCCCGTTTTTGACAGAGAAAAGCACCTTATTTGCCCAGCCGGAATCCAGTAACGCTCGTTCTGCAAAATAGTATTGTTGACTACTATCCTCATCGAAATAATGCATTTGGTTGGGCATAACAAATTCCTAGGCTATGGGGGAGCTTTCAGTGCAATAAAGATTTTCAAGTATAATAGAAATTGGCTTGTACATACAACAACACACCTTTTTCCTTTATTTTTATATTCATTGCAGAATGCTCATAACGGATTATTAAATATAATAATTATACATAAATCGTCAATTTAAAGCCTGTTTCTATCATTAAATAGATTTCTTTGATAGAAAAAAAGCTTGCAAGTCAGGACTTATGAAATTATGTTGCACACTAGTTGTATATACATTTAATTGTAATCCCAATTTTAGAGATAAAAACCATGACTAAGCAAACTATTTCGCAGAAGCGCTACCGTGCAGGTGTTGTTAAAGCTGCAACTGGCACAACACTTACCGCTAAATCTTGGCTCACCGAAGCGCCTATGCGCATGTTAATGAACAATCTGGACCCTGATGTCGCAGAAAATCCAGAAGAATTAGTGGTTTATGGTGGTATTGGCCGTGCTGCTCGCGATTGGGAATGTTATGACAAAATAGTTGAATCTCTTAAAACCCTGGAAGATGATGAGACTCTTTTGGTTCAATCCGGTAAGCCGGTAGGCATATTCAAAACCCACAGTAATGCACCGCGGGTATTGATCGCGAACTCAAACCTTGTGCCACATTGGGCAAACTGGGAACATTTCAACGAGCTCGATGCAAAAGGATTGGCGATGTATGGCCAGATGACGGCCGGTTCTTGGATCTACATTGGTAGCCAAGGCATAGTGCAAGGTACTTACGAAACATTTGTGGAAGCAGGACGCCAACACTACAAAGGCAAGCTGGAAGGGCGCTGGGTACTAACTGCGGGCCTGGGTGGTATGGGTGGTGCTCAACCATTAGCCGCTACACTTGCTGGAGCCTGTTCATTAAATATTGAATGTCAACAAACCAGTATCGATTTTCGTCTTCGTACACGTTATGTGGATGAACAAGCTATCGATTTAGACGACGCGTTGGCACGCATCAAAAAATATACCGAAGCAGGTAAAGCCGTTTCTATTGCGTTATGTGGTAATGCCGCTGAAATTCTACCTGAAATGGTAAAACGTGGTGTTCGTCCCGACATGGTAACTGACCAAACCTCGGCACACGATCCGCTAAATGGCTACCTACCTATAGGTATGAGTTGGGAGATGTACCGTGAGAAAGCACACACTCAACCCAAAGAGATTGTTATAGCGGCCAAGCAATCCATGGCAAAACACGTTCAAGCGATGTTGGACTTTCAAAAAATGGGTGTACCCACTTTTGACTACGGCAATAATATTCGTCAAATGGCGAAGGAGGAAGGGGTTGAAAACGCCTTTGATTTTCCCGGTTTTGTGCCTGCATACATTCGCCCCTTGTTCTGCCGTGGAATTGGGCCATTCCGCTGGGTAGCGTTATCTGGTGACCCAGAAGACATTTACAAAACCGATGCCAAAGTAAAAGAATTAATTGCCGACGATGCGCATCTTCATCGTTGGTTGGACATGGCACGTGAACGTATTCAATTCCAGGGATTGCCAGCACGTATTTGTTGGGTTGGTCTTGGTCAACGTGCAAAACTTGGCTTAGCTTTTAATGAAATGGTACGTAACGGCGAATTGTCTGCGCCTATCGTTATTGGTCGTGACCATTTGGATTCTGGTTCCGTTTCCAGCCCAAACCGTGAAACCGAAAGCATGCAAGATGGTTCAGATGCGGTTTCTGACTGGCCGCTGTTGAATGCCTTGCTAAACACCGCTTCCGGTGCGACTTGGGTGTCGTTGCACCACGGTGGTGGGGTTGGTATGGGCTTCTCACAGCATTCAGGTATGGTCATTGTTTGTGATGGCAGTGACGATGCCGCACAACGTATTGCACGTGTGCTACACAATGACCCTGCGACAGGTGTGATGCGCCATGCGGATGCGGGTTATGACATAGCCATAAAATGTGCAAGAGAGCAGGACTTAAACCTGCCAATGATCACCGGCCATCAAAACAAATAAGCTATTAAAAATAACGCACGAAAATTAAGGAACCACCATGTTCGAACTAACGATAAAACCCGGCCAGTTAACACTGCACGAATTGCGTCAGATCAGTCGTCGCAAAGTCAGACTGAACTTAGACAGCATTGCGATCCCAGCAATTCAGGCGAGCACGCAAGTCGTAAACGATGTGATCACACAAAACAGAACGGTTTATGGCATTAATACAGGTTTTGGCTTGTTAGCGAACACACGCATTGCACCTGAAGATTTGGACGAATTGCAACGCAGCATTGTACTGTCGCACGCGGCCGGTATAGGTCAATTGATGGATGATAAAACCGTTAAACTCATCATGGTGTTGAAAGTAAATAGCCTTGCCCGTGGTTTTTCGGGTATTCGGCTAACAGTGATCGAAGCCCTACTCACTTTGATTAATAAAGAAGTCTATCCATGTATTCCGAAAAAAGGGTCTGTCGGAGCATCTGGCGATTTAGCGCCGTTGGCACACATGAGCACGATTTTACTGGGTGAAGGCAAAGCACGCTATCGTGGCGAAGTCATTTCTGGTCAGGCCGCACTGTCTATCGCTGGTCTTGAACCAATCCAGCTAGCTCCTAAAGAAGGTTTGGCGTTACTAAATGGCACGCAGGCCTCGACCGCCTTTGCGCTAGAAGGCTTGTTTGAAGCGGAAGATTTATTTGCGTCGGCGATTGTTTGTGGTTCTTTGTCTGTGGAAGCTGCATTAGGAAGTCGGAGTCCATTTGATGCACGCATTCATGATGCACGTGGCCATCAAACACAAATTGACACCGCAGCCGCCTATCGTCATCTACTCGGTGAAACCAGCGAATTGGGTAACTCTCACCAAAATTGTGAGAAAGTGCAAGACCCCTATTCACTGCGTTGTCAGCCACAAGTTATGGGCGCTTGCCTTGAGCAAATCCGCAGTACAGCTAAAGTACTGCTGGTAGAAGCCAACTCAGTGTCGGATAACCCATTAGTGTTTGCAGCCGAAGGCGACATTATCTCTGGCGGTAACTTTCATGCTGAGCCTGTAGCCATGGCGGCGGATAATCTAGCCTTAGCGTTTGCCGAAATTGGCAGTTTGTCAGAGCGTCGTATGGCTTTATTGATCGATAGCAATCTCAGCAAGCTCCCTCCTTTTCTGGTCAATAACGGCGGGGTGAACTCAGGTTTTATGATTGCCCAAGTGACGGCGGCAGCGTTAGCGAGTGAAAACAAAAGCTATGCCCATCCTGCGTCGGTGGATAGCATACCGACCTCTGCAAATCAGGAAGATCATGTGTCCATGGCAACCTTCGCTGCTCGCCGTTTAAAAGACATGGCAGAAAATACACGTGGTATTTTGGCTGTAGAGATTTTGTCTGCGGTACAAGGATTGGACTTCCGTGCGCCGTTAAAATCCAGTAAACGCTTAGAGAACGCGCGCGCGACTTTACGCGCTCGTGTACCTTTTTATGACAAAGATCGTTACTTCGCGCCCGACATTGAAAAAGCCAATGACTTATTATTGGAAGCGGCACATAACGAGGCGATGCCAAAAGGCTTGTTGCCAAGTTTAGAAGGGTAAGGTTGATTTTAATAAAGGACAGTTATGGCAAGCGATACTTCAATTATATTTGATAGTTTGTGGCGTGGGGCTCACGTAGCGACCATGAAAAATGGCCGTTACAACATCATTGAAAACGCAGCCATTGGGGTTGTCGATGGCTGTATTACTTGGATTGACGAAGCGTCCCAGTTACCAAACTATCGAACAAACCAAGAGCATGAATTAGACGGTGGCTGGATTACCCCAGGTTTAATCGATTGTCACACTCACCTAGTATTTGGAGGCAATCGTGCAGGCGAATTCGAACAGCGCTTAAATGGTGTAAGTTACCAAGAAATTGCTAAACAAGGGGGTGGCATAGCTGCGTCAGTAAAGGCGACGCGTGAGGCAAGTGAAGCTGAATTAGTGGTGAGCAGTAAACGTCGTTTATGCAGTTTAATGCAAGATGGTGTCACCACGGTTGAGATCAAATCTGGTTATGGTTTGTCGCTCGATAGCGAACTAAAAATGTTACGTGTCGCCACCAGGTTAGGAAACGAATTGCCTATTACGGTAAAACGTACTTGTTTGGCGGCGCACGCTTTGCCTCCTGAATTCAACGACAAAGACGTTTATATCGACTACCTCTGTGACACGGTTCTTCCTAAAATCGCCGCACTTGGTATGACGGACGCTGTGGACGCATTTTGTGAGGGTATCGCCTTTAGCACCAAACAAGTTGAGCGATATTTTCAAACCGCAAAAGCCTTAGGTTTGCCACTGAAAATCCATGCAGAGCAACTTTCTTCTCTTGGTGGTTCTGGCATGGCTGCGTCTTATCAGGCCCTATCGGCAGATCATTTAGAGTTCATGACCGAGACGGATGTGCAAGCCATGGCAGATGCCGGTACGGTTGCGGTGCTCTTGCCTGGGGCATTTTATACTTTACGAGAAAGCCAATTACCACCTATGGATTTACTGCGCCAGTACGGCGTAGCCATTGCCATCGCGACCGATGCCAATCCCGGCACTTCACCTGTTTTGTCATTGCGTTTGATGATGAACATGGCCTGCACTTTGTTTGGTATGACCCCTGAAGAAGCCCTTGCAGGTACAACCATTAATGCAGCAAAAGCACTCGGCATGAATGACACTCATGGCTCTTTAGAAGTGGGAAAAGTGGCAGACTTTGTGTGTTGGCAAGTCGAAAGCCCTGGAGAACTTTGCTATTGGTTAGGCGGGCAACTCATGAAACAACGCATTCAACAAGGAAAAAAAACCTCATGAAAGAAGTAGATCTACCATCCCTTGCTAGTTTTATAGAAGCGCCATTTCAATTTCAACAAGGGGAATCGCCGCTACTGATAAGCATGCCTCACTGTGGCTTGAATCTTACAGCGACCGTAAAAAAGGCCTTAACCGAAAAAGCAAAATGTTTGCCAGATACTGACTGGTACATACCCGAAATCTACGGGAATCTCGCAGAATGTGGCGTGAGTGTGATTTCAGCTAATTACTCTCGTTATGTGATCGATTTAAATCGTTCTTATGACGACGAGGCACTTTACACCACAAAAACCACTGGCTTATTCCCCGAGATTCTGTTTGACGAAAGTCCAATTTTTTTGCCTGATAAAATACCATCAGACACTCACCGGTCCTTGTGTAAAACACAAATTTGGTTGCCATACCACCAACAAATTGAACGCGAATTAGCACGTATTAAAGCCAAATATGGATTCGCTATTGTACTGGATGCTCACAGTATTGCTGCCGAAGTACCTATGTTGTTTGAGGGTGTCTTGTCTGACTTTAACTGGGGTACTAACGCCGGTGCATCATGCCATCCGGCATTATTAAACAGTGCTCAAGCTTGCCTATCGTCTGATTACAATCAAATTGCCAATGGGCGTTTCAAAGGTGGCTATATCACCCGCCGTTTTGGGCAACCTCACATAGGCATTCACGCTATACAGCTTGAACTGTCTCAAGCAACGTATTTAAATAATGACCTAGCAAAACAACAGCAATACGTTCTAGACGAAAAAAAACTACCAGTGATCCAGAAACAGCTCAGAACGCTAGTGGATACCTTATTAACTTTGAAATTGTAGTATTACTAGTAGTTTTCGGGTGAGCACACAGGGCATATTCTAGGTTTAACCAAAGGCATCATCTGGCGCATCGAACAAAGTAACTGTCGCTCGGGCGATGTCGGATACCAAAAAATAAATCGTGTGGTGTATTTAGCATTCACTTCATGAGAGGAATTGCTCTAGCAAGTGCGCCAAATCCGCACGGATTCGCCGCACGCCAACACTATGACCGATAGCATCATTTCAAAAATACCGCGATAGTTTTACTCATGGGTGGTTACTCCTTAGATAAATAGAACGGGCATAGCGTTTTAGCTGACCAGAATGATCCTTTTCATTGCTACCATGCTGTTATGCCTGATGAAGAATGCTTAGGCCCTACTGGTTATGCTCAACAAATACTGACGTTAAACCTGAACCGTGTGGATGATATTGGTAGCCTAGAGTTTCATTTATGGACCAAAATGAATGATGGAAAAAGCCATAACACCTTTAATTTAAATATGCTCAAAGTATTGCTAAGAAATTATAAATTTGTAATGCGGTAACTACTAGTCAGTTTAAACGTATTTGCTGGGTGGTATAACACCACAAAACTAATAGGTTGACCGTTTGAATAAGTATTTCTAGTTACTTTAAGGCACGGTGTATTATTGTCTAGATGTAAGTTATGTTTGAGAATTTTGGTGGGCATAACTGCTTCAACCGAAATTTCTGCCTCAGTCAGTGGTGCTACCGACGTTAAATATTGATGTGCCGTTATTTTGCTAAAGTCTTGTTGTAAAAATAACGGAACTTTTTCTGCATTAACATAACGCTCTTCGAGTTGAATAGGAATGTCGTTTTCAAAATGGATAATGATGATTTTGAATACGGTTTTGGTTTGTAAAGAAAATGTAATTGCAATTGAGTCGTTTGGTACCAAAGTTAATTTACTTAACACCGTCATTTTATGGACATGACCGCGAGCCAATATCTCATCAGCAATGTTTTTGATTTCTAATAGTGAACTCTGTGGCAAGGTCGATTTAACAAAAGTGCCTACGCTTGGGATCCGCTCTAACAAACCTAGACTCACCACTTCATCTACGGATTTTCTGGCTGTCATACGGCTAGCGGAAAACTGTAGCGCTAGTTCCATTTCTGACGGTATTTTAAAACCCTCTTGCCACTTCATAGACTCAATTTTGTCTTTGATGAATTCCGAGATGAGCCTGTATTTAGGTTGAATCATAAGATCTACTTCTTACTGCAAAAATATATTAATAAATGAAACTCACTCGCGCTGACAATTTTTACCATCAATAAACACCCATGAAGCATCTAGCCTATACATCAATAAAAAAATAATTAATTAAGGTCATTATCGTAACCATTTCCTATACGAATCACTAACTAAAACGTAAATCACGGTTCAGTAATCAATTTTACTAAAACGAATGCCTAATGATTCCGTAAGCATAACAGCAGCACAAGAGAATAAATACAAACCCCTGTTAAAACCATGTTAACTAAAATGTCGCTGTATATACAACATTGCTTACTAATATCTTTAATGAACAACACTAAAAACCTACATATTTACTATACTCCCCATAAACATGGCATTAAAAATAATTTGTTGTATATACCGGTATATTATTGTATAAAAGTTTTGAACATGTCACTAGTAAATACAATAATAATCTATATCCAGCACGAGGGAACACATAATGAAATATCCAAATATAAAGCATTCTCGTATCAGCAGAGCGTTAATGATGGCAGGAATTGTGGCGATTCCTACCTTGGCCCATGCACAAGAAGCTGACAAAGTAGAAAGAATTGAAATCACCGGTTCCAAGATAAAACGCACCGACATTGAATCAGCCAGTCCTGTTTCTGTCATTAGCGCCGCTGACATCGAAATGTCCGGTATTTCCAATGTTGAAGATTTATTACAAGAAATGTCGTTTTCCGCAGGTGTGGCTGGCAACTCAACTAATGCCTATTGGACAAGTGGTGGCTACGGAACTGCTCAGGTTAACTTACGTGGCATGGGCATAAAACGTACTTTGGTGCTGTTAAATGGACGTCGAGTTGTAGGTGGTGGTACAGGTGCCAACAGTTCCGTCGATCTCAATATGATACCAACTTCTATGATTGAAAGAATTGAGGTCCTAAAAGATGGCGCTTCGGCAATTTATGGCGCTGATGCGGTTGCTGGTGTAGTAAACATTATTACCAAAAACAAATTTGAAGGCGCAGAGCTCAAAGTCAAGGCAGGCATTACCGATGAAAATGACGGTGAAAATCAAGATGTCAGTCTTACCTTGGGTGGCAATTTTGATCGTGGCAATGCCATTTTAAGTGTTAACTATTCCAATACCTCAGCGGTTCGTCAATCCGATCGTATTGCATGTTCAAAATTTGGTACTGAGGAAGGTACCTTTGAATGTTTTGGCAGTAGCACCACAGAAGGTGGTCGCGCACTGCTAGCTGACGGCTCACAGGTTCAGTTCAATCAAAATCCCGATACGGCCAACCATGGTAACGATTATGGCCCCTACTCTTCTGCCCTACATAGTTTTGATTACATACCATATCTTAATGCGGTAAGTCCTTTGGAGCGGATTAACATTTCCAGCTTTGTGGACTACGAAATAAATGATTCATTGCGTTTATTCACAGAAGCAATGTATACCAAACGCAAAGGTGAGCAAATCGTTACGCCAAGGAACGGTTTTGCTGGCATTCAAGTTGCCTCTGACTTTCGGTATAACCCGACAGGTCAAGATCTCGAGTTTCAACGCCGTAGAAATACCGAATTAGGTGCTCCGTTTTTCTTTCAGGAAACCGACACTGTTCGTATTGTAACTGGTGTTAATGGAGTCCTCGATAACGAGTGGGAATGGGATGTATCTTTTAATTATGGTCGTAATACCGGCACTGATGGTTGGACTTTCGATATCGATCCCGCTCGAGCTGCATTAACCTTAGACGACAGTTTTTGTACTTATGATAATAGTAATGGCATACCATGCGGCGATTGGTTTGGTACCAATGAGTTAAGTCAGGACGTGATTGATTATGTAAAATATCGCCGTGAAGGTACGGGTGGAAATGAGATGCGTAGCTGGACGGCAAACCTCAATGGTGATCTAATGGATCTACCCGCAGGTACCCTTGGTTTTGCTGTCGGAGCTGAAAAGCGTTCAGAAAAAGGCTGGCGCGATCCTGATTCAACGGTACTCCGCAACGGACAAGAAGATCCCATTAGTGGTAGTTATGACGTAAGCGAAGCCTTTGTAGAGTTTTCGGTTCCTTTGCTAGCAGATATAGCGATGGTAAAAAGTCTGACAGCAGAATTGGCCGCTCGTTATTCTGATTACAGTACTGTTGGCGCAGAAGCTACCTATAAACTGGGGATATCGTGGCATGTAAACGATACATTGATGTTGCGTGGCGTACAGTCTACCTCTTTTAGAGCACCGGTTATTACCGAGCTATTTGGTGGTACCAATGGTGAAAACTTACGTACCATTGACCCCTGTGAAAATGCCACTGGTGTGATAGCAACAAATTGTTTGGCGGCCGGTGTACCTGCTGATTTTATACAGGACGGCACCACAGTATTAACTAGTGTAGGTGGTAACCCCAAACTAGGTGCAGAGTCTGCTGATACCACTACAATCGGTATAGTTTGGCAACCGGGTTTCGTTGAAGGTTTATCAACCACCCTTGATTACTTCAATATTGAAATCAAAGACGCCATTACTTCAGTTAATGGTTCAGATATGCTGAAGTTGTGTTACGAAGACCCCCAAGGTAATGCTCAGTTCTGTGATACTTTTACCCGCCACCCTGTTACCAAGCAGGTTAATGAGTTAAACCAACGTCCCGTTAATGCGGCAGTTGAAAAAGTCAGCGGCATTGATTTTAATATCGCTTATAAGTTTGAGTTAATGGGCTTTGATGCACGATCTACCCTCGATATAACCCGACTACTCAATCATGAAAGCACCCCTTTTGCCGGTCAACCTACTATAGATAAAGTGGGCTTTATAACTGAAGACCAAGGAAGTTATACTAAATGGCGTAGTAATTTCAGCCTCTCCGTCATGCATGAAGACTGGATGGCGAGTTACTCACTACGTTATATCGGCGCTGCTGATGACGTAAACGGTGGAGATTTTGATCCACTAGGTAAATCAGTTGATGCCTTGACCTATTCCGATATATCAGCTTCCTATCGAGTGACTGAAGGCCTTATGGTGTCCATGGGTATCGATAATATCTTTGATAAAAAAGCCCCTTACCTGACTTCATGGAACGATGCCAATACGGATGTTATGACTTATGATTTATTGGGTCGAAGAGGCTTCGTGAAAGCCACTTATCAATTTTAAATCAAGTTAGCGTCATTGCTTATTGGGCTAATATCTAGTCCAAAGTAAAGATCATTTTTAGTACTAAAGCTTGTTACGTCCTCCCTGGGTAACAAGCTTTTTTTATGCCTCTACTTTATGTTTAGTACCAATAATTTATAACTCACGAACCAATAAAAGTAATTGGAACCAATATTGCAGTCACCCTCATGCTTAGTTTTAACACATTGGTAAACATGATTTTTTTACTAATTCATTACTCACAACTGTAAGGATTACACTATGCAATACGTAAAATTTACCGCCATGATTATTAGTTCTACCATATTGATGTTTTTCATGATGTACCTTAATACCTACGCTATGTCACATATCTGGTTTAGTGAAACACGAACTTATATGGCTTTGTACATGGGCGCTGGTATGGCCATCGTCATGTTAATTTTTATGTGGGGCATGTATAAAAACAAAATAATGAATATAGCCATAGTTTTAGGTGCAACTATTTTATTTGCCGCCAGTGTCTATCTTGTGCGCTCTCAGGCATCCGTTGAAGATGGCTCTTGGATGAAAGCCATGATACCCCACCACTCAATCGCAATTTTAACAAGTAGTAGAGCTAATATTAAAGATACACGAGTTCAAACTTTAGCTAACGAAATCATCAAAGCGCAAGAGCGTGAAATTAAAGAGATGGAATGGTTGATTGCAGATATCAAAGAAAATGGCATAGCTAGTTCCAAGCAAGATGCCGCAGCGCGTCCCGTACCTGTTTTCAGTTCGCAATAAATAGACAGTTATTATTTTTAAATTGAGCGAACGAGAATTTATAAGGATACAAAAATGAAAAAATCGGCAACCTTATATCGGATGCATACGAGTGAACATATATGTCCATACGGACTTCGCTCGAAAGACTTATTAGAAAGAAAAGGCTTTATGGTGGAAGATCACAAGTTGAGCTCTCGTGAAGAAACTAATGCATTCAAGAAAAAACATGAAGTAGAAACGACACCACAAACCTTTATCGAAGGTCGAAGAATAGGTGGCTATGATGATTTAAGGAAGCATTTCGACATGAAACCTGCTGGCCAAACAGGTACAACTTATACGCCTGTTTTGGTTATTTTTGCGTTAGGGTTTTTAATGGCGATAGCGACTATTTTTGCGTACTCACAAAGAGTCGATGTTATCAAGGTGACTGAACTCTTTGTCGCATATAGTATGACAATTTTGGCCATTCAAAAGCTCAGAGACCTATACAGTTTTTCAAACTCATTTATTACTTATGATTTACTGGCGATGCGTTACCTCAAATATGCTTATATTTATCCGTTTGCAGAAGCATTCGCCGGTCTTGGGATGCTGGCGGCACTATCAGGATATTTAGTTGGCCCGGTGTCGCTTTTCATCGGGAGCGTTGGAGCAATATCAGTCTTCAAAGCTGTCTATTTAGACAAACGAGAACTGAAGTGTGCTTGCGTGGGAGGTGATAGTGATGTACCGCTTGGTTTTGTATCGCTCACGGAAAATTTATTCATGATTGTAGCCGGTATTTGGATGTTATCTAAAGCACTCGGTCCAATTAATTAGATTAGATGTAGACATTAAAACCTAGCTAGGCACTTTTAGCCCTCAGAGCCCAAAGCACCAGTCAGTTATGGACAGAGGGCTTCCTTAATATTATTAGCTAATATTTGGCGACAAAGTTCCGTGCTCAATGATCATTGCTGCTTC
>TARA_R110000765_G_scaffold77465_1_pt1 | contig 22459 bp, 13 predicted proteins | sample TARA_R110000765 | Tara Oceans TARA_R110000765 (sample SAMEA4398168) | marine metagenome | biome: Polar Biome; feature: [MES] marine water layer (ENVO:01000295) within the mesopelagic zone...; material: water (ENVO:00002006), including particulate matter (ENVO:01000060) such as...... | reverse complement strand
TTAAATTAAGCCCTTAAGTTAAGTCCTTAAGTTCCAATATAGTATTAGACTAAGTAGCGAGTTATTTTTTTGCTTTAGTATAGCCACCAAAAGAGCCCGCAGGACCAGGAAAAACCACAGGGCTTTCAAAGCCATCTTTGGCAACACTACTTACGCCAAAAAAGTAGTTATCAATTACAATGTTTTTCAATTCAAATTTATTAACATCACCAACGTATTGACTATGTGTCCATGTTGGTTCAGTTGTTAAGCGCCAATGTACACGATACCCAGCCAAATTTTCTGCCATTTTACCTTCTGGTCGTTGCCACTCTAAGGTAGTTGAAGCTTTTACTGCGCCAGAAATTTCAGTATTGGCAGGTGGTGCTGGTGCCCAAGCCATTGCCGCCATAGTGACTGCATTGAGAGATGTTAATTTTGCATTAAAATCAAAGTCTACCCCAGAAATCACATCACCAAATTCACGGCCATTTTCTGTACGTAGGTCTTGATGCTGACGATCGTAATGCTCATTCGTTTCCATAATTCTAACCGCAGGATAACCTACAGCATTAAAAGGGCGGTGATGTCCGCCTCTGCCGAATCTATCTAATCGGTAAACCATCATAACGTCTAAGTTTGGGATGTATTGGTCGGCAATTTTATCAATATAACGAGCGACATTTCTTGAAGGAGAATCAACTTCACCACCGGTAAATCGGCGTTTTCTAGCTTCTTCAGGGGTTTCAACATACCTAACACCTTCAGAAAAAACTCTTGCGGTTGTATTGTTTATAACGCCATTAATGCCTGAAATATTGCCGATCATGTCATTGTTAATTACGGCTTCAACACGCCAGCCTTCTTTTTGAGCAATACCCGCCATAATTTTTCCACCAAACAAGCCTTGCTCTTCACCTGACAACGCAGCATATACAACTGTACCGGCGAATTTATGTTGTGAAAGCACTCTCGCTGTTTCGATAACACCAGCAACGCCCGAAGCATTATCATTTGCACCCGGTGATGCACTGGTAAAATTAAGCGGATCGGAGACACGAGAATCAATATCACCAGACATAACAATATAGCGATTAGGATCAAGTTGGCCACGCTGAATGGCAATGACATTGACAACTTCTGTAGGTTCAGGAATACGTTTTTCCCCTGAAAATACTTGTTTTTGGTAGATTACTTCTAAGCAACCACCACATTGTGCGGAAATTTTTTCAAACTCTGCTTTAATCCAACGACGCGCAGCACCAATACCTTGCGTATCTGACTTTGTTTCCGACAAGGTATGTCGTGTTCCAAAGCCAACTAACGTTGTAACATCTTTTTTTAGTCTTTCTGCGCTGACTTGTTGTTGTATTTCACGTAATACTAATTGCTCATTAGCAGGTACAACAATCGTTGAGGCATAAGTAGGTATTAAAGTGCTCAATGCACAGAATAGACCTAGGCTGCTACCGGTAATAAAATTTAATGAGGGTTTAAGTGAAAAACGTTTACTTTGCGAAGGTTGAATAAACATAACGATGTCCTGCTGTCGGTTGTTATTATAATTACCCTGTGAGATTAGCATAACTGATACATTATTTGAGGGTATCCATCCTATTAATAATTCGATTCAACTCAGGTTTAGTTAATTTGAAGCAATAATGAGTTTTCTAAAAGTTAACATGCTGTAGGTTGAGTTAGATTTGAATATCGTTAAAACTCAGATATTGGTTGTTAACTTTTGTACTTGATAGATATAATTTATTGAACAATATAAATACATGTTTTCTAATGATTTTTAAAAAGGTAAAATAAAATTAATATTACGCTAATTGAATTTAAATTACTTAGCACTAACCTCCTTTAAGATAGATGAGTGATAAAGATGCAAATAAACGGTAGCTGTCATTGCGGTGAAATAACATTTGAAGCTGAAATTGACGAAAATAAAGTCTTGTTGTGTCATTGCCAAGATTGTCAAAAATTATCAGGTACAGCCTTTAGAGTTGTGGTGGTTTCTGAGCCAAACGGTTTGACTTTTACTCGCGGAAAAACTAAAGAATACATCAAGGTAGCCGAAAGTGGTAATCGACGAGCTCAAGGATTTTGCCAAAATTGTGGCAGTGCCATTTATGCTACTTCTGAAGATACAAATAACAGGGTATATGGCATTCGAGCGGGTTGTATCGATCAACGTAATCAATTAGTACCAAAAACTCAGATGTGGTTTAGTGCTTCAGTGCCTTGGCTCAGTGATATTGTAAATATTCCAAGTTTTGCTAAGGTGCCCGGTAAATAAATAGTTTTTAGATGTCTAGCAAAATGTACATAGGAAGCAACGGGCTTAATTTTCAAAACTATAAATGTTTAAGCCAATATTTAATTAAAAATAGCTAGTAGGGTTAATATTTCGCATTAAAGTGCCATAATTTTACATATAATTGCTAAATCCTGCTGATAGCGCTTTAATTTAATGCGCTATCAGGGTATGTTATGCGCTTTTATTCTAGGCATGATTATTAATGACTAAAAATACTTTTTATCGTGACTTATATACCCAAGTTGAAGCATTGATAAGTGACGAAGCTGATGTTATTGCCAATATGGCAAACGTAAGCGCCTTATTATTTGAGCAACTATCAGACGTTAACTGGGTAGGCTTTTACCGAATGGTAAATGATGAGCTTGTATTAGGTCCATTTCAGGGCAAAGTTGCTTGTATTCGCATCCCCGTTGGACGTGGTGTTTGTGGTACCGCTGTAAGTGAGAATAAAGTACAGCGTATTGCCGATGTGCATGAATTTGATGGCCACATTGCTTGTGATGCTAGCACTAACTCTGAAATAGTATTACCTTTAACCATGAACAACAAGGTTATCGCAGTACTTGATATAGACAGCGTAGCTTTTAATCGCTTTGATGCTGACGACCAAGTAGGATTAGAAAAAATAATTAGTTTATTTGAAAATGTTATGATCTCTCATGGCGTGTTAAACTAATGAAAGAATTTATTGTTATTCATGACTATCTCGTATCAGAAGCCGTAGTTGGTGATTGGGATGGTCAAGAAGAAGAAGTTGCTGAACGTATTAACGAGATTTATCATACCGTTTATGATTTGGCAGAAGAAGATATTGCACCAGAGATTTTAGAGCAGTTACTTGCTTTGGTGTGGGATACGTGGATAGGGCAAGAAGCCTTAGCTGAAATCGAAAGTGAAGATATTTATGATTGGTGCCGACATTTGTTGGAAAATCGTGAACAATATCTTGCAGATCAGAATGAAAATTTTTAAAAGTTGTATTTATGGAAACTAAAACAGAAAGTGAAGTAAAAGTAGCAACAGACGAAGTAGTTGAAACAACGTCAAATGCTGAAGCAGAAGTTAAACGTATTAGCACGAAAGAAATTATTGCTTATTTAGCAGAGAAATTTCCGGCTTGTTTTTCTATTGAAGGTGCTGCAAAACCATTAAAAATTGGTATATTTCAGGACTTAGCAGAAAAGTTAACGGATGATGAAACTGTTAGCAAAACACGTTTACGTCAAGCATTAAGACATTACACAAGTAGTTGGCGCTATCTAAAAGCGATTAAACTTGATGTGTATCGTGTTGATATCGACGGTAATGACGATGCTAAAATCGATCAAGAACAAGCTGACTACGCGAGTAAAACACTTGCCGAAAGCCAAGAAAAATTTGGTAACAAAAAATCAAAAGACAAAGCAGGGAAAAAACCTTATAAAGGTAATGCTGCTAAGGGAACTAAACCAGCTCCTAAAGACTCTACTGATAATAGTCGCAAAGAAAAGTTCAATACGGTCAAGTCAACTAAACGTGCTGTTACAAAACCCGCCGTTAAACTTAAACCTGTTGAAACAAGTAATGTTGTGGTTGGCAAAAATATTAAAGTGCAATTGGGTCAATCTTCAATGGACGCTGTGATAACAGAAGTTTCAGGTAAAGATGTTAGCGTACAATTAAACTCAGGTATGGTTGTTAAAACACAAGTTAAAAATATTTTTACAGAATAAATTTGGAGTAAGTGAATGCATAAGTTTTGTCGTTTAGCTGTTGCGGTATCATTGTCATTTGTCAGCATATCAATATTTGCTGACACCAAAGAAGACAATTTAGTTTTACCGGTATTAGCGCCAGAGAGCCAACACGCTACATCTACTAAGCGAATAACGGCGCAATTTACGCGTGCACACTACAAACAAATTAAAATAGATAACTTACTGTCTGAACAAATTTTTGACCGTTATATCAAGCAACTAGATTATGCTCGTAACGTATTTCTGGGCTCGGATGTTAAAAGTTTTGAGCAATATCGCGATGAATTTGATACCGTAATATCTCGTGGTAAACTCGATATTGCCTATGAAATTTATAACCTTAACTTACAACGTAGACTTGAGCGTTATGAGTACGCAATTAGCTTATTAGAGAACGATAAGCCCTTTAACTTTGAACTTGATGAGTATTACAACTTTGACCGTGAAGATGCCGAGTGGCCTACCTCTACTGCTGAACTTAATGAGCTATGGCGCAAAAAAGTAAAATATGATGCGCTTAATTTAACGCTTGCAGGTAAAGAGTGGGAAAAAATTCAAGAAGTACTCGGTAAACGCTATCGCTATGCTATTAAACGTTTAAAGCAAAGTGAAAGTGAAGACGTATTCCAAGTAGTCATGAATAGCTTTGCACGTGTTGTTGAACCTCATACATCATATTTATCTCCGCGAAACGCTGAACGCTTTCAAATGGAAATGAATTTATCTTTGGAAGGTATTGGTGCTGTCTTGCGTGCAGAAGAAGATTATACCGTTATTCAAAGTGTTGTTGCTGGCGGCCCTGCTGATAAATCTAAAGAATTAAACCCTAAAGATCGTATTGTCGGTGTTTCTCAAGACGACAAAGAATTTGTTGATGTTATTGGCTGGCGTTTAGATGATGTTGTAGAACTGATTAAAGGCCCAAAAGGCACTAAAGTTAGGTTACAAGTATTAGGTGAAGAATCTGAAGACGATAGCAGCATTAAAATCGTTTCAATTATCAGAGACACAATTAAACTTGAAGACCGTGCAGCTAAATCAGAAGTCTATTATGAAAATGAAGCTGATGAAAATGCGAAAAAATTAGGTGTTATTACGATACCTAGTTTTTATAACAATCTTTCTCGTGATGTTAAGTTAGAAATAGCAAAACTTAAAGACGAAAATGTATCAGGAATTATTGTTGATCTACGTGGTAATGGTGGTGGTTCATTAACTGAGGCGACCTTACTTACTGGGTTATTTATTGATAAAGGCCCCGTAGTACAAGTACGTGATGGTGCTAACCGCGTGCAAGTTAATAGCGACAAAGATGGTATTAGCTTTTATGAAGGTCCATTAACCGTAATGGTTGATCGATACAGTGCCTCAGCGTCTGAAATATTTTCCGCAGCTATTCAGGATTATGGCAGGGGCTTAGTAGTAGGTGAGCATACTTTTGGTAAAGGTACGGTTCAACAACACCGTGGTTTAGGCCGTGTTTATGACCTGTACGAAAACCCTTTTGGTAGTATTCAATTTACTATTGCTAAATTTTATCGCATTAATGGTGGTAGCACTCAACATCGTGGTGTTTTACCTGATATTGAATTTCCATCGGCGATAGATCCGGCTGACTGGGGTGAGAGTAAAGAAGAAAACGCTTTACCTTGGGACCAAATTCCACAAGCGCGTTATAATAAACTGAAAGATATTAGCCAAGATGTCACTTACTTAACTTCATTGCACAACTCGCGTGTTGCACAAAATAAAGAGTTTAATTATTTGCTTTCTGATATTGCAGAATATAAAGCAGAAAAAGATGATAAGACTATTTCATTAAACTTAGCTGAACGAAAAGAGAAAAAAGAAAGTCGCAAAGCTAAACAGTTGAAGCGTGCAAATGAACGACTAACCATGATGGGTAAAGAAAAAGTTACTGACTTAGATGACTTACCAGAAGATTTAGAGAAGTTAGATCCATTTTTAGATGAAACTGCAAAAATTACTCTCGATTTAGTATCACTAGATAAAATGGTTAAAAAATAGCATTTTTACAACTTCTAAAAAAACCACCGAAAGGTGGTTTTTTATTGTCATGATGCCGTTACTAATTTTTACCTGAAATTTTTGCATAATTATTCTTATTATCCCTTGTAAACAAAGGGCTTGTTAACTGTGATTTATCAAAAAAAACTTGCACTCTATGACAACAGTCGGCATCTTACTCATACTAATAATTTAACCACTATAATAACTAAAGATAATAAGGTGTAAATTTATCTATGTCTGATCCTCAATCAATTCGACAACCGTCTATGTTGGATTCTTTAATTCCAATTATTGTGCTCATTTGTTTATTAATAGCCGGTGTTACCTTCTTTGGTGATAGCTCATCATCTGGACCTAACCAAATTGCACTATTATTAGCTACTGGTGTTGCAGCCGTAATAGGACTTAAAAATGGTCATAAGTGGCATGCTATGGAAAAGGCGATTATCCATGGCATATCAATATCGTTAGGCGCTGTATTAATTTTATTAGCCGTTGGTTCATTAATTGGTACATGGCTGTTATCTGGTACTGTACCGACCATGGTTTATTATGGATTGAAAATTATAGATCCTAGCTGGTTTTATGCTGCAACATGCCTAGTATGTGGCGTTGTTGCAATGAGTATAGGCAGTTCTTGGACCACAGCGGCTACCGTCGGTGTTGCGTTCATCGGGATTGCTGGAGGCTTTGAGCTTTCTGCATCAGTTACCGCTGGCGCAGTGATATCAGGGGCTTATTTTGGTGATAAACTGTCACCTTTATCAGAAACAACTAACTTAGCACCAGCCGTCGCAGGCAGCGAGTTATTCGAACATATTCGTTACATGTTATGGACAACTATTCCCTCAATCACCATTGCGCTGATTCTTTTTCTGATTATAGGTTTTAATCACTCATCAGTAGAAGTTGGTAGTACAGACAGTATAGTGTCATTAACGAGCACCTTAGAAAATACATACAACATATCTGCCTTAAATTTAATTCCTTTGCTTATTTTATTAGTGATGGCCTATAAGAAAATGCCAGCATTTCCTGCGGTTGCTATCGGCGCTGTAATTGGTGCTATTTGGGCATTGATTTTTCAGCAGGAACTAATTTTAGGTATGGCTGTTGAAGGTATTGACTCAACTAAAGCCACGATTATGGTGGTTTGGACTGCTTTCTTCGACGGCGTTGTGGTTGAAACCGGTAATGCAGAAATAGACCAGCTATTAAGCCGTGGCGGTATGTCTGGTATGTTAAATACTATTTGGCTTGTTGTTACAGCCCTAAGTTTCGGTGCTATTTTAGAGCACTTAGGTATGTTGAAAAAGTTTGTTGAGTCAATTTTAGCGAAAGCAAAATCAATTGGTAGCTTGATTGCCAGTACGGTTGCAACATGTATTGGCACCAACTTAATCACTGCTGATCAATATATGGCTATTGTTATGCCTGGAAGAATGTATAAAGAAGAATATGAAAAGCGCGGTTTACATCCTGTTGTATTAAGTCGAACTCTAGAAGACTCTGGAACGATCACATCACCATTAATACCTTGGAATACATGTGGTGCCTTTATGTTTGGCGCTATGGCCTTAACTTCTTATGATTATATATTTTATTGCTTCTTTAACTTAATTAACCCTATTTTAGCCGTGACATATGGCTATATGGGCTTTAAAATTAAAAAATTAGTGACAAAAACTTAATATATTTAAATTTTAATAAATATTCATAAAGCCTGTTTACTACAGGCTTTTTAATATCTGTTACCTGTGTTATTTACTGACAGATATACATTTAGAATCTACTGAGGATGCACATGAGTGATTTTGCCCCAAGATATTTAGCTGATTACAGCGAAGCTAATTTTTCCATTTCCACTGTCGAGCTAAGCTTTGAATTAGACGAATATAAAACCCGTGTTACTAATCGAATGAAAATGACACGTAAAGTTGATACAAAGCAACCACTTATTCTAGATGGTGAGCACCTAACGCTATTATCGGTTTCAATAGATGATATCGCCTTAACGAGTAAAGATTACCAAGTAAACGAAGATAGCTTATCTATCGTTATTGACCGAGATGAGTTTACCTTAGAAATCATTACTGAAATTAACCCTGTGGAAAATACCGCACTTGAAGGCCTATTCAAATCAGGGGATGCTTATTGTACGCAATGTGAGGCCGAGGGCTTTAGGCGTATCAGCTATTATTTAGACCGTCCTGATATCATGGCTACGTTCACCACAAAAGTTATTGCCAACAAAGAAAATTTTCCTTATTTATTATCTAACGGTAATAAAATAGCAGAAGGAGAATTAGCTTCTGGTCAGCATTTTGTGCAATGGCATGACCCATTCCCGAAACCTTGTTATCTATTCGCTTTAGTGGCTGGTGATTTTGATGTTCTAAAAGATAACTTCATGACCAGTTCTGGTCGCAATGTAGACCTAGAGATATTTGTAGATAAAGGCAATGTTCATAAAGCCCATCATGCAATGGCATCGTTAAAGCATTCTATGAAATGGGATGAAGATACCTTCGGACTTGAATATGACTTAGATATCTACATGATAGTAGCGGTCGATTTTTTCAATATGGGGGCAATGGAAAATAAAGGCTTAAACGTATTTAATAGTAAATTTGTATTAGCTGACGAAACCAGTGCAACTGATGTTGATTATTTTAATGTTGAAGCGGTTATTGCTCATGAATACTTTCATAACTGGACCGGTAATCGTGTTACGTGTCGAGATTGGTTTCAATTGAGCCTTAAAGAAGGGCTAACGGTATTTAGAGATCAACAATTCAGTGCCGATATGCATTCTGCCGCTGTAAATAGAATTCAAAATGTGCGTGTTTTACGTTCGCTACAGTTTGCTGAAGATGCCGGTCCAATGGCACATCCTATCAGACCAGAAAAAGTTATAGAAATGAATAATTTTTATACCTTAACGGTTTATGAAAAAGGTGCTGAAGTTATTCGCATGATACATACTTTATTAGGTGTAGATAAATTTAGAGCTGGCATAGACTTATATTTCGAACGCTTTGATGGCATGGCAGTAACTTGCGACGACTTTATTAATGCCATGTCTGATGCATCAAATATTGATCTTAGCCAATTTAAGCATTGGTATACTCAAGCAGGTACACCGGTAATAAGTGTTAGCGAAAGCTTTAATGCTGAACTGTCTGAATACTCATTAACACTTGTCCAAGCTAATGGTAATAATCCTGCATTACATATTCCCGTTGGAATTGAACTAATCGATTTAAATGGTCATAAAAATCATTCAACATTATTGCAATTAACTCAACAAGAGCAAACCTGGACCTTTAAAGGCTACAGCGAAAAGCCTGTGTTAGCCTTATTAACTAATTTTTCAGCACCCGTTAAAACAAAGTTCACACAATCTGATCAAGCACTACAATGCATAATGACAGATGCAACTGATGAATTTTGTCGATGGGATGCAGGACAAAAGCTGCTAACTACCTATATTATGAAGTTACTACAGCAACCGACATTAACGCTACCTGAAAGTTTATATGCAGCGTTTATTGAAATTTTAAATGCTGATATTTCTCCAGCTTTTAAAGCTGAGCAGTTAACGCTACCTAGCTTTAGTGAGTTAGCTGATAGTATTGTAGAAGTTGACCCTATCGCTTTACTTGATGCAATTGAAAGCATGAAGCTTCAATTAGCGAATAAGCTCGCGCCAATGTTTTTAAAGCAATATCAGCAAAATATCCAGGCTGATTATGCTAATGATGGCAAGTCTATTGGCAAACGAGCATTAAAAAATGTTTGTTTAAGTTACTTAAACAACTTAAATGATCAGCAAAGCTTAGTAACACAACAGTATAGTAGTGCGAACAATATGACTGATACACTTTCTGCACTTAATTGTGCAGCAAAGTACTCTCATGAAAATTATAATGAAATGATGGCTGACTTTGAGAAAAAGTGGCGTGATACACCTTTAGTAATGGATAAATGGTTTTCTATACAAGGTAGTGTTAATGATGAGTCGATATTTGAAAAACTGCCGCAACTTCTCTCACACCCACTTTTTAGTTTGAAAAACCCTAATAGGGCGCGTTCTTTAATCGGTGCCTTTATCAACAATAATCCGCGTTACTTCCATTGTGCTAGTGGTAGGGGCTATCAATTTTTAATTGAGCAATTAATTAAACTTAACGAAATTAATCCACAAGTAGCATCACGTATGATCACACCACTTATTCAATTTAAATCTTTTGATCATCACCGACAAACCATGATAAAGGCTAAACTTGAGCAATTATCTAAACAGGTTGATCTTTCAAAGGATTTAAAAGAAAAACTTGATGCGGCGTTAGCATTATAGGAAAACGTGATGAAGTATTACTTTTACTTAAATATAACGAATCAAGAGTATTTACCTTATTATCAAGGACGAGTTCAGTCGATTGTAGTAATGACAGAGCAGGGCGTTAAAGTAGAGTTTCCTGCTATGCATTTACGAAAACACTTAACTGGAATGGGTATAAAAGGGTACTTTTGTTTGCAAACATTGAACAATAAATTTTTGTCTTTAGATATAATATCTTGATTAGAGTTATTGCTTTAAACAGTGGTCAGACCATCGCAACTTGACAGCATCGAGTTACAACTTCTATGACGGAGGCTATTTCTGTTCACTATTTGCATATTGTAGCTTAATTATAAGGGCGTTTAAAACAAGTGTTTTAAACGCCCTTTTGTTCTCATCTGATCACTTGATTCAAGTCTTTAATATAAAGGACTTTAAGTAAGGTTTTAGCGCTTGCCACTTGGTCTAAATGATGTAATTATTGTTTCATACCATGTACGTGGATATAAAAATAAAAATGCAGAATTACATCTGGGGAGATAGGAAATGAAAAAAAACCTTCGTAAAGGCTTCTACAAAAAGCCACTGGCTGTCAGTATAGCCGCCGCCTTAATCACATTGGCTTCTGCTAATGTCCAGGCAAAAAACTTTCAGTTAGGTAACTTTGATATCAGTTTTGATTCTACCTTCTCAGCCGGTACAAGCTGGCGCGTAGAAGACAGAAATTGGAATGATAACGTCGGTAAATCTAATAATGTTAATAACGGTTTCGACTTTAGCCAATATCATCCAATATTAAATACTACTCCAAGTGCATCAACAGTTTGGGATGGCGCTGGTAGTTATTCAACTAATGGTGATAATGGTAATTTAAATTATAATTCAGGCGACAGTTTCTCTAAACTTATTAAAGGTTCACACGATCTAGATATACGTTATGACAACATAGGTTTCTTTGGTCGTGCCATGTATTTCTACGATTTTGAAATGGTTGACGGTGAAAGAGCTTGGACTAACCCTAGTTCAGGTGTGGTAAATGACCCGTGCCGTGATGATGACGCACGTGACCAAGTATGTCGCGATCTACGTATGTTAGATGCTTTTGTTTATGGCGATTTTAACTTAGGTGAAATGCCATTTTCTGTTCGTGTTGGTCAGCAAGTCATTAGCTGGGGCGAAAGTACGCTGATTTCTCATGGTATTAGTGAGTTAAACCCAGTTGATATTTCACGTCTTAAAGCACCTGGTGCTGAGTTAAAAGAAGCGTTTATTCCATTTGGCGCTGTTTGGGCATCTTTAGGTGTTACAGAAAACTTTAACGTTGAAATGTTTTATCAATATAATTGGGAGAAAACAGTTTTACCAGCACCTGGAAGCTACTTCTCTACTAACGATTTTGCTGGTGATGGTGGTCAATTTAATAACGTACAGTTAAATTTTGCTAGCAATCCAGATATGGATCTTGATTCACTAATTACTAATTTAAATAGCTTAAGAGCTCAAATTTTAAATGGTAACGTACCTATTTCTGATGCGGGTGGAGCTTATGTTGGTGGTTTTCCAACTAAGTTAACACTGCGTGAAGAGGGTGCTGAAAACGATCCTGAAGACGGTGGTCAATATGGTCTACGCCTTTCTTGGTATTTACCTGAGCTAAATGATACAGAAATTAGCTTTTACCACATGAATTATCATAGTCGTCGTCCAGTATTTTCTGGAGTTACAGCTGATTTTACACCAGCTGCTTTAGCTCACGATGTTGGCATGCTAGCATCAACTGAAATAACCTATGACAACTATACTGATTTAAAAGCATTTTCTCGTGTAGAACTTGATTATATTGAAGATATTAAACTTTATGCATTAAGCTTTAACACGGCTATAGGAACAACTTCTGTCGCTGGTGAAGTAACTTTCCGTCAAGATGAACCACTTCAAATTGATGATGTTGAGTTATTATTTGCCGCTATGCCACAACAGTTAGCAAACAATTTAGGACGCTCTGAATTAGATGGTATTTCACAAATGCCAGTTTTTGCCGGTGGAGAGCGTGCAAACGGTTATATTTTATCTGATACATTGCAAGCTCAAATGACATTAACTCATCTTTGGGGTCCAAGTTTTGGTGCAAGCCAATTTGTAACATTGCTTGAAGTTGGTGCTATTGATATTCAAGATATGCCTGATCAAGACGTTTTACGTTTAAATGGTCCAGGTACATCTAGAAATGGTGGTGTTGCAGGTAAAGAAGGTCTTGAAATGGCCTTGCAAGATGGTGTTGAAACTAACCCGTTCCCAAGTGCATTTGCATGGGGTTACCGCTTTGTAGCAAAACTTGATTATAACGATGTATTTGCAGGCATTAACGTTTCGCCAAAAGTTGTGTTTTCACATGATGTGAACGGTATTACTCCGGATCCTTTATTTTTGTTTGTTGAAGATAGAAAGTCAGTATCACTAGGTTTAGGTTTCGATTACCAAAGCCGTTGGTCTGCTGACTTAAGCTACAACAGCTTTTTTGGTGGTGTAGGCACAACCAATCAAATGGAAGACCGCGATTACGTATCTTTTAACATTAAGTATTCAATTTAAGGTTGTATGAGGACTATTTTCATGAGAAACATTTTTAAAAACACCTTTAAAAAGGTAACGATAGTATCAATGGCGGTGACGGTAGCATTAGCGTCAGCTTCTGCTTCTGCTAAAGTTAGTGATCAAGATGCGGCTAAATTAGAAAAAGAGTTAACACCTTTTGGTGCGGTACGTGCTGCAAATAAAGACGGTTCTATTCCAGCTTGGACAGGTGGTATTACATCTGCACCTGCAGGCTATACCGTTGGCGATCATCACATTGATCCGTTTGCTGAAGATAAAGCGCTGTATACTATTACTGCTAAGAACTTAGCTGAATATAAAAACTTATTAACACCAGGACAAGTTAAGTTATTTGAAACTTACCCTGATACTTATAAAATGAGTATTTATAAATCACGTCGTTCAGCGTCATACCCTGAACACGTTTATCAAGCTACTTTGGAAAATGCGACTAAAACTGAATTAGTTGAAGGTGGTAACGGTATAATTGAAGCGGCAATTGGTATTCCATTTCCGGTACCAAAAAATGGTTTAGAAGCTATTTGGAATCATATTTTACGCTATCGCGGCGAAAAAATTGTACGCGAAGGTGGTCAAGCTGCGCCAACGGCATCAGGTGACTATACTTATATGGGGTTCGATGACCAATTATTGATCCCTTATGGTGTAAAAGGGGTTAAAGCTTCAGAGCTTCAAGAAACTAATATTTTATTCAAGTTCAAGCAAAAAGTTACAGAGCCAGCACGTTTAGCAGGTACAGCTTTATTAGTTCATGAAACAATGGATCAAATAAAGACTCCTCGCCAAGCATGGACTTATAACACGGGTCAACGTCGTGTTCGTCGTGCGCCTAATGTTGCATATGATGCACCAGGTACAGCGTCAGATGGTTTAAGAACAACTGATGACTTTGATATGTTTAACGGTGCACCTAATCGTTACAACTGGACATTAAAAGGTAAGCAAGAGCTATTAATCCCATATAATGATTATCGTTTACACAGTGATGATTTAAAATATGATCAAATCCTTCAGCCTGGTCACATTAACCCAGAGCTAGTTCGATATGAAAAACATCGTGTTTGGGTAGTAGAAGCTAACTTAAAGTCGGATACACGTCATACTTATAAAAAACGTGTATTTTATATCGACGAAGATAGCTGGCAAGTAGCGGTTACCGATATTTATGATAACCGAGACGAGTTATATCGCGTAGGTGTTGCACATGGTATTAATTACTATGAAGTACCGACACAATGGTCAACATTAGAAGTATTTCATGATCTACAATCTCGTCGTTATATCGCGATGGGTTTAGATAATGAAGCTAACATGTATGACTTTTCAGCTGACTTACAAGATGTAGACTTTACCTCTTCAGCATTGCGCCGTGAAGGTCGCAGATAAATAATCATAATGATAAAACGGCTGGCTAGTGCTAGCCGTTTTTGTTTTAAAGTTTTCAAATGGTTATTTATTTTTCATTCCGCGTAATTTTAGCTAAACTAAATTAAGCGGTTAATTTACAAGCGTTGGGCTCTGTTCGCGCTAATACCTCTATAAATATTATTTTTAGACATAATGTCTCAGTCCAAATCAATGGAGCTAATATAGTTAATGATGCGCCTTCTCGTTTTTTTAATCAGTTTTCTTACTATCTCAATTACCAGTGCACAAACGCTAGACGCGATACGTGCTCCTTTAGCGAGCAAATCTCTTTTACTCGATATTACTATTGTAAACAATTCAAAATTAGTTGCCGTGGGTGAGCGTGGTCATATTGTTCTTTCCACCGACGGTGAACAGTGGCAACAAGCTCAAGTGCCGGTACAAGTAACATTAACTGCCGTTTATTTTACTAACGAAAATAATGGTTGGGCTGTTGGTCATGATGCGACAATATTATCAACCAATGACGGTGGTTTGACTTGGCAGCTGCAACAACATTTACCACAGGTTGAAAAACCATTGTTAGATGTACTATTTACAGATGATCTAAATGGTATAGCCATAGGTGCTTACGGTTTATTTTATCGAACCAATGATGGCGGCGAGCACTGGGTTGTTGAATATCATAATGAGTTTCTTTTTCCAGAAGACCAAGCGTATCTACAAGAGTTAAAACTCCAAGATGAGAAAGCTTATTTAGATGAACAAAGCAGTATTTTACCGCATTTTAATCGCGTAGTTGCCGATGGCCGTACTTTATATCTTGCCGGTGAAATCGGTTTAATCGCTAAAAGTAATGACTTTGGTGTCAATTGGCAAAAACTCGACGAAATATATCCAGGTTCATTTTATGACATAAATCGTACACAGGAAGGTAACTTGCTTGTTGTGGGTTTACGAGGGCATATATTCCGCAGTTTACGCAATGGTACTCCTTGGCAAGAAAGTGATAGCCAGGTTACCGCACTGTTAAGTGCTATAGTACTTACAGACGACGATCGTATATTCGTACTTGGAAATAACGGAGTGCTTTTAGAAAGTCGTGATGATGGCTCTACATTTACCAAACATATTCAAAAAGATGGTAAACCTCTTATCGCAGGGGTTTGGTTTAATAATAAAATTATCGCCGTCTCTGATGTTGGCATTAAAACTATTAACGTAACGAAGTAATTGTCATGAAATTTAATTCTATTATCAATGTTGTAGAAGCAACACTTTTCCGTCGTCGTTTAGCTGTGTTGGTGTTTTTTATGCTCACCAGCATATTTTTGTTGTTTCAAGCCAGCCAAATTAAACTTGATGCCGCTTTCACAAAACACATTCCACTAAACCACAGTTATATGAAAACCTATTTAGAACATAGGGCAAACTTTGGTGGTGCTAATAACGTTTTGATCTCAGTTTGTGATACCAGTGGAGATATTTTTAACCCTGAATTCTTTACTGCTTTAAAAGGCGTGCATGACAAACTGTTTTTTATTCCAGGGGTTGACAGAATTCAGGTTAAATCTTTATTTTCACCAAGCACTCGTTTTGTTGAAATTGTAGAAGACGGCTTTGCTGGTGGTCCGGTTATACCTGCTAACTTTCAACCTGATGAAGCTGGCTTAGCAATTGTAAAAGGCAATATAGAGAAAGCAGGCATTGTTGGTAGTATTGTTGCTGATGATTATAGCTGTTCAATGGTTAAGACTTCATTGATGGAAATTGACCCAAATACGGGTGAAAAATTAGATAGTATTGTGCTTGCTGCACAATTAGAAAATGAAATTCGTGGTGAATTCGAAAAAGATAATATTTCAGTACATATTATCGGCTTTACTAAAATGGTGGGTGATGTAGCTCAAGGAGCTAAAGGTGTTGTGACCTTTTTTGCCATTGCTATTGCTATCACAACCTTGATGGTATTTTGGTTTTGTCGTTCAATTTCCCTTACTATTTTGCCTATCGCTTGTTCATTGATCGCGGTTGTATGGCAGCTCGGTATGCTATCGACATTAGGTTTTGGTTTAGATCCTATGTCAATTCTAGTGCCATTTTTAGTCTTTGCTATTGGTGTTAGTCATGGTGTGCAAATGATTAACTCGGTCTCTAAAATGGTTAACAAGGGCAAAAGTAGTAAAGAGGCTGCGCAACTAAGTTTCAGAGTATTACTCGTGCCCGGTGGTATTGCTTTACTTTCTGATACTGTTGGCTTTATGACCTTATTGTCAATTGATATTGGTATTATTCGTGAGTTAGCTATTACAGCATCTTTAGGTGTTGCCATGATTATTTTGACTAACTTAGTACTGTTACCTTTGTTAGTTTCTTATATGAAAGTGCCAACAAAAAGTGATACAGCAAAAGAAAAAGCCACTTCAGGTACCGATGGTATTTGGCACTTAATGTCTACATTTGCTACCCGTAAAGTTGCTATGTTTATTTTAGCGTTTACTGCTGTACTTTATATCGTTGGCTATATAAATGCGCAAGATATGAAAATAGGCGAATTACATGCCGGTGCACCTTCACTGCATGAAGAGTCACGCTATAACCAAGATACCTTTTTAATTACGGATAAGTACGCTATTAGCGTCGATTATATGTCTATTATCGTTGAAACTACCGCTGATGCTTGTACTTACTACGACCAGATGAGCGTTATTGATCGGTTCCAATGGCGTATGGAGAATGTTCCAGGTGTTCAATCAGCTGTTAGTTTAGCCTCAATCGCAAAAATCGTTAATGCAGGTTATAACGAAGGTAACCCTAAATGGCGCGTTTTATCACGTAACCCACAAACCTTAGTACAATCAATCGCACGAGTACCATCATCAAGTGGACTACTTAATAGCGATTGTAGCGCTATGCCCGTTATTTTATTTTTGAAAGATCATAAAGCTGAAACAATTAACAGAGTCGTTGATGCTGTTAAAGTTGTGGCTAAAGAACTAGGTAATGATAATTTAGTCTTCAAATTGGCCTCAGGTCCTGTCGGTGTAATGGCGGCAACTAATGAGGCAGTAGAAGCAGCTCAAATACCTATGATGCTTTATGTTTATGGGGCGGTAATTATTTTATGTTTATTAAGCTTTAGAAGTTTACGAGCTACCATTGCAGTCGTTGTTCCTCTTTATGTTGTATCAACGTTAGCACAGTGGCTTATGACAGCGCTTGATATCGGCTTAACGGTATCAACATTACCTGTTATTGCATTAGGCGTAGGTATTGGTGTTGATTACGGCATTTATATCCTCTCAACCATGAGTGTTAAACTGCGAAATGGTGCAACCGTTCAAAGTGCCTATTTTGACGCATTGAAAGAGCGTGGTAGTGCAGTATTAATTACGGGCGTAACTTTAGCTATTGGTGTGTCGACTTGGTTTTTCTCAGATTTAAAATTCCAAGTTGATATGGGCATACTATTAACCTTTATGTTTTTAGTTAATATGATTGCAGCTGTACTGGTATTACCAGCTATAGCAGCATTTCTCTGGCCTGAGCGAAAATAAATTGTAATTAATTAATAATATAATTATGCATAAATAAACAAGAAAATGGCCGAAAGGTCATTTTCTATTTATAACTTCTGAATAAACAACTGAATGTTTTCATATCAAACACATAAATAAGCCATTTTTAAAGTAATGCATCTAAAATAGTGCTCGCAATCGCCCGAGTTTATTAATAAGATCAAGATTCTAGACTATTATTCTATAAAGACTAGAATCAAATAATCATTTCAAGCGTTTTATCCAAAAAGGAAAAAGGCATGGCGTTAGTAGACGGTTTACCTTCAGTGATACTTTCGAACGTAGCACAGTTAATAGAAAAAAAAGTTCCAGCGGGAACAGCACCTCTTGTTAAGCAGTTTGCAGAGTTGCTTTATAGAAATATTTCAACCTTAGATTTAGATCATAGAAATGATAGTGACATGTACGGTGCCACGCTAAGTCTTTGGAATACATTAAACGATCATCAAGATGATAACCCTGTTATTAAAGTTTTTAATCCACAGGTTTCAAAAAATGGTTGGAAATCTAGCCATACTATAATCGAAATTATTGTTAAAGATATGCCATTTTTAGTCGACTCTGTGCGCATTGCTTTAAGTCGATTGAACCTAACACCCCATTTAATGTTAAATTCACCAATTAAAATAATTCGTGATAACAAGAAAAATATTACTAAACTTTCTTCTTCTGTTGACCAATCGTTTACATCGACTTCGGTTGAAACGGTATTTTTTATCGAGATTGACCGTCAAAATGACACAAAAGTGCTTTCAAGTATCGCCAAAGAGTTGCACTCAGTAGTGAGTGATATTGCCGTAACGGTAAGCGATTGGAAACCAATGAAAGCGCGTTTAAGCACCGTAATTGATGAAGTTAAAAAAGCTAAGTTACCTTGTTCATCTGAAGAACATAAAGACAGTATCGATTTTTTAGAGTGGATTTTAGCCGATAACTTCACTTTACTAGGCTATCGTGCATACCATATCAAAGCTTTAGAAGGTGATATGGCATTAGAGGCAGATGTTAGCTCTAGCTTAGGTTTAATGAACCAATATGACGGCACTAAAGAACGTCTTATTTCTGAACTAAGTGAATCTTCTAGAGAAATTGCTTTAGGAAAAAATTTATTAATTTTAACCAAAACTAATTCCAAATCACGCGTACATCGTCCTGCACACTTAGATTATATTGGTATTAAGCGCTTTGATGATAAAGGTAACGTTATAGGAGAAGAGCGCTTTGTTGGTTTATTTGGCTCTGCTTATTACACAAATAGTGCGCTGCATTTACCTTTAATTAAATCTAAAGTGGCTGGGGTTTGTAAAGACTCTGGTTTCGCTGAAGGAACACACGCGTACAAAGCGTTGATCAATATTCTTGAAACTTACCCACGTGACGAAATTTTACAAAGTTCACCTGCTGAATTATTGAAAAACGTTCTGGGTATATTCCAAATGCAAGAGCGTGATTATTCAGGCTTATTTATGCGCCGTGATGCTTTTAATCGCTTCTATTCATGTATGGTTTATGTTCCGCGTGAGCGCTATAACACCGCGCTACGTATTAATACACAAAAGCTATTACAAGAAGCGCTAGGCAGTAGTGAAGAAGTAGAATTTACCACGTACTTCTCAGAATCAGCACAGGCACGTACGCACTATATCGTTAGAGTTAATTCGACAAAAGCAGACATTAATGTGAAAGAAATTGAAAAGAATTTAAACCATGCTGCACGCAGCTGGGATGATAACTTAGCTGACGCGTTAAATTCGCATAAAGGTGAGGCTAAAGGCAAAGCGTTAAGCCGTAAATATATCAACTTTCCACAAGCCTATAAAGATGAAGTATTACCAGGTACCGCGATTGTAGATATTGAAAAGTTTGAAGCGTTAACACCTGAAAATCAACTTGAAATGTTGTTTTATCAGCCACAAGAAGAAGATGCTAACAGCCGCTTTGTTAAATTAAAGTTATTCCATTCAGGTGACCCTATACATCTATCAGATGTTTTGCCAATGTTAGAAAACTTTGGTTTACGTGTTATTGGTGAAAGCCCTTACGCGGTAAAAGCAGATAACGGTGAAGTTTATTGGATTTTAGATTTCTCTATGTTGCTAACAGGCAAGGGTAAATTTAATTTAGAAATTGTTCAGAGCTTATTCCAAGACGCTTTTGCAAGAGTATGGTCACGTCAATTAGAAGATGATGGTTTTAACCGTCTAATTTTAGGTGCTGAATTGGGTGGCCGTGAAGTTTCAATTATCCGTGCATATGCAAAGTATGAACGTCAAATTGGTGGTACTTTTAGCCAAAACTATATTGAAGATACTTTTGCTAGATATCCAAGTATTGCCAAATTATTGATTAAACTTTTTAAATTACGATTCACACCGAATAAAAAGTCAAATGAAAAAGCAATTGAAAAAGTACACACGAGTCTTGAGTCTTCTCTAGACAGTGTTGCCAGTTTGGATGATGACCGCATTATACGTCGCTTTGTTGAAATGGTTAATGCGACTATTCGTACTAACTACTTCCAACCGCATGCTGTAACTGGTGAAAAATCTTACATTTCATTTAAAATTTTACCTTCACAAATTTCTGATGTACCACTTCCTGTGCCAGCATTTGAAATTTTTGTATATTCACCTCAAGTTGAAGGTGTTCATTTACGTGGTGGTAAGGTTGCTCGTGGTGGTTTACGTTGGTCAGACCGTCGTGAAGATTTCCGTACTGAAGTTTTAGGTCTTGTAAAAGCACAACAAGTTAAAAATACCGTTATTGTACCTGTAGGTGCAAAGGGTGGCTTTGTTTGTAAGCAGCTACCTGATGGTGACAGAAATGAAATTTTTGAAGCAGGTAAAGAGTGCTACCGTACCTTCATACGTGGTTTATTAGATATTACTGATAATATTGTCGATGGTGAAATAGTACCACCGGTTAATGTTGTGCGCTTAGATGAAGACGACCCATATTTAGTAGTAGCAGCAGATAAAGGAACGGCGACGTTCTCTGATGTTGCTAACGCTATTTCTGAAGAATATAACTTCTGGATGGGCGATGCTTTTGCCTCAGGTGGTAGCGTAGGTTACGACCATAAAGCTATGGGTATTACAGCTAAAGGCGCTTGGGAGTCGGTAAAACGTCACTTCCGTGAAATGGATATCGATTGTCAAACAACCGACTTTACTTGTATCGCTATTGGCGACATGGCGGGTGATGTATTTGGTAATGGTATGTTGTTATCAAAGCATATTCGTTTACAAGCTGCATTCAACCATATGCATATTTTTATCGACCCAACCCCTGATGCTGCGAGTTCGTATGTTGAACGCGAGCGTTTGTTTAACTTACCGGGTTGTACGTGGGATGATTATAATAAAGATTTGCTTTCTGAAGGCGGTGCTATTTTCAGTCGTCATTCAAAATCAATTAAGTTGACCCCTCAAATTAAAAAAATGTTGGGTACGCAAAAGCAAACTATGTCTCCGCTTGAATTAATGCAAGCTATCTTAAAAATGCAGGTTGATCTGTTGTGGAATGGCGGCATTGGTACTTATGTTAAAGGCTCGAAAGAAACACACTTAGAAGTAGGTGATAGAGCTAACGATGCCTTACGTATTAATGGCGCGGATCTTAAAGCTAAAATAGTTGGTGAGGGCGGTAACTTAGGTTTCACTCAACTTGGGCGTATTGAATTTGGTGCTAAAGGTGGCCGAATAAATACTGATGCGGTTGATAATGCTGGTGGTGTTGATTGTTCAGATAACGAAGTTAACATTAAAATTTTATTAAACGGCTTAGTGCAAAATGGTGATTTAACCGTTAAGCAACGTAATAAAATTCTCTACGACATGACTGACGAAGTGGGTGATATCGTTATTGACGATTGTTACCGTCAAACTCACTCATTATCAATCACTGAATTACGTGGTGGTGGACAGTTAAAAGAACAAGCACAATTTATTAGTGAATTAGACCGTTCAGGTAAGCTAGACAGAGCCTTAGAGTTTATTCCTAGTGATGAAGAAATTGCTGAACGTTTAGCATTAGGTAAAGGCTTAACTCGCCCTGAGCTATCTGTGTTACTTGCTTATAGCAAAATGGTACTTAAAGAAGAGCTGGTTTGTCCTGAAATAACGGACAATGAATATCATCAAAGTTTATTGATTGAAGCGTTTCCTAAGCAATTGCAAGCAAGTTACAGTGCACAAATGCAAGATCACCCATTACGTGCTGAAATTATAGCTACACAATTAGCTAACAATATTGGCAACGATATGGGCTTTAACTTTGTTCATCGTATGAAGGAAGAAACTGGCGCAACAACGTCAGAAATTGCTAATTGTTATACGATGGCAAGTGCAGTGTTTGAGCTTTCAGATGTTTGGAAACAAATCAGTGATTTAGATAATAAAATTTCTACTTCAATACAAACAGAAATGCTGTTTCAGTTACGTAGAACGGTTCGCCGAGCTACACGTTGGTTCTTGCGTCACCG
>TARA_R110000765_G_scaffold416857_2_pt1 | contig 22517 bp, 13 predicted proteins | sample TARA_R110000765 | Tara Oceans TARA_R110000765 (sample SAMEA4398168) | marine metagenome | biome: Polar Biome; feature: [MES] marine water layer (ENVO:01000295) within the mesopelagic zone...; material: water (ENVO:00002006), including particulate matter (ENVO:01000060) such... | reverse complement strand
GCCTGACTCAAGCAATCCACTCTCCGATATAGTCGGGGCGGTTCATATCAAAGCTAAATTCATAATCTGTAAGTGTGTTCCCATTTAGAAATAAACCATTGTAACCAAGGGAACCATTGGGCAGCTAGAGGCTCGTATTCTATTTTGGCAATATATTCTGGAAATAATTCCTCTAGGTCAGTAAGCAGTTTTGCGCCTGCGACTAGCCGATCATTTACAAAACCAATCCCAATATCTAGCTGAACCGCATTGTAAGGAAGCCACCCATTTTCAGCCACATGATAATTGAATTTATCACTCCAACGGCTTAGTGCATTCGTAAAACCAAAATAACATTGAAACATTACATGGATATCTAGGTTCTTAACATTAGGTATTGGGTCCAGCATACGATAAAGCTCTACCAATTGACCAGAGTCCACTACTTTAGGTGACTGACACAATACTGCGCGAAGCCCAGTGTGTAATAAAGATGGAAAGTCTTGCAAAGACTTTGGGTCAAGCTGTAAAAAGGTATATGATATTACTTTCACCAACTTCTCTACTGTATTAAGATCATTCTTATAATACGCAACAGACTGGGTCTCAAGAGACAAGGCAATCCATTCGGATATAAAAGAAACAGATGGCTTTACACTATTAATAAATAGCATTAACTGTTCAATACACTCTTCAGTTCCATAATCCCAGTCATAAAAATCCCTATCTTTAGGTGTCAAAATATCATCGTACATTAATTGCTTACTCCACTTGAATTGAAGTCTTCATTAATCCCCAGCGACCCTTGTCAAATGGCTTATAACGCACAAACTCACCATGCAAAGTACTCGCTAGAAGAAACATCACTTCATTACCAATTACTTTCACGCCTACCATAGGGTCTTTGTGTTTAATCGAAACAACACCACCTTTAACTAACTTATAAGCGCCATGCTTACCACCAGCTAAATAAACAACGCCCTGTAGGGTATCACAGCCAAACCACGAGATACGAGGAACGCTAAGCATTAAAGAAAATGTAGCATCATCCTGCTGGCTTAATATAAAACCAAGGCTCGAAACTGCTATCAGGCGTCCGTTCAAAGAAGTTAAATCGTTAATAGGCAGATCTGCTGGAACTGAAGAATCAAATCTTATCGACTCCCAATGACCATCAATGCATTGCATTAACTGACCACGATACCCCATTAAAAAGTATTGACCATCAACTTCCTTAAACCTGATTGGCATCTCAATACCTGGATACATTGTAAAATCCTTTCCATTATAATGAATCAGATCACCCTCGTAGGTAGCAATCCACAAGTCGTCATCTTCGCCAATAATGCAAACTGGCATACCTTCTGGTAATGACTGAAAAGACCAATCTAAAGCAAAAGAAGTTGTCTCAAGTTCTTTGTAGCGCTTCTCACCATTAAGAGTGGGTTTTGAACTATGTAGATGACCGTAGTTATCAACTGCCCAAATGGTTCCTGATGATGAAACAGATATGTTACTCAAGGTGAGGTTCGTCGAAAATAAAGTTTTATTGTAGCAATTACCTTCAAGCAAAGTTAATTTCTTAATAGCTGATGGAATAGAAAACAGATGACCTTCGCTTTGGTATGAGACTAAGCAAATAATATCTCCACCTAAAGGCAACATCATATTTACTGTAATGTAATCAAAATTATCATTCATAGGCGGCTTCCTTGGAATTCCCATCATCTTTTTTAGCATATTTATATCCTATTGCATTGCTGAGCTTGCAATTTAAGGAAATTCCTAACTTTTGTGTATAGTGTTGCTCTGCTTGCTTTCTAAGACAAGCGCTTATCACTTTTGCCTCCATTTCGGTATATTTACGTGCCAGCTCACTGGATTCAGAATATGCTGACCATTGAGAAAAAAGTTTAATAGTCGATTTTTCAATTTCATCAAGCCATTCTAAAAGAGTTCCCTCTTGCCCATCATTTATAAAATTACAAGCAATATTAATGGCAGCTTCTGTTAATAGACGATGCTCAGTACCTTCAGTCTGACTATCTAGTACAGGATAAGCAAGTCCATCTCTCTCTGTATAACTACCTATATCATGACGTAGTGGTATGTTTGAGCGGCTATTACCTTTTTCCCTTGTTCCGTCAGTAAACAAGGAATGCGGAAGAAAATGTTCACGCTCTTTGTATCCTTCCTCATTTCTTTTCGGAAACTTTATTTTGCCTAGTTCTCTATATGTGTCAAAAGGTCGACCAATAGAACGTAACAACTCACATCTAACTTCACCATGCTCAAGCAAACCTATAGGAATTTTTTCAATATTATAAATCGTATGTTCATTAATACCTTTCGCATCTTTATTTATGTAATCAGATAGCAGATTAAGAGTAACCAGACTCCCTTCTTTTTGTGCTTTTTTCATCGTTAGTCTAGACAAAGAATCATGATACCTATGTGTGACACAGATGTCCTTTCCTTGATCTACAATGTATTTCATATTAGTTGTACAAGCAGTCAAAATAACATGCATGCCATTATTAAATATTAGTAAATCCTGGATTAGCACTTTTTTACGAGTTTTTTCGTTCATGACGATTGGCGCTAATGACACCTTGATAACACCTCCAGCATTAATACGTTCATGTAATGGTAGATCAGTCCTATTAGAACTATTTAAAGCGACATCAACTATTGTCTGGGTAAAACTTTGCGCCATTTCTCTATGGGCGCTTGCATCTTCAACAGTATGCTCTTTCATACTTGTATATAGGTTATAGTAAAGTAATCGCAGTAGTCGTTCACATAATGCTGACGGTAAATTCACCCATTCAATGCGAGATAGCAAAGTTAATAAAAGACCTAAATCACCAGAATTAAAGTGTTGCAGTAGTTGCTCAATTAACAGCAGCGCATGCTCAGCGCGCTTAATGTTTTTTGCTGAACCGTTAGTGCGTGGATAGGTAATATATCCCATAGCTTACGATCCACTGCTACAAGTATTATCACTATTTTTTTGAGGACTGTCTTGCTTATCGTTCCCACTCTGTTTTTGATTGTGCTGGCGGCTAATAGATATTTTGCCAATACTTTGCGATAGTGCTTGTGGCTCATACAACACATCAGGATCTGACCAACTTAGATGCTGTAATGACTCAGCAGCTTGTGTACCATACAAGGTTTCTAATACCTCAAAAATAACAGAATCAGCAGAGCGCTCACCTGCTTCAACTTCAGAGAGCTGTGACATAAGCTGGCTATTCCACTCTACATTTGCCACTGTCGCTAAATGGGTTTGCAGTACTTGATAGGCCTCACGCCCTTGCGACGTCATTTTAACTGCATCTCCTTCTGTTGATATTTCAATCAACTCGCTCTTTTGAATCAGATCTTCGATGATACCTGCTGCTGTTGAAGGGCGGCCTACTTCAAAGACATCCATATGATGCAAAAGCTCAGTTAATGATAAGGTTTCCGCCTCATCACATAAATCGACTTGCATCTGAAAGTCATTACTTTTTATCGCATCAATGTCTGCTTGTGTTAGACAATTTGACTGCTCGACCTTAAAAAATGATGCTAATGGTCCAGCCAGCCAGCCCTCTGTCATTACCATATTACTTTGTAGATGTACGAAAAGGTTATCTTCACCCTCTGGCATGTCTAATTCTAATTTTATTTTTTCTCGTATTAAATGTGCAGCTCCCATCTGCTGGCTTGACTGCATGTCCTCAATTAGCTGATATATATCACGCATATCAGCATCATGAATATGCTCAAGAGCATCTTTATCGATAATTGAGATATCATCATGAGCACTATTTGTCATATAACCTCCTCATAAATTTCCTTCATACAAGCGTTGTAATATCCGCATGGTTGTTGCTGGCTTTATACTATAACGTTGCCATGCTAGTGACATAACATCCAAGGTTGAGCGATTAAAAGGCTCATAACTTAATTCCTCAGTTTGAGTATCGACCAGATTATAATTTTCACTCTTTGCTTGAATAGCTTTTCCCTTATCATTGATAAGTTTTGCAGCTTTTTGCAAATAATCTTGAGGCACATCCTGTATATGTCCAGTGACTTGACGACCATTGACGGTTAACGTTACCTTTAGGGTACTTGATTTGCGACGTTTAACGCTTGCTTCATGCTGTGCAATTAAATCCAATATTACCGCCTTTACTCGCCCCATACCTTGACGACCAGCGTATCTAGAAGATAAATGCTCTGCTAGCAACATCCCCATATATTGTGCTAACCAGCGATCAATAACTTGCCGAGCAACCTCAGCGGATACCATATTTTGATCAATCTGTCTGGAATTACTAAGTGCTTCACGTATCCCACCTTCAGTTACTGACCGCAGTGCCACCCGTTCAAACTTACTGATAAGCTCTGGATCTTCACTTTTTGTGGCATGATACAGATGCCATGCGATAGTCTCACCGACATTATCATCATCTGTAGCCAAATATATTTTTTTGACACGTGGCCCTTGCTCTAAAATCACATCAAGCGCTTGTTTGCCCTCATCTATCAGTTGATACTGCGGTCGTAGCTGCTGCCCTGCAATCTCCAAGGAGGCATCTTCAAGATCCATATTAGTAATGGCACCACCTGTGGCATGCACAATATAGTCACTTTTTAAAATCTTTTTAAGTGACTTTACTTTACCTAGTGCTTCTACAATAAACAGATAATTTGGGAAAAGCCGTACACCATATCTGGCCATATACCAGCCTAAATAATGTACTGAGTTTGACGCTTGATAATTAGGATTATTGATTACTTCAGGGTCATTTAAGCGGTACAAAGTGGGTGATAAAAAGGCAATAAATGATTTTTTGGCTCGAGAAATGGCGACATTTAATAGATACGGCTGATTCTCAAAAAACAAGGTGTCGCCATCATCGTGAGATTGTACGCCAGAATAAATAACAATGTCTTTTTCAGCACCTTGTAACGTATGAATGGTATCGATAATGGTCCCTGCAATCTCATCTTTTGGAATAATCATACCTTGGGTGCTATTTTCAGCCATTAAAGCGGCTCGTATGCAATCTGGCTGCTGATTGAACGGAGTGATAATAGCCACCATGTCCTGTAAACGTGGTTTATCTCCCTTGTCTGCCAGCAGCGTCTGCCAAGTGCTATAGCTATCAACAACCAACTGAGCAATCATGTTAGCTTCATCTTTATTTTGCTTAGACGAACCACTACTCCCTTTGCTAGAAGACCCGGTCGACTCGACATAAGCCATTGCTGGCAGGCCCTCGTCTTTCTGATCCTTTTTTAAAAACGGCATATAAAATAACTTGTTGTCATATACCAGTTGGTTACAGTACTCAATGATATTTTGATAGCAGCGATAATGCCCTCGCAGCATAAAACCCTTATCTTGATAGTTCAGACTCGAAGCGGCTTGAACCACATGCAAAAAGCTACCGTCTGAAACTGATAACTGTCGTTTAAATAGACCTGTCACTCGCTCTAGCGAATAGCCATTTTTTAACCATATCAAATACTCATCAAAGGCTGAAACCTCTGATTTTGTATCAATTACTGGAGCTAACTGTGAGGTATCACCGACAGATACTAATCGCTTGGTTAGACTTGCTAATGGCAATGCCGCCATGGTAGTGGCTTGTCCGGACTCATCGGTAATCAACAGATCAATACCACCATAGATATAGTCTTTTTGAGGCGCGCCTGGAGGATAGCTGCCAATCTTTAATAAACTTGGCAAACGATTGACCGTTGAGATGATAACCGGTGTAATCATACACACCCGTCTTAAGCCTGCAATGATATTGTCTTCGGTACGAGAAAAATGCAAATGAGACGCTTGATCTATAACAAACTGACCTTCCCAATAACGAGCAGCCAGATGAAACAGCTGGGTGCGATACTCTAAATCAATACATTGCTCGATTAACAAGTTTAGTGCTGCTCGACGCAATACAAGTGGATAATATTCAGGCTCAATAGCTTCATCGCGTATCATTTCACGGCATACTTTTTTATAAACGTCTACGTCATCATATTTATAAAGCTTGATTAAGTCCTCACGAGTATCCTTAAAGGCTGGCAAGTGCTGCTCTTTTTGCTGTAACGGAAATACTTTATCCAAATCCGCATTATTTGAGAAAAGTTGCACTCTTGCCGTATGCAACGCCCCTGCCATCTGACGATAAGTGCTAGACAACAACGCATGCAGACCATCAACGACTTGTTGCACATCATTTGGTAATGATAGACCTTGTTGATTGAAAAACACTCTGGCCTTTTCCATATAATAAGCGGCCAACTCATCATTATCATGCAAGTCGTTAAGCTGCGCCCCTACATTTTTCCACTCAAAGTTATACGGCTTATCTTGTCCCGCGATACTTAGAATTGGGATTTGCGCTTTTTCTTTATTGCTTAACTTTTTTTCGGCACCTTGTGAGGCAAAAAAACTGCCGTAAGTTGGACAGTGTGGAATCCAGCGCTGATACTCAAGCAGACACTCATCACTATCATCTTGCACCACATCAGGAAAAGCAGAGGTAACATTTTTTACCGATTGGTTAGTTGCACCGCTGGCTACAATGATAGGACATGGCTCTTTAAGCAGCGCCGCTTTTACTACGTAATGAGCAACCACAGCTTTGAGCATTGAGGTTTTGCCGCTACCTGGTGGACCATTGACCGCTAGCACTCGACCATAGCTCTCATTACTCTGATAGTTTTTATCTAAATAGGCAGCGGCTAGCGAGGCATGACGTTGGGTGTTGTCTAAAGGAAATAATTCACGGTTATGTCTTAGCGAGATTGGCTGATCACTCTTTTTCTGAGTATCCATATGACCTAGTAGATAAGGCATATCCGGATTATAGTCATCCTGAGCTGTGGTCAACAGCGAATCATACAAATCATCTGCCGTGAAATCCATTGCCTGAGTATTCACTGAATCCACATCATAAACTGACAACAGCTTAGATAAAGCAGTATGTTGATAAGCGTGAGCCCCATCAGATAGTAAACCCTCATACAACATTATCAATTGCTTCTTCGCACCACCATCAGGCTTTTCGACCAAAGACAATTGAGGATGAATATCCTGATCTTTTAATTGCTTTTGTAGTTTTTCTTGTAGCTCCTGTAGAGATGTGACATTGCAACTTTTATAAAGAAACTGACAGGCTTTCTCAAACCAAGTTTGTGCTGTACCAACACTAACGAAGCATGTGAGCGCCTCTGTTGATAAAGGACTATCGTTTAGTTGTATCTTAGGTATGTCATGGTTATGCTCTCCTAAATAATATTCTGCATTTAATGAGATGCTTTCAGTAATGTTCGGTAATAGGTGCAGACACTGTGGGTTTTTTTGAGGTATATCAAGAGTGACTGGTATTGCCAATACTACATAGCCCTGTTTAGCTCCGCGTTTCACAAACTCCAAAAGTACATAGTAGCGTTGCTCTGGCTTAAAAGACGAGTTATTGCCTAATACTATTTCTTGACTGAGCATGGTTGGCCAAGACTCTATATCTTCAAGATGGGGTAAGCTGTTACGTTTGGCTTGATTAAGCTTGGTTAATGAGTCAAAACTCATCTGCTCATAAAACACTTGTAGAGTTTTGCTCATTTTATGCTCGCTGAAATCATCTCTTTAACATTAAGATATTGTTTATTTTGTTTAATACGCATTTTATAACGGTACTTATCTAGATCAGCAATACCGCTTAATTGACTGTTCCAATCTGTAAAATCGACGGTATCTTCGCTACCAATGATAGAGAATCGATACTTTTCTTTAGAGCCACTAGACCCTAACTTTTCATAAAATTCCGCGAGAACATATCTACTCTCATCAACACCATCATGCATTGACTCAGCACTAGTATACAAACGATCAGCACATAAAAAAGTTGCCGCTTTGATGCCAAACATAGGAAACTTAATTAGACTAAACACGATAGTTAGCTTAATGTCAGGCTTTAGCGTCTTAAAACCCGATTGAACTAATAAGGATTTAGGAATAATTACTAATAGATCGGCATATTTATTAGTAATTTTAGCGGCGCAGTGGTTATGAAAGGCATAAATATCATCCTTATATTTATTTTTATGGTATCTATCAAGATCTACCACATACTCAGGCCGATTCTCATAGCGGCTCCAAGACTCAATAACCGTACATTCGCTTTTATAACCAACATCATTATTAACGCCAACAAAGAAATTTGAATTTATGCTTTCAATGTGCCAAAGCTTTTCCTTCCAAGGTTTATCCAAGGCCTCTCGGGTGATATGCAATCCAAAAATAACCCCTGAATGAATCTTGTAAATCCCTTGTTTTATCAGCTCACTTTTTGGTAAAAGCAATCGATCATGTGGTGGCTCTACGGTTTCTAATAATGTCATACCTTCATTGTCTATAGATGTCATCGTTATACAACGAAACCGCTCGTTATACTCATTTTTTGCCGCTACGGGTATTTTAAAATTGCACCATTTACCGCTTATCTTATAGGTCAAAAAGGCAGAAACAGACTGCCCCTTTTGAAATGAGACAATATCTTCAGCCATGAATTTGAGTTCGTATGAAAAGATAGCAATCAAAAGACTAATGCCATCAATTAACATTGTCTCAAATTGATAAAGATCACTGCCTTCTCTTTCTTTAATACCAATGAACGTCAGCTTTGCTTTGGGTTGGTTATATTTATTTACCAGTGCTTGATGGTCTAAGGTTAGTGAGATATTTGCTTTTTTTTGCTGATCATCTAATGTTAACGTAGCATTGATACAGGCTTTTTCATTAATATCATAAATCCCTTCATACTTTAACAAATAAGATTCTATCTTAACGGGTAAATAAATGTCTTTAGCAATGTAATAGTCTGCCAAATAATAATCGGTTTTTTTACGAATATTGATGGCGATACCTTTATCAATATCATTAGGATACTCAGTTTGCCACTCTTTGATAAAAAAGCCGCTATTATTATGTCCAAACGTCACCATGACTTTGCTATTATGAAATATGCGATAGGCAAAGTCAGACAGAGTCTGTTTAGGCAATACAATATGGTTATTGCTCTGCTCTGTTATCAAATGAATACGGCCATCTTCAAGCCGTTGACAATAACAGTGATACTCAAGTCCTGAAGTCTCTTCACTGTATTGAGACAAAGGCAACAATTGATTAATAAAAGCACTGCCATTACTCAAATTGATACTAGCCCAGTAGTAGCTACCCTCTAAAGGAGATGTATAAAGCTTTCCACCTTCTATTACTTTATTAGATAAATAGGCAAAAAGCTTTTGACCATCTACTTCAATATCGGCATAAAAAGTACTTTTATGGTTCTTCATTAATTGTAGCTGAGCCAGTATTTTGGTCTGTGACACCTTTAGCCTACCTCTCTAATAGATAGCACTAGAAGTAATCTTTTAGCGCATTCCATCTATTCAAATTATTTAATAAATATAACTTCTCTATATGCGCAAAAATACTATCAAAGCTTCAATGGAAAACGACATAGAAATCTAGCTCGAAAAACTATTATTTTAAAGTTTAAAGCATCTATACATGATAGTAGTAACCAAGCACTTACCTATTTTATATCGGGATATAACTGCATTGTCATTTCATAAATCTCATCTTCTGCTGCAATACCTTTTTGATCAGGATTTGGATAGAGAGCTGCAGTAAGAATTAATCGAGGAAGCTGAACATATTCAGCAAATACTCTTTCAAGCTCTTTTCTAAGAAAATCAAACCAAAATGTCATAATTTCTTCGGGCGTATGCGGGTCTGATATCTTATAAGTAAAAAAATCCGCATTAAGACAATACTCCATACGGAACGCGGCTGCCATACGATCATGCAACCACTGTAAAGTTCTATGATCAAAACTTATAAGCTCATCACGTAAGTCGCTCAGTTCAGTGCGAACAGAAACTACCCTTTCAGCTTTACGATGCTTAGCGCTAGCAAAATTAACGATGATATGTAATGCTTCTCCATAGCAACCATGCTGTATCAATCCAATACAAGTAGAGTCACCGTGAAAATAACTACCAACTATCATTGCTAAGCCTCATTAACAAAATTCTAGTCTTAATATTGCAATTGATAAGATCAGAATCAACTTATTCAGAGCAACTAAGCCTTTAAATATTATAAGATAGCGCTATAATTGCACATTAGCCTACTTTTTTATATCAGTAATTCATCGAAAGAGACCTCCATGGCATTTAACCAAACCCAGTTTTTTGAAAATTTAGAAAAATTAACTACCAAAGTCATTGATAAGAATAAAATAGAAGACTTTATCTTTGATTTTCTAACGCTGCTAGATGTCTCAAAGTCTACTATTACATCACTCAAAAAAAATGATGGTCGTTTCAACGTAGCAGCCAATCCTGAGGCTGGCGAGGTTGCCAATAAGCATCGTATTTACTTCAAGCCTGTAGAGGAAAGCCAAGACCTTGCAAAAGCCCTAAGTGAGGTGGTAAGCAGCCCAATCATCAATCAGCATAAAATCCGTATGGTAATGGTGACAGACTTCAACACCGTACTGATTAACGATACTAAGTATGATGAGACGCTCGACTGTGACTTTGCCGATCTTTATAAGAACTATCACTTCCTACTGCCACTTGCCGGCCTAGAGCGTGCACGTGAGTACTCAGAGCACCCTGCGGATGTGCAAGCGTCAGAGAAAATGGGGCGCTTGTTTGACCACATCCGCAAGCTCAATGAGTTTAATACTGCTGATGACTTACATGCTCTCAATATATTTTTAACGAGACTACTGTTCTGCTTTTATGCAGAAGATACGGGTATTTTTAAAGCAGACCAGTTCTATGACGTGATTGATAGAACCACCAATATAGATGGTAGTGACGTCGATAGCATCTTATATGAGCTATTTGAAGTTCTAGACTTACCTGAGTCTAGCCCAGAGCGTGATGCCAAGCCCACTCACCTAAGTGCATTCCCCTATGTGAACGGTAGCTTATTTGAATATCAGTTTGCCATTCCTGAGTTTGATGCGCGCACCCGTCGTATTTTATTAGAGTGCGCACGTTTAAGCTGGGCCGAGATTAATCCAGATATTTTCGGTTCTATGTTTCAAGCAGTGATCGACCCTGAGCAGCGTGGCAGCTTAGGACAGCATTACACCAGTGTTAGCAATATCATGAAGGTCATACAGCCGCTATTCTTAGATGAGCTACGTACAGAGCTAGACACGGTGATAGCGCTGAGTCATGACAATCGCCATAAGAATAATAAAGCCGAACGTTTAGATGCCCTACTTACCCGTATCAGCCAAATCAAAGTATTTGATCCGGCTTGCGGATCAGGTAACTTTTTGATCATTGCGTATAAAGAATTACGTAAGCTTGAGATTAATGTATTAAAAGCACAACGCGATTTAATAGGCTCGAAAGACAACTTGTTAGGTCTAGGCTTTGATAGTGTGGTCAGCTTAGATAATTTATACGGTATCGAGTATGACGACTTTGCCAGTCAAATAGCGCGTTTGTCACTCTGGCTCGCTGAACACCAAATGAATGTGCTATTCGAGCAAGAGTTCGGTGCATCTCAGCCAATGCTGCCACTTAAAGATAGTGGGCATATTGTTTATGGCAATAGCTTGCGTCTGGACTGGAATGAGGTCTGTCCAAATAATGGCAGTGATGAGATTTATATCATTGGTAATCCACCGTTTGGAGGAAGAAATAATCATAGCGATAGTCAAAATAATGATATGGAAAAGGTGTTTGAAGAGTTTAGTAATTATAAAACCTTAGATTATGTATCTTCATGGCTTTGGAAAGGCTCCAAATATATCAGTAATACCAATGCTGAGTTAGCTTTAGTAGCGACTAATTCTATTGCACAAGGCGCACAGGTAGCAATGCTATTCCCTTATATATTTGAAATAGGAATAAGTATTCGCTTTGCTTATCAAACCTTTCCATGGAAAAATAATGCCAAACACAATGCAGCAGTTCATGTTGTCATCATCGGACTATCTTCTAAGTCAAATATTAACAAAACTATTTACAAGCTAATTGATATGTCTTGGCATACCGAAATAGTGAAAACTATTAGCCCTTATCTAATTAAAGGCGATCAAACCGTCGTAGGTGGTCGAAGTGAAACATTAAACACTTCTAAAAAAATGGTTTTTGGAAGTATGCCTAGAGATGGTGGATTTCTATTCTTAGACCAATCTGAAAAAGAAAAATTCGAGCTTGAAGAACCTCAATCAATACACTTTATCAAAAAAGTTTTGGGTTCAAGAGAGTTTCTCAATAGTCAGGAAAGATGGTGCTTATGGCTCGAAGACTTCCATATATCAAATTTAGACAATTACCCACTCATAAAAGAAAAAGTAACTAATGTAGAAATATTCAGACTAGATAGCAAAGCTAAATCAACTCGTAACTTTGCCAAAACACCTCATTTATTTGCTCAGAGAGCGCAGCCTAAATCAGGTAATTACATTCTAGTACCTGGAGTTACCTCTGAACGCCGTCAGTATGTACCAATAGGTTTTTATAGTCATGAAGTTATAGCTACGAACCTTGTCAATATCATTCCCAATGGAACAATATACGATTTTGCAATTTTAACCTCACTTATCCATAACGACTGGATGCGTTTAGTCGCTGGTCGATTGGAAAGTCGTTATCGCTATTCAGGAACTATCGTCTACAACACCTTCCCTTTCCCTGATGCCACTGACGAGCAAAAACAGAATATCGAAAATCTCGCAGAAGAAATCCTACTCGCTCGCGCCAGCAATGCTGGCTTGACCTTAGCAGAGTTATACGATCCCGATAAGATGCCAAAAGACTTAAAGCAAGCGCATAGCAATCTCGATAATGCAGTGGATAAGCTGTATCGTCCGCAAGGCTTTGCCAACACCGAAGAGCGCTTGGCGCATTTGCTGGCACGTTATGAGCAGCTTATCGAAGCGGAAAAGCAGAGCAAAGCTAAAAAGAAAGCCCAAAAGAAAAGTAAGTAGCGCCATTTAGCATCTATGACAAACAACATCAAACACTTTATAAAGAGCGTTTTATTATGATTTCCAAAATCTTATCAAGTACAGCAATTGCTGCCCTACTCGTGTTTTCTGCAGGTCAAGCATCAGCTGCGTCACAAAGTGATCTCATATCGCTAAAAGGCAAAAACGGTCAAGATCTTCCTGAAGGCGATATGTTTATATTGTTTGCATGGATGGAAGATGGCTGTATCGGTGATGGTCCTATTTATAGCTCTATCAATAAACATCATAATAAATTCATTGATAGATCGATGAAGATGAAGACGCTTGCAGAACCAAATGCAAATGATGAGATTTATGAGTTCTCTATAACTCCGCGCTCTCAATGGAGCCCTGGTTATAGTCCACTGATGAAGGATGTGAGCATCCATGTCAATCTTAAATATACGGAATACCATATTAAGTTTGCAAATGGTGTCAAATACCGCGAGCAACCTATAACAGAATACCATTATAAGTTCAGACCCGAGTCGGAAGGCGGTGCACACGTCCTAAAGTTTGCTAAAAATGCAGACATGCAAAGTGTATGGAAGCACTTCAAAACACGTCAAACATCAGACTATATGAGTGACGGTTTGTATGATTCAAAAGCTAGGTTTGACCGTAATGATAATACGATAACTTGTGTCTATTGATTTCACACTATTGCTATGACAAATGAGCTTTATTGTTACGACGCTACAGCCTTACAAGCATCTCTACCTATGATGAATCGACTATGACTGCCACTGTTAATATCCTAAATCAAAATTATGCCCGCACGGGTCAAAGTAAAAAGAACAACGAGCTTGGCATGCGTGAAATGCAAGCGCGTGCATTCGAGAAGCGTAATAGCCAGTATTTGCTTATTAAGTCGCCGCCTGCCTCTGGTAAGTCACGTGCAATGATGTTCTTGGCGTTAGACAAACTTATCAACCAAGGTATCAAGAAAGTCATCATTACTGTACCAGAGATGAGTATTGGCAAGTCCTTTAAATCGACAGCACTCAGTGACTATGGCTTCTTTGCAGATTGGCAAGTAGCAGATCGATATAACTTATGCTTAAATATTGCTCAAAGTGACACTAGCAAGAGTGCTATCTTCTCAGAGTTTCTCACTTCAGACGTAGATGACAACTCCCTACCCCAGGTTTTAGTTTGCACTCATCACAGTTTTAGATATGGCTTTGATAAGATAATCGAGAGCGGCGGTAGTATTGAGCTATTTAACGACATACTTATTGGTATTGATGAATTCCATCACGTATCGGCAGGTGAATCGAACCGCTTGGGTGCCATACTAGATGGCATTATGACGCGGACTAGCGCACATATTGTGGCAATGACGGGCTCATATTTCCGTGGTGACTCAGTACCCATCTTGTCAGATAACGACGAAGAAAAGTTCGATAAGGTGACTTACACCTACTATGAACAGCTCAATGGTTATGAGCACTTAAAGTCATTGGGACTCGGCTATCACTTCTATAAAAAATCATTCTTTGATGCCTTAGATGAATGCTTGGATACCAGTAAGAAAACCATCATCCACATTCCTAACGTCAACAGTCTCACTGCTGAGACAGACAAATATGAGACCGTTGGCCGTATCATAGATGTCATTGGTAAAGTTGAGTTTCGTGATGATATTACTGGTGTTATGACAATACGTGCACATGACGGTAAGCAACTGCTACTCGCAGACCTAGTGACTGATGATGCTATGCGGGCTAATACTCAGGCTTATTTAGCTGATATTACCTCTCGCGATCAGATGGATATCATTATTGCTCTTGGCATGGCAAAAGAAGGCTTTGACTGGGAGTATTGCGAGCACGTCTTAACCATTGGCTATCGAGGCTCTCTGACTGAAGTGGTGCAGATTATTGGGCGTTCAACACGCGATAGCGCGGGCAAACACCATGCTCAATTTACCAATCTAATTGCTGAGCCAGAAGCTGATAAGTCTGAGGTGACAAGCTCTGTTAACGACTTATTAAAAGCCATTACTTTATCGCTACTGATGGAGCAAGTGCTCAAACCTAACATTAACTTTAAACGTCGTAGTGAGCTGGATATATTAGGCAAGGCAGACTTGCCGGCAGGTACCATTATCATTGACGATACAGTAAACCCTCCCTCTGATCGAGTCATGAAGATACTCAACCAAGACCGTGATGAGATATTGGCGCAGTTAGCCCAAAATACAGAGAACATCAAAAAGTATATCGCCGCTGAGACCAATAACGTAGAAACAGAAGCCGTATCAGACACCGTCATCCCAAGTATTATTCGTAGTAAATACCCAGCGCTAGATACTAATGAAGTACGGCAAGTACAAGAAGGTGTCATGCAGTATATGGCCATTAACCGCCAAGGCGGAGTGGTTGAAGGTAAGGATATTCCTGAAGATGCGGTCATCGAAAATGAACGGTTTTTCGTTAAGCAAGGCACTGAATATGTCGATACCGCCACTCTAAACGCTGAACGGAAAGGTCAGCTCAACGAAAGTGATATTATTAAAGAGCGCCACCTGCCAGCTGATGCAAAAATTTATAACCCTAAAACCCAATTAAGCAGTAGCAACGACTCGAACCCTAGCAACGGTTTTGTGAAAGTTGGTAGTAAGTTCGTTAATGTGAACAACCTTCCCGTTGACCTTGTGAAATCAGTCAACCCATTTCATGATGCGTATGAAGTCCTCTCTAGAACCGTCGATAAAGAAGTACTGCAAACCATCAATGACGTCGTCCATGCCAGCCGTTCTACCGTCACTGAGGAAGAAGCCGTACTGATGTGGCCAAAGATAGTTGCTTTCATAAAGAATAAAGGTCGTCAGCCGAATAGAAACTCAGAAGATGCTATCGAGCGGCGCATGACTGAAGTTATCTCCTATGTCAGAAACCAAAAAGCCAAGCGAGAAGCCAATAGTCATGATTAAACTCGATGAGATCTATCAAAGTCGTGAGTACAAAACGCTAGAAGATATCTTTTCTAACGATAGTACGGGGCTATTAGATGATGTAAAGCCTATTACTAAAAGCTCAGCGAACAATAGCGTTTTGACACAGCAGTTTAACGACATAAACAATTTTATTGATAAGCATGGACGCCGTCCCAGTAGCAGTGCCAGCGACATTAATGAAAAAATAAGTGCTCGCCTCTTAGCTACCATACAAACCAACCACGCAAACTCGCAAGAACTGCTAGCTTTAGATAAGCATGGTTTACTATCTGCTCAAACTACTGCGTCTACCCTATCTGACCAACCGACACTCTCAGACAAAAGCATGAGTAATAAGGATGATGATGGGTCTAAAAAGGCAATCAGCGATAGTAGTAAGGAAACTGAACCGGTAGTAGATGCTGTTAGCGAGCTACCTGTTATCAATAGTCTAGATGATATTTTCAACAGTGATGACCTAGGGATTTTTGACAACATCCACTCTGAGATCTTAGTCAATGACCATCAGAGCAATACACGTGCCAGCTACGATCAATATAATGACGAAGATATAGCCAGCCGGTTCGAATGTAAGGACTTTTATAAATTTGAAGCGATGTTTGAGCGCATATCTAAAGCCATTCAAACAGGTGCTTTTACTAAAACTAACTTTTCATCAGTGAAAGCAATCAACATTGGTAGTGTCTTCGTTTTAAATGGCATGCTTTGCTATGTGGCTAATATTTACAAAGCAGAGGCTAGAAAGAATACTCGTAGCCAAGAGAGGCTACGCCTAATATTCTCTAATGGTACAGAGTCGAATATGCTCACTTATTCATTGGCGACCGCACAGTATAAATATGAAAACAGCTATCAGCTGTTAATTACTGATCCCGACTGGATGGACGATGAACTGGCCAAAAACTTTGGCGATGATCGGCAACTTACTGGAGTCATTTATGTTGCCAAGCTGACTGAAACCCCAAACACCTTGGCGCACTATAAACACCTTCATAAAGTTGGTTTCTCAACTCTTACAGGTGAGGCACGAACCAAGCACTCAGTTAGGGATACCGCATTTTTGCAGCAACCTGTAGACATTATCGCTGAGTGGCAGGTTTATGACGCCAATGCCCGAAGCGTGGAAGGTGTATTGCATGCCTTCTTCTACGATCAAAGAGTTAAAGTGTCTTTAAAAGCAGCAAACGATAATCTCTACAAAGCAACAGAATGGTTCAATGTTCCTCTTGCTGAAATAGAAAAGGCCATTAACTTGGTTATCGCTGGGGACATTAAAGACTATCGAATGGATAGTGCGGCTGGCAAGGTAGTTCTGAAGTAATGAGCGCTTGCAGCATTAACTTATACCCATATGTTTAAAAATTATCAGATGCACTTACCTATAATATTACGGGTCTATAAATAGCATTTATAGATATACTGATTATCAACCAAAATGTGAACATACTATACTGACAAAACCTCTAAGTCAGTATTTACAAAGCTTCTACTATAAATTGCTAATAATGAGATTTACCAGGTGGCTTTGTGAAAATCGGGGTTTGTCATCAGAGTGTTTAAAGATAAGCAAGTTATCAAGGATATAATTAAATGATTGAGCTTAAGCCAATAGCGATTAAAGATATTTCAGAGCATAAATTTTTCATTCGCTATTATCAACGTGGCTATCGCTGGACAAAACAACAAGTTTGCCAGTTATTAGATGATATTGATAATTTTACACCAAGAGAAATAAAGGGTACGACGCCAGTTGAAAAAACATTTTACTGCCTGCAACCTATTGTCTTGAAAAAGCTATCATCTAATGCGATTCCAGATAGAGTGCTCGAAAGCAGTTGGTACGAAGTCATCGACGGACAGCAACGACTCACTACTATTTACCTCATATTAAAATATATCAACGAGTTTTGGACAGGTAGACAAAAGAAGCCTGTGTTCAGCATTGATTACGAAACTCGTGAAAATTGTGTTCAATTTTTATCAAATCTAAAAGTTAATGAAGATGATTTAACAGTTGCTATCGATAAAAACAATATCGATTACTATCATATCTCTAAAGCTTATCAAGCTATCAGAGACTGGGAATTGTCCTATAGAGAAAAGTATAAAGAATATTTTTCTTCAGAAAAATTTTTAGATAATTTTTTAAACTATTCAAAAATAATTTGGTATGAGGTCGAGCAAGAAGAAAATAGCATTAAACTTTTTGAAAGGCTAAATCTTGGTAAAATCCCCTTAACCAATGCCGAGCTTACCAAAGCATTATTTTTATCAACAGATAGTTTTAGTGAGCTAGCGACTGAAACACAAAGAATTAAGCACTACGAAATAGCCTCGTTATGGGACGATATAGAACACAAGCTGAATGAGCAGGATAGGAAATTTTGGTCATTTATAACGAACAAGAAGCGAGAAGACTTCGATACTAAAATTGACCTGATTTTAGATCTAATTGCAGGAAAATCAGCGAGCGATCTTGATACCTTGCATACATTTCTTTGGTTTTTAAATCAGAGTAAGACGCCCGTTACGGATAGTGCCAGTTCTAGCTTGTCCATGGCCTGGGAAAGAATTGATAATTTTTATCACACGCTTATTGAATGGAATAATGATAGAGAGCTTTATCATCTAATAGGCTATCTTGTCTCAAGTAAGCGCATAAAAGGCTACGACAAACCTTCGCTAAACCAGTTAGTTAAGTATGCAATGAGTCATACCAAAGATGAATTTACAGCTCACATCAACAAGCACATTCAAGACTCCATCAGTTTTGGTTTTACAGAAGATAGCGTCACAGATCTTAGTTATGATAAAAACAAGGCTGTACTTTTCAACTTGTTACTCTTATTTAATGTAGAGGTTTATCGTACGTCAAAAACCATAGACGACTTTTATCCGTTTAAACAACATAAGTCTAACCAATGGAGCTTAGAACACATTCACGCCCAAAGCTCCGAAGGGTTAGATCAAACTAAAAAAGAGCAATGGATTCAATGGTTAGAACTACATTTACCTGTACTAAATGAATTAAAAAACCAACCTGAATTCGAGATCGATCCTGCTATTAATAAAATGATATCGGAATCTCAAGATTACATTAGCAATAATATTACTTTGAGTTGGGATAGATTTAATACCTTATTTGAAAAAATAAATAAATTACTTTCTTCTAAAAATGATCCAAACAATACACAAATGCATGGCCTAGGTAATATGGCGTTACTTAGTCAACCAAATAACTCAGTACTAAATAACTCGGCGTTTGAGGTTAAGCGACGCCAAATTATTAAATTGGATAAAGAAGGCAGTTTTATCCCTATTTGTACCAAAAGAGTATTCCAGGGTTATTATTCTGACGCTGGTTCTTTAGAGCCTAAGTACATTTGGAGTCCGCAAGATCAAGAAACATACCTTAAAGAGATGCTAGACACTTTGTCTAACTACATTCCATATGACTTTGATAACTCTAATAACATCGCTCTACTATTCGAATTAGATAGCACCACTCCCCTGTCAGAGGATGACCTATGAGTATTACAGAAACAAAATTTATTGATCTGCTTGAACAATACAAGGTCATTATTCCACCTATCCAACGAGACTATGCACAAGGTAGGAATAATGAAGAAGTTAGAAGGATTCGTCATAGATTTTTAAATAACATATCTGACGTATTAGCTGAAGATTATAACGATGCGCCTTTGAAGCTTGATTTTATTTATGGCTATTTAGTTAAAGATGAAGGCGAAGAGAATAAAAAAGACAGTATACCGATCTTCAAGCCGTTGGATGGGCAACAACGTTTAACCACATTGTTTCTGTTACATTGGTATACGGCAGTAACTGAAAACAAAATAACCGACGAAAATCAAGCTTTATTAGCCAATTTCTCCTACGCTACTCGTGATAAATGTAGAAAATTTTGTGAAAAGCTTATTCACTTTATACCTAACCAAGAAGTAGATAGTAAACCAATAAAGTTACAAATTGAAAATCAACCATGGTTTTTTATTTCTTGGCAAAGTGACCCTACTATTGCCTCTATGCTGGTTATGCTTGATGCAATTGAAACTGTTTTTAATACTAATAATTTAAAAAATGTTTGGGAAAAACTAACAGGAGATAGCCCAAAAATTGTTTTTTATTTGCTCGAAATGAAAGGTTTAGGACTGCCAGAGGATTTGTATATAAAAATGAACTCTCGTGGTAAATCCTTGACCAACTTTGAACATTTTAAATCTCAATTTTCTGGAATAATCCCAGATAGCATGGTACCTATTTTTAATCAAAAAATTGACAATCAATGGTCAAATCTGTTCTGGGATATTCATAAGGCCAATGAGAGTACTAATATCGATATTGCTGCTGAGGTCGATCAATCTTTCTTAAATTTTTATCAGTACATCACAGACTTGCTGATTACAACCAAGAACATAACAATCGAAGATGATTATTGGCAAGAAGTTGCCAACACTGTATATCGCAATAATGAGAGAAATGTTAATTACTTATTTGACGCATTAGATACCTTTGTAAACCAGCAAAAAAATAATCCGCATTACTTCTTTGAATACTTATATGTAAGTAAAACTGACTTTTCAGTTAGTAAGGTAAGGTTATTTTTTAACAGTGCTGAAACCAATTTATTCTACAAATGTGCCCAGGTGTATAACATTGAACAAAGAAATGCTTTCTCTATTGGTGAGCAACTAATGCTATACGCTATGATGCGCCATTTGCAAGAAGATATTGTTGGATTTTCAGATAAAATAAGAAAGATACGCAATTTAATTATCGCTTCTGATGACAATATCAGAAAAGAGTATTTAAAGGTTTTATATAAAGATATAGATAACATTCTTAACGACAAAAATCTTGAGGATGACTCTCAATTTTCAAAACAGCAACTTTCAGAGGAGTCAATTAAGTCGAATATAATTAGTAATAATCAAACTTTAAAGTCTCCTATTTATAAGCTTGAAGACCATAATTTACTTAGAGGCTCAGTATCAATAATGGGGCTTACAGAAGATAATGATATCACTAGCTATGCAACTATGTTTGATACAATATTTTCAAGAGATACGGACGAAAGCTATAAGATGATTAGCCGTGCCATGATGTCAATAGACGATTATTCTCAAGACTATAGTTACGGTAAACGGCGCATTGGTAATAACAATGCTTCGATATGGCGAGAACTATTTACAAAAAGCGATAGGCGCAAAGGCTTTGATAATACCCGAGAAATTTTACAACAATACCTAAAAATATTTTTAGATAATCCTGATACTAGTAACCAATCTATTATTAATAACTATTCGCAAGAGTCTTACCCTTGGAACTACTACTTTGCAAAATACAGTAGCTTTAGCAACTTTAAGTCTGGGTACTATTTTTGGGGTCAATATAAATTTAAACCATATGAATGCTTTATGATGAACCGAAAGCAATTCAATGGTCACCATTGGAATCCTTTCCTTTTAGAACTACGTAATCAGCATAAAAACTATTGCAGTATCGATGACTACGGTAACGACCTTCAATTTGCGTATGAAAACTGCATTTTAAATATCAGAATGTACAATAATAACTTCGAGTTTTACGCTCCTGAAGAGGACTCAGTTAGTAATATTGCAATATCAAGAATCATTGAACATGGAATACTAGATAAAAATGCAAGTATTGTAGTTCCACAAGATACTGAAGGCTATGATCTAAATGATCGTATAAGACTATGCTCAAATACTTTACTAGACATAGAGAGATTTTTGATTGATCTTTGAATCCAAATCAAATTAATTATAATTCTGTTTTCTCTAAATCCGGGATGGGCTCCTAAATCCTAATCTGACGTTACTGATAGGACAGATTAGTTTGTGAAATCAGCATCTAACTCTCTACTGTCAACCTACTCCTCAGCATATATTGCTTTTAAATGAAAAGAGTTAGGCTCATCAGTCATACTTGAGCGGTAATATATATCTTCATCAATATTAGGTACTAATCTTTCAACAGCATCTGCTATGTAAGCAAAAACTTCTATTGGTAAGCTTTGAACGCTTTCCATTCCAATAAACAACCCTTTAGTATGGCGTGCTTTTGATAATTGATTCACAATCTCATATGCTGTTACTTTTATTAGATCTGATTCAGAGTCACCTATGGCACTTGCTTGAATGAACTGGAATAAATTACCACATTTAAATAGGCTTTTGATATCTACAACATCTATACCGATGATGGTACTTGCAGCGTTCACATTGAGTAGCTCGGTAACAGCTTTTACCTCATCAGGTTGACATTTAACAATGCCCTCTATAATATCTAAATGATCAAAATCCATATCATCTATTTGCAATCCCACTAAAAACCAAGCTTCTGACTTCTCTTTTAGCTCTAGTAGCGCCTGCTCATCCCAATCCTCGCTGATAATAAAGCAACCAATAGCAGACCTAGGGTAACGATCCATAGTTCGTTGATATAGGAATGCATCAGGTGTGTCATCTATATAT